>JFJP01012315.1_pt1 | contig 12820 bp, 8 predicted proteins | sample 431651 | NCBI WGS metagenome assembly JFJP01 (sample SAMN02602958, study PRJNA72255) | Microbial mat metagenome, whole genome shotgun sequencing project. | biome: fresh water; feature: sink hole; material: water; isolation source: purple microbial (photo- and chemosynthetic) mats found in... | reverse complement strand
ATCACGGGCGCAAGTTTCTGGGAATTGGACTGGCGGCAGACCTACGAATATTTCAGCCAGGTGGACGGCGGCATGTGGGATGGTACGATGACCGGCAATGAACGCCTGCAATACGCCTCGATGCGTTACGGCGACCAACTCTTTGCCGATGGAGATTACTGCGCCGCCTACGACCTGTACGAAATTGCCGCCGGGCTGGGCAATCTGGATGGCGCCGCCGCCAACGGGTCGCGCGATTCCTTCCAGAAGTGCTACCCGCCGACTGAGGTTCCGCCCACCGACACGCCTGCCACAGAAGAAGTCCCAACTGCCGCGCCATGACCGTTCCTCCCGCATGGGCGATGGCGCTGATCTATTGGCTGCACATGCTTGCCACCGTTGCCTGGGTCGGAAGTCTTGCCGCCCTCAACCTGCTCATCCTGCCTGCCGCCGCCCAAAGCCTGAAACTGGCTGACCAACTGCGCTTCATTTCCGCCCTGCAAAAAAGGCTCGAACCGATTGCATGGTTCAGCATGGGGCTGCTGGTGGCGACGGGCATGTTTCAACTCAGCGCCAGCCCGCGCTACGATGGCTTCCTGAATATCAGCGCCCAGTGGTCGCTGTCCATTTTGATCAAGCATGGGCTCGCCGTCGTTCTGGCGGCGACCAGCGCCGTTCAAACCTGGGAAGTATTGCCTGCCATCCAGCGCGTTTTGCTGAAACAGGAAAAAGCAAGCGAGGGGGAATTGGCGGCATTGCAGCGCCGTGAATTGATTCTGCTGAGGGTTAACCTGGTTCTCTCCGCCCTGATTTTGGGCGCCACCGCTTTTGCAAGGGCGGCGTAAAACAACCGGCGCGCCTGCTTTTTATTTGAGTTTGGCGTTCAGAAAACTCAGATAGAAACTGGCAAAGAAAGTTTGCCCTCCCAGGTTGAAGAGAACTGCGCCCGGAATCACCAGCCGCATGGAAAGCGTGGGGTCTATGTCGCCAAAGAGATTCTTTCCCCAATAAATCACTGCCCCGATGGAACTTGCAAGACCCAGCAGGACCATGCCCAGGCTAAGAATGATGCCTTTTTCGAGCGCCACACCCTGGATTAGTTTATCGATGGAAGCGTCACGGGATAGCAAACCGGCGTTCACGCCGAAAACGTAGGTGAAGAGGGAGAAAAATAACGCCTGTACGCCGAGGACAATCATAAACGTCGTATACATAAGGGTATTTATGTCCAGGTTGACTTGACCGATGTGTCTTGGTCCGCCCAGGAGAAAAGCGGAAAGGGCTATGCCAACAACCGTCAGTGTGATGCCCGGGTAGAAAAACAGCCACCGCGGACTATAGAGCAGTAAAAATCTTAAGTGCCGCCAGCCATCTGACCAAGTACGCAGGTGGGGCGGACGGGTGCGTCCGTCGGGATACAAAATAGTGGGAACCTCCCTGATTTTCAAGCCTTCCATCGTGGCTTTTACGATCATTTCACTGGCGAACTCCATGCCGGTGGTCTGAAGGTTAAGCGCCAACAGGGCGTCCTTTCGAAAAGCGCGCAAGCCGCAATGAAAATCGCCGATGTCGCTTTTAAAGAATAACCGGGCAATGCCGCTCAAAACTGGATTCCCCAGGTAGCGGTGGAGAAAAGGCATTGCCCCGGGCATGATTCCGCCTTTGAAGCGGTTCCCCATTACAAGGTCATATCCTTCGTCGAGGGCGTTTACAAAATCCTGCAGGCTGGAAAAATCATAACTGTCATCCGCGTCGCCCATAATGACATATTCGCCCTGCGCTGCTTTGATGCCACCCATGAGCGCGCATCCATATCCCTTTTGACTTACCGCCACGACCGTTGCGCCCGCCTTCACAGCAATCTCCTGCGACCCGTCCGTGCTGCCGTTATCAGCCACAATGACCTCGCCGTCGATATCATTTGTGTCGAGAAAATATTTTGCCTTTCCAACGCAAGTCGCGAGGGTTTCGGCTTCATTCAGACAGGGCATGACAATGGATAATTTCTGACGTTTTTTCATTAGGTTTTTTCCATTTGAGCGGGTTCGGAATCCTGTTTTGATAAATCCCTGCCAGAGACGCCGCAGGGAAATCGACGCCGATTTATCTCAGGAGGTTGTTGAATATCCAAGTCATCTGTTTAAGCAGCTGCGGATTAAAGACCTGGAATTGTTCAAGGTTGGCGGCAACCGATAACGCAAAACCGGTCACAGATCCATAGACAACAAACAGAGCGCCAAGGATCGCAAAAGAGAATCGGGCAATAGGGCGACCCTGCAACAGGCTCCATCCCTGCCAGAACCCGACCGCCGCAAGCAGCGCCAGGGCTGGAACTGCATCGAGCAAATAACGCATGGAAGTGAAGAAGAAAAGTTGCACGGTGAAAAAACTCAACAACGCCACCCCAATCAGTGAGACGAAAATCCAGCGAAAATCCTTGTTCTTGTTCAGTCCCGCAAGGAAGGCAAAGATCATGAACGGGCTGCCGACCAGAATCCCCGTGATGTGTTCGGCAAACAGCACGTAATTCTCAGGGTAGTTCTCCTCCATCGACGCCGGTCCCATCCAGCGGACAGGAAAAATATAGGGGAAATTGTCGCGCAGTTCGAATGGGTTGAAAAGAGACTTGTACGTATTGAACGGAGCAAATGCCAGCGAAAATGTATCGTCTTCCAGTTGATTATAGGCGGTAAGTTGATAACTCAGCCCAAACTCGGCGACAGACCCAAAGCGCGCGTAGTTATACCACGCGTAACTGCTTGCTCCAATCAGCAGGGGCAGGACAAGCGCGGCAATGTATGTTGTGGCTTTTGCGCGATGAAACCAGACCGCAAAGACAAGCGCAATGAATGCCAGCAGGGCAACCGGGGGGAACAAGGCTGTGCGCGTGCCAACAACACAAGCCAGGAAGACTCCCACGAGCAAAAAACGCGGCGCAGATGGGGCTTCAAAGGCGGAAAACAGCCAATACAAACCGCCCATCAGGAAGAATTGGGCGCCGATAATCGAAGCTTCATAAACGCGCGGCGAAAACAGAATATACGCCATCGGGTTGACCAGCCCTGCGAACACAACAGCCAGCCACACCGCCCAGGGTGGCGTTTCGGGATAAAACCTTTTCCACAGCATGAGAAGAATTTTCACCATGAACAGAAATGTTCCCGAAAGGAATACGAAAACGGGAATGTTGTCGCCTATTTCGCCTGTATAAAAAACTTTCACAACCATGAACAGTATCGCTGGCACAGGTCCCCAGTAAAGATAATACTGTCCTTTATAAAAGGTCGCGTCCCATAACGTTGGAATGCCCCTGCGGTTTTCCGGTTCGTAGGCGTCGAAACCCTCGAGAGCCAGCAATGCGGGATCAGGCTGAACCTCTAATGCAATTCGTCCATGACGAAATGCATTCGCTTGTAAGTCATAGTAATTCAACTCATAGGGCCACTTTGTCCATGACCCGATGGTGACGCACCAGACATAATAGAGAATGACTGCCACACTCAACGCGATAATGCCAGCGTACGCCAGCCCATTCCGGGCGCCGAGCGCTTGACCGATAAAATTATGTTTGCGGTAGAGCAGGGATAGCAGAAAAATGAAAATCCCGATCCCGAAAAGCGCGTATCGTTTTATCCCCCATACAGGGTTGGTATCCAGTCCCAGTAGGTTGGCAAAAAGCATAATCAGAGCCAAACTCAGTCCGGCGATCATCCCCGTTGTTTTTTCCCAGTCGCTTTTCATGGTGTTTTACTTTTTGATTTTCGCCAGCGCGCCCGTCAAATCATAGGTCATGGCGCCCGTGATTTTGGCTGGAACAATCTCCCCCACCTTTGCCCTGCCTTCGATTAATACCAGCCCATCGATTTCCGGCGCGTCGCGGTAGGAACGCCCAATGGACAGCCCATTGTCGAAGCCTTCCACCAGGACATCCAGCGTTTTGCCAACGTAAGTCTGGTTGATTTGCAGCGAGATATTCTGCTGGAGTTCCATCAAACGCTCGTAGCGTTCCTGCTTGACCTCGGCGGGGACGGGGTCGCCCAGCGGCGCAGAACTGGTGCCCGGCTCGAAGGAAAACTGAAAGGCGCCTACGCGATCAAAACGGGTTTCGTTTACGAAGTCGTAGAGGGCTTGGAATTCCGCGTCGGTCTCGCCGGGGTAGCCAACGATAAATGTCGTGCGGATGGCAAGGTTGGGAATCTCTCCGCGCATCCTGCCGAGCGTTTTATAAACCCAATCCATATTCGAGGGGCGCTTCATGCGTTTTAGCGTTTCAGGGTGCGCGTGTTGCAGGGGAATATCCAGGTACGGCAAAACCTGTTTGCGGGTCGCCATCACTTCGATGAGGCGGTCGGTGACATAGCCGGGGTATGAGTACATCACGCGAATCCAATCCATGTCCGCTACAGAGTCGGTCAGTTGTTCCAGCAAAACCGCCAAGCCCTCTTTCATGCCGAGGTCGTGACCGTAATCGGTTGTGTCCTGCGCAATCAAAATCAGTTCGCGTACGCCGGCGTCTCGTAAAACCTGCGCTTCGTGAAGGATGGATGCGATGGGGCGCGAGACCGCCGTTCCCTTAATCAGCGGAATGGCGCAAAAGGCGCAGGGGCGGCGGCAGCCGTCTGCCACTTTGAGGTAGGCGCTTGCCCCCGCCACGCTGGCGCGCAGGGCGTCGTTTTCGTCAGAGCCGACGGTTGCGGCTTCGGGCAGGTGGTAAATAGGTTCGGGGTGGGCGCCGCTGCGAACTTCATTCACCACCTGCAAAATATCCATCCAGCGCCGCGTACCGAGAATACCATCCACGCCGGGCACGTTCTGCGCGACTTCGACCCCATAGCGTTGGGTGAGGCATCCCGCCGCAATCAGCGCCTGTCCCTTGCGTTTGGCTTGGGCAAGTTCGCCGAGAACCTGGTAGGACTCTTCCTTTGCGGGACCGATAAAACCGCAGGTGTTCACAATCAACACTGCCGCCTGGCTTGGGTCTTCCACTGCGCGATAGCCGTCGCGGACAAGCAGCTGCGCCATCGAGTCAGAGTCGACGGTATTTTTTGCGCAACCGAGGGAAACCAGATAAAACGTATTTTTTTTCAATGTTTTTTTCCTGGGAATATATTACGGAACAGGTCGATTTTATCAGACTCACCCGCCAGTCATTGTTTTTAGAAATACATCCACCACATGCGGGTCGAATTGTTTGCCGCTCTGTTCGCGGATGTAGGCAAGGGCTTCTTCGCTTGTCCATGCCCGTCGGTAGGGGCGGTCGCTGGTAATTGCGTCCCACACGTCGGCAATGGCAAAAACGCGCGCCGCAAGCGGAATTTGTTCGCCTTTCAATTCGCGCGGGTAGCCGGAGCCATCCCACTTTTCGTGATGACAGTAGGGAATGTCCAAGGACTGCCGCAGGTATTTGATGGGCTGGAGCATTTCGTACGCAAATTGTGGATGACGGCGCATGACTTTCCACTCCTCGATGTTAAGCTGACCTTCTTTGAGCAGGATGTTGTCGGGAATCCCCATCTTGCCGATGTCGTGCAGCAGGGCGCCGCGGCGGATGTGGAGAATTTCACCTTCCGGGATGCCAAGAACCCGCGCAAGAACGACCGTCAATTCAGTCACGCGCTCGGTGTGGCTTTCGGTTTCTTTGTCGCGTAAATCCATTGCCCGCGCCCAGCCTTCGATGGTGGCGTCGTAGGCGATGACCAGTTCGAGGTTGGCGCGCTGCAGGTCGTCGAAGAGCTGCGTCTGGTCGATGGTGATGGCTGCCTGCCCCGCCAGGGTTTCGAGGAAATCAATCCACTCTGCCCCGGCAGAGATGGGGCGGCGATGAAAAACTTCCAGGACGCCCTTTACCTCGCCCTTCGCTATCAGCGGCACGGCGTAAAATTCCAAAAAGCCTTCGGCTTGCAAGGCGGCGGCGCGGGTGAAATGAGAGCCTGTTTCGGGCAGGTTGGGGATGTGCATGGTTTGACGTTTTAGAGCGGCGCGCCCCGAAAAACATTCGCCCAGCCGCAGGCTCGATTCTTCGATGGCGCGGGTGCGAAACCCCTGTCCGGCGACATAGTCCAACACTTGCAAGTTGGGATGGTACAAAAGCACGTCCACGGCATCCACGTTTAATTGGGCAATGGTTTGGGTGATTACGGCGTTGAGAATGGTACGCAGGTCGAAAGAAGAGGATATGGCGCGGTCGATGAGGTGCAGCGCCTGCAATTGATTCAAGCGGCGGGCGGTTTGTTCGCGCAGGCGCGCCAGGTGGATGGCGCCCGCTGCCTGCGAGGCAAAGAGCGAGAGCAGGCGTTCGTCGGCTTCGGTAAATTTTCGCCGCGAGTCTGAAAGTTCATCGGCGGTCAGCACGCCGATTAATTCGCCGCTGTAGAGCATTGGCACTTCAAGGATGGCGCGGATGGGAATGCCTTCGTACTGTGGCGAGCGTCCCTTCCAAGTGGAGTAATCATCGAGGCGCAGGGAGCGGTAGGTTTGCGCCACATAGCCCCCCGCGCCCTCGCCAATTTTCAGACGCGCGCCAACGGGGATATGGTTCGCCGTATCGACAATCAACTCCAGGTCGTCGCTTTCCGATGAATAAAGGTAGATACCACTGGATGCGGCGTTGAGAAGTTTTTGGGCGTGTTCGACGATGGCTTGCAGCAGGGCGCGCTGGTCGATTTCGACGGATATGGCGCGGCTGGTTTGGTAGAGCGCGGCAAACTCGCGGAAGCGGCGCTCGGTTTGTTCAAAGAGACGGGCGTTTTGCAGCGCAAGCGATGCCTGCCCGGTAAAGGCGCTAATCAATTCAACGTGGTCAGAGGTGAAGAAGTTTGGCTCGCAACTGTCGAGCGAGAAGCAGGCAATCGCTTCGTCGTTGACGATGATTGGCGCGCCCGCCCACGAGCGGACAGAGCCTGTTTCAGGGGTGCGAACCCAACCCGCGTACTGGCTCACATCTGAGATGACCATAGGCTGTTTACGCAAAAACAGCCAGCGCAGGTTTTCCACAGCGTCGATTTGGAAACTGACCCTGGAAATATTCTGGATTTCGGTCTGGCTCAACTTTTTATAGCCGCGCATTCGGGCGACGTGGCTGGAGCGCTTTTCCGGGTCAATGAGCATAATCGACCCGCCCTCGAAGGGGACGACCCGTTCCAGCGCTTCGAGCAGGCGGTCGAGGATGGTTTCAAAGTCGAGGCTGGCGCTGAGGGACGCGCCAGCGCTCAGGGCGTCGCGCAGCGCGTCAGACACCTGCCGCTGAGAGCGCTCCGCTTCAAACAGGCGGACATTTTCCAATTCCGCCTGTTTGCGGGCGGTGATGTCTTGAATGACGCCATTCATCCGCAAGGGGATGTTTTGTTCGTCCAGCGTCAATTCTCCCAAAATATGAAGCCAGCGTTCCGCGCCGTCGTTATGGCGGATGATTTTGAATTCCGCGTCCAGTCGGGTGGTCGGTTCTAAAGACAGGCGCAAAAAATACGCCATCATTTCCCGACGATGTTCGGGGTGAACCAACTGAATGCCGCCGTCGGCAGTGCGCGGGTAGTCGGCGTCGATGCCGAAGATGCTATCGAGGACGGAAGAGCCTTCCCATGCGCCGCTGGCAAAATCGAGGATGTAATTGCCCATATCTGCAATTGCCTGCGCTTCGCGCAAGAGGCGCTCGCTTTCGCGCAACGCCTCCTCCGACCGCTTGCGCTCGGTGATGTCGCGCACGACCGCCAAAATTTGCCCTTCGCCGCCAATCGAAGAACTTCGCAGAGAAACTTCCGTCCAGAACGTTTCGCCGTTTTTGCGCCTTGCCCGCCATTCAAAAACCTGGGGTCCTTCCTCCAGCGCCAGACGCATTTTTTCCTTTGCTTCGGCGTTGGAGTAGGGCGGCTGGCGAGCGCCAAATTCATCCATCTCCATTCTGAGCGCTTCTTCTTCAGAATCGTATCCGTACAGGCGCAGCACCGTTTCGTTGACGTGCAGCAGTTTGCCATCTTTGGCGGCATGGACAAAAATTGCCTCTGATGTGGCGTTGAAAATTTCGCGGTAACGCCTTTCGCTTTTTTGAAGCCCGTCGAGCGCCTGATTCAATTCGCTGGTGCGCTGGCTGACCCTTTTTTGCAGCGCTCTGGCAAAGATGATCAAAGTGAGAATTACAGATACGGCGACCAGGGTTCCAGCCTGCAAATAGGGCAGGGCTTTCAGCCAGATGTTGTTGGGTTGGGAGCCAATCCAGCGGATTTCGATTTCCTCGTATTCGGTTTCGCTGATGGAGTCGAAGCCGCTTTCGACCAGCGAGAGAATTTCGCCGTTGCCTTTTTTGACGGCGCGGTGAAATTCACCGCTGAAAAGCGGGGCGGAATGATTAAAGCGCTCTTGCAAACCGTATTTGTAGAGGAAGTACATCCCCGGCGGCTGGTCGATGACAAAGATGTTTTCCTCTCCCTTTTGAGCCGCCTGAATGATTTGTTCGTAACTCTCGTAATAGACCAGGTCTTTGACGCCGGCGTTTTCCAAAAACTCTGCGTCGGCGTCGCCGGTTTTGACGGCGACGCGAAATCCCATCAAATCTTTTACGCTTGCAATGCCGGAGATGTTGCGATGAAAGAAAATTGGCACGTCGATGCGGGCGTAGGGGGCGGAAAAGTCATAAAGTCTTGCGCGTTCGGGCGTGTAAAAAGCAGTGTCGAGAACGTCGTACCTGCCATCCAGAACGCCTGCCAGAGCGTCTTCCCACGGAACTGCAAAAAGTTCCACTTGTACCCCGGTGCGTTTTTCCCACAAAGCCCACTGGTCGATCAAGATTCCCTGCGGGTTTCCCTGTTCGTCGGGGAAAATATAGGGCGGATAGTTTAGGTCAATGGCGACTCGCAGGCGGGAGACGGACGGGGCAACGGCGGCAGGCGCGGGCGCGGCACAGGCTGGCAACGCGGCAGACAGAATCAAAAACAGCGCCCATACCCAATTGCGCCGAAAAAACTTCATTGTGAATCTCCCATGCCAAAGACGACCGTGCGGTTTCGCCCGCTTTGCTTTGCCGCGTACAGCGCGCGGTCTGCGCGCAGCAACAGGCTGTCTACAGTGTCGGATGGTTCTGCGCGGTGAAGCATTGCGGCAATTCCCAGGCTGATGGTGAGGGTGAGCGGTTGGTTATCCATTTCCATGTTCATGGCGGCGATGCTGGTATGAATCCGCTCGCCGATGATCTGCGCTTCCTTGTCGGCGGTTTGGGGCAATAGGATGATAAATTCGTCGCCGCCGTAGCGCCCAATGAGGTCTGCCGAGCGCAGTTGGGCGCAGACCACCCGCACCAGGCGCTGCAATGCCAGGTCTCCGACGGCATGTCCAAAACGATCGTTGATTAATTTGAAGTCGTCCACGTCGAACATCAAGACCGAAAGCGGCGCGGCGTAGCGGGCGGCGATATTGAATTCGAGGGCGGCAACCTCGAACAGGTAGCGGCGGTTGTTGACCCCGGTCAAGGTGTCGATGCGCGCCAGGCGCTGCTCGCGGGCAAAAGCTTCTTCCAATTCCCTGTGTGTGGCTTCGAGGGCATCCTTTGCCTGGCGCAGTTCGGCTTCTGCCGCCTTACGCACGGTGACATCGGTATGGGTTGCCGTCATCCGCCAGGGCTTTCCCTCGGCGTCATATTCGATGATTTTTCCCTGGTCTAAAATCCAGCGGTAACTTCCGTCTTTTGCGCGTAGGCGGTACTCATCGCGGTGAATTGCCGTCCCGCCGTTAATGTGCTCTTCGAGCGCTTGCAGCGCCGCGGCGCGGTCTTGCGGGTGGAGCAAATCTTCCCATTGTTGAAAACTGTCTTCGAGTTCCTTCAGGCTGTATCCAAGCATCCCCGCCCAGCGTTCGTTGCGGTGAATTTCGCCCGTCTGAATGTTCCAATCGGAATATCCCAACTGACTGCCTTCGATGACCGCCGCCAGCCGCGCCTCTGACTCGCGGATAATTTCCTCGGCGCGTTTACGTTCGGTAATATCCAGGCAGTGACTGATATAGCCGATAAACTCGCCCGCGCTGTTGTATTGCGGACTGCCGTCATCCTGCACCCAGCGATATTCGCCATCCGAGCGCAGCAGGCGGTATTCCATGCTAAAGGGTTCGCGACTGTCAAAGGCGTTCATGTAGGTTTTCAGGCAATGGTCGAAGTCATCGGGATGTACCTGACTCATCCAACCGCTTCCCAGTTCTTCTTCCAGGGCGCGCCCGGTAAATTGAAGCCAGATATCGTTGACATAATTGCACAAGGCGTCGGTTCCCGAAGTCCAGACCAGCGCCTGCCCGGAATTTGCCAGTGCGCGGTAACTTTGCTCGCTTTCGCGCAGGGCGTCTTCCGCCCGTTTTCGCGCGGTAATATCGCGCAACATGCCTTCGTGGTAGAGGATATTGCCCTGCTCGTCATGCGTGTAATAGCCGTGGTCTTCCACCCAAATTTCAGAGCCGTCCTTGCGGCGCATCCGGTACACATCCATCTCCTGCTGACCGGTGTCCAAAATATGGCTGCCGCGCTCGTCAGGCGAAAAATACAAGTCCCGCTTAATATCCACTGCCAGCATTTCTTCGCGGGTCGAATAGCCGAACATTTTTATCATGGCGGGGTTTACGTCCACAAACCTGCCATCGTGCGTGCTGCGATAAATGCCGTCCAGCATATTGTCGAACAGGGTTCGGTAGCGTTCCTCAGATTTTCGCGCAGCGTCGGAACTTTCGTGTCCTGCGGCGGGACTGACGATGACGAAGAGGGCTGGCTTCCCGCCCATATCCAACGGGGACGAGCGCCAGTCCACCTTGCGCCGTTCTCCGTTATACAGGCGCTGCGTAAAAATAAAATGACCCGCCTGCGCTGCCTGCCCTGCTTCTGACGGGAGGCTGATTTTATCGACGGACATGTCGCGCAGTTCTGCGCGCGAATACCCGTAAAATTCGCCCGCTGCCTGGTTGGCGTCGAGAATCAAGCCCGTATCAGGCTCTATCATCAACATGACCGCCGAATGTCCGCTGAACATTCGGCGAAAACCGTCCACCCCGTCTGCTTGAATTTTTTGGTGGGAAGGGGATTTTGTCTTTTGCGCCATCCGATTCTTCCTGTCTCTGCATATCGATAAAGTTTCAAACGCTTGAACAAATCATTTTTCCACACGGGGAGCAAACAAGGGGCTGTCTATCTTTTCTTCCCCCACTGTGCCACAGCCTCACGAAAAGCCTGCTTCAACCCTTCGTCGGGGAGTTCGTCCACGCCCGCATACATCTTCCCGTTGACCCAAATTTCCAGCGAGCCGTCCTTTGCCGACCCAAAATCAATCTCGAATTTGTTGAACGGGTCGCTGTCCAGTTTTGCGCGCAGAATGTCTTCAATTTGCTCGGCAAAAGGCGAAGCCAGTCTTTCGCCGCTGTCGTGGTCGTAGAGCGTCACGCCTTCGCCATCGGCGCGCGTCGCCGCCACCGTTTCCTTTGGCGGGGTCGAACTCATCCATTCCGGTTTATTCTCTGTTTTGCCAGTCAACTGCACAGCGTTGGATTTCATAAAAACCAACGCCAACAGCCCGACCGAAATCAAAATCACAACTGCACCCAGAACCAGCGCCATAACTGTCATGTCAGCCTCCGTTTTCTATATCGCCATTATAATCGTCTCATGTTTGCCCGTGTTGCTGTTAACGTATCTGCAATCTCAGACTTGTTCGATTATGAAATCCCCGCCGAGTTGGCTGGGAAAGTTCGGGCTGGATGTTTGGTCACTGTGCCCTTCGGAAATCAAACCGTGCAGGGGGTGATTGTCGAAGCGCTTGATTCTCCCTCGGTGGCGAATCCAAAACCAATCCTCGACCTGCTCGACTCGCAGCCAGTTCTGACGCCGCCCCAACTTGGTCTTGCCATTCGTCTGGCTGAATCCACGCTGAATCCGCTTGCCTCCATCATCAACCTCATGCTGCCGACGGGGTTGAGTCAACAGGCAGATATTCAGTATTCAGTAATCAATAAACAGTCATCAGTAGTCAGCGAGCAATCGCCAGTGGCGAAACGATTGCTTGGCTTGCTTAAAGAACGCGGCGCATTGCGCGGGCGACAGATCGACTCGCATTTCGCAAAAATAGACTGGCGCAAGACGGCGAGCGTCCTGGTCAAAAAAGGCGCGCTTTCTTCAAAGCATGTTTTGCCCGCCCCGCGTGTGCGCCCCAAATATTTGCGCGTTGCCCAACTTGCAGTTCCGCCCGCAGAAGCCGAAGCGGCAATGGATTCCCTCGGCGCAAAACAAACCCTTGCGCGGCGTCAGGCGGCGCTGCGATTCTTGATTCAACAACCCGACGCCATCAACCTCTCATGGGTCTACGCCGAAACAGGCTGTAAACTCGCCGACTTGCAGGAACTCGAAGAGCGCGGCTTGATTCGACTGTTTGAAAATGAAGTCTTTCGTGATTCGTTGGAGGGGGTGGGGAGGCAGGTAAACAGGGAAACAAGTAATGAGGAAATAGGTAATCAGGTAATTAGGTTGACGCCCGAACAATCGTCTGCGCTTGACCTGATTACCCAATCCCTAATCCCTAATCACCTCACTCCTCACCCCTCGTTTCTTCTCTACGGCATCACCGGCTCCGGCAAAACCGAAATCTACCTCCGCGCCGCCGAAGAGACCATCAAACGCGGCAGGCAGGTCGTCATCCTTGTGCCAGAAATCGCGCTCACCCCGCAAGCCGTGCGGCGCTTCCTCTCGCGCTTTCCGGGGCAGGTGGGACTGGTTCACTCAAAACTTTCGGAAGGGGAACGCTACGACACCTGGCGGCGGGCGCGGGCGGGCAAACTCAAGGTCATCATCGGGGCGCGCTCGGCGTTGTTCTCGCCCCTGCCCAAC
>JFJP01030281.1_pt1 | contig 12821 bp, 14 predicted proteins | sample 431651 | NCBI WGS metagenome assembly JFJP01 (sample SAMN02602958, study PRJNA72255) | Microbial mat metagenome, whole genome shotgun sequencing project. | biome: fresh water; feature: sink hole; material: water; isolation source: purple microbial (photo- and chemosynthetic) mats found in... | reverse complement strand
CCAGGAATTCGATGATGCGATCCTTCACATCCGCCAGCCCATCATGGTCACGATCCAGCACCTCACGGGCGTGCTTCAAATCCAGATTGTCCGCCGAATACACGCCCCAGGGCAGATCAGTCATTACATCCAGATAATTGCGGGTCACCGCATATTCCGGGGAACCGGTTTCCAGAATCGACAGCTTGTCCAGTTCCTCATCCATGCGCTTTTTCGCTGCTTCGGGAACCTGGCGGGTTTCCAGTCGTTCGCGGAAGCGGTCGACATCGGCGGTGCGGTCATCCTTGGCGATGCCCAGTTCCTGTTGAATCGCCTTGAGCTGTTCACGCAGGAAGAACTTGCGCTGGTGATCGCTCATTTTGTCTTCAACCTGCTTGCGAATCTTGGTCTGGAGCTGCGCGACTTCCAGTTCCTTCTTAATCAGCACAATGACCTTTTTCATCCGTTCCAGCACGGGCGCGGTCGCGCAAAATCGGCCAGTGGCGACGGATCATTGGTGTTGAAGCGGTTGAGGAAGAATTTGAGTTCCTCGGAATACAGCGGATTGAGCGGAATCAGTTCCTTGAGGGTGTTAATGACCGCCAGCGAATAGGCGCGCAATTCATCGGGACCGGCCTGTTCCGTCTCTTCATTCAAATACTCGACGTGAACGTGATAGGGCGGCTCCGTGGACAGCCAGTGGCTGATGCGAAAGCGGCGCAGCCCTTGAGCGATGAATTGCAGACGTCCCTCGTTGCGCGCCAACTGATGCATCCGGGCCACCGTGCCAATCGGATAAAAGTCATCAGGTCCGGCGTTTTCTGCACTGTCCGGCTTGACCAGGACTAGACCGATGACCCGCTGATCCCGGTTAGCGGCCACTTCGATGGTCGGCAGCCAGGGTTCTTCATTCAACAGCAAGGGCAACGCCTGGGCTGGGAAAAACGGCCGTTCCGACAACGGCAGCAGATACAGGGTATTGGGTAACACGTCAGCGGCTGCAACGATGGTGTTGCCAGGCGAAACCTCGCCGGGATCGTTGTCGTGCAAGACCTCGGCTTCAAGGGGATTGCTGGCAGACATCTCGCTGGGGTCGTCTTTGTGCAAGACCTCGGCTTCAATCGGTTCGTGGTCGCTCATGTTGGCTCACGGGGCAATAAGGGATGTTGTCCCCTAAATGCGGGCGCAACGAGCGATTGTCAAGGGTTGGGCAAGGGCGCTGGACGGCCGATGTGATAGCCCTGAGCATAATCGACCTCAATCTCATACAGCACCGCCAGAATCTCGGCGTTCTCGACGAATTCCGCGACCACCCGCCGGCCCATGCTATGCGCAATTTCGACGACCGCCCGGACAAAGACCCGATCTTCATGACTTTGAACGATATTGCGAATGAACGCGCCGTCGATCTTGATCGAGTTCATCGGCAGTTGACGCAGATAGGCATAAGAGGCAAAGCCGCTGCCGAAGTCGTCCAGGGCGAACTGACAGCCTAGCTCCTGAATAAGGTGCATGAGTCGGGTGGCGTGTTCCAGACTGTTGACGGCCACCGTTTCCGTGATTTCTAACGTCAGTCGCGCTGGATCGACCTGATACTGCGCCAACAGGTTTTGCAAGTCGGGCAGTAATGAGGGCGCATCCATGGCGCTGGCCGATAGATTGACCGACAGCAGAATCTCCGGATGTTGTTGCAGCGTCAGGATCGACCGTTCCAGTACCCAGTGATCAATCGCCTGAATCTGCCCGGTCTTTTCCGCCACGGGAATGAAACTGTTGGGATAAACCAGTTCGCCCCGGTCATTGCGCATCCGGATCAGCGCCTCCATGCGGCGCACGCTGCCGGTGGCCAGTTCCATGATCGGCTGGAAATGCAACTCAAAGCGTTCTTCGGCCAGGGCGGCGGCAATCCGTTCCGACCACCGCACCCGGCTATCGGCATGTTCCCGATCCTGATCCTCCGGGGCAAACACACACCAGCGCCGTCGGCCTTTCTCCTTGGCCCGGTACATGGCCAGATCAGCATGGGCGAGTAATTGCTCAGGCTCCACTCCGTGTTCAGGAAACAGGACGATGCCAATGCTGGCCGAAACCTGGTAGTGCAAATCATGGTGATGAACGACCACCGACCGAATATGCGTCTGCACCTGTTCCGCCAGCGCAATGGCCTCGGCTAAATCGGCCTGCGCCACGACCAGGGCGAATTCATCACCGCCCAGTCGGCCCAGGAAGCAGCACTCCGCAGTCAGTTCCGTCAGTCGTTCCGCAATCCGCTGCAACAGCAGATCACCCACCAAGTGACCGCTGATGTCATTCACGTCCTTGAATTGGTCCAGATCGAAGAACAACAAAGCCCCACTGTGGTGGGCGATGAGGGATTGCTTTACCAATTCGGCCAGTTCCTGGTTAAACCGGCGACGGTTGAGCAACTGCGTCAGGGGATCATGATCCGCCAGCCAGACCAATTCGGCCTGGGCTTCCACCCGATCCCGCTGCAAGCGTTCCATGCATTCGGACAAGTTGGCAACCGTGTCGGTCATCACATCCATCTCGTCGCGCCAGGGGATCACGGTATCGCGGGCCGGCAAGCGATGACGCAAATTGGCGAATTGATCCTCGGCCAGCAACGGCAGCACATCCGCCAATCGCTGGAGCCGTCGAACCAGGGGTTGCATCATCAGCCATAACAGGCTTCCCGATAAAGCCAGACCGAGGAAGCCCAGAAGAATACTGTTTTGCGTAATCGTGGCGACGGTCTGCTGCTGTTCGGTGATGCGGTTGATCAGCAAAGCGTCAATGCCGGGAGCCAAGTCGGATCGCCGGGAAATCTCGAACCACTCCCCGCCACGGGCAATGACCTGTACATCCGCATTGCCCGGCACCCCCCATGATTCCAGAGGGATCTGGCGCAGTAAGGGTTCCATCTGTTCAGAATGAGTGATGACCGGAAAACGGGGCGATCCGGCAGGGTTGACCATCAGCGCCACATCAGCGCCCGTCAGCCCATGAAAGACTAACAGGGCGTCAGCGACGGAACGGCTCAACACCAGCGCCCCACGCGGAGAACCGCGCCATAACAGGGGCGAAGCCAGATACTGATAGCAGTCCGGTTTACAAGACAACAGCTTGGCGGTTTGCTCGGGGGCGTTCTGTAATACTTCGCTCAATTCCCCAGGGAGGGTCGGGGCCTGGTCTGGCCATAACAGTAAGGTCGGAGCCTCCGGTCTGATCCAATGGACCGAACGGATATCCCATTCCAGATCCAGCATAAAACCACTGTTCTGATCCAGCGCCGCTTGCAGACGCCCTTCAAGATGCGGTTCAGACTGGGCTGCCCCCAAGAGCGGTACCATACTGGCCAGCCGCGACATTTGCTGATAACCATCCTCCAGCAGCGCCTGAAGCTGGCGTGCCTGTTGATCCCGAACTTGCGCCTGTTGCCGTTCAAACTGTTCTGCGGATTGATGGTAGGCCAGCCAGGCCAGCGAAGCATTGACCAAAATCAATACAACGCTGAGGGCGATCAGCGTTTTCCAGCGCAAACTGAGATAGCGCACGGGTGAGGGGGGCAGAGCAGGTGTAGCCACGGTGTCGGCCTTTAGAAGCGGAAGGCGGCCTGGATGGCAAACAGGTTCCAGTCTTCCTGCAGTTCGCTGAAATCCGGGTTTTCCCGGGATGACAGAATGAAAGTTCCATGATGGCGCTGATATTCGGCGCGCACCATCCACTGTGGATTGATGTCCCAGCGCAGGCCCGCCGTCCAGATTTTGGAGAAGTTATTAAAAGGCGGGATCAGTCCACCGGTGATTGCGGAAGCCTTGGTTCCATCCCGGTCGTCCGGGTTTGAATATGCCTCATAACGCAGCAAGGCTTGCAGGTCCGGGCGCAGGCGGTAGGCACCCTGGAGATAATAGCTTTCCACAGTCGCCTTCATGTAGGGGAAAAATATATTTCGCCATTCAATGGGTTCGTAAACATACTCGGCGGATAGCGTCCAATTCTCGGCGTTGTACTGGAGCGATGCGATTCCATAGAAAAGTTCTACGGTCCCGGGATTTAGCGGCGATCCTGGCCCCGGATGGAGTTGCAACTCAAGGGCCATACCGCTGAGTCCGAACTTGAACCGCTCGTTCGGTGTGGTGTACCACAGGCTGAACAGCGCCGCCGGGTCTTTCTGTTTAAATTCGCTCTCGAAGCGGTAACTGAGCGGGAGATAGGTCCATTTAGCATTTTCATCAACGACCGATTGCCCCCCGCCAGCGGTGAACGAGACCGCGCCCTGATCACCGCGCCACTCGCCGTAGAGCATCACGCCGTCGGTAGACAGTAACTGGTTGCGGATTTTGTCGAAATACACCACCTGCGGCAGGAAAATTCCGGGATGGGTGAACGGGACATCGCGGGTTTCGTTATAAAGCCCCAGAGGATTTTTGATGCGCCCGAGACGAATCCCCCAGCGCTGCTCTACCGAAGACGCCAAGGTGAAATCCGCCAGCCCGTAATCCAGCGCCGGGGTACCGTCATACAGGTCGCCGGCCCGCCGCGATAGTACTTGACCGGCCAACAGGATTTGGGGATTGACGGGCAATGAGGCGTTAATACCGACTTCCGTGAAATCGAAGGAGGTATCCGGGCTGTCGCCAAAAAAGCGGTTGTCGCTGGTTTTGATGACCGCCTGGCTGGCGAAGCCGTGAACTTGCAAGCCGTCCCAGAAGGAATCTTCCGCACCGGCCTCAAATCCGCCAAGCATCAAGAACAAAGCCACGAACAATCGGTGCATGTCAGCGGACCTCCAGAACACGAACCTGGGGATGATTCGCCTCGGACTCCACATAGCCAATGCCGCCGGGGGTCGCCGCCACCCGCTCGATCATGTCCTGCTCGGTCGCCACGATGATCGGCGCTCGTCCGGTTCCCGAAAAGATCTGCCGATCCCAGACCTGCCGCAACTGGTAGGGAAACAAACCCAGAACGCTTTTGGTAAATTGACGATGCGTCGGATGGTCATCGGGCAACGCAAACACCTTGACCGGTAGATCGTTTTCCCAAACGGGCAACCGCATGGTGAAATAGCGCCGGGCTTCATTCCGACTGATCGGCTGGTGGGGGGAGGCTTCGTTGACGATCAATTCCTGAGCCGTGAGCGTTAATGACCAGAACATCAGGGCTAGGCCGGTAAAAAGCCGGGGCCAATTCAGTCGGTTCATAACACTGGCGCTTAGAAGCGGAACACGGCTTGAACCGCCCACAGATTCCAGTCTTCTTGTGTTTGACCAGGATCGGGGTTTTCCCGGGTGGACAGGATGAAGGTGCCCTGATGGCGCTGATATTCGGCCCGCACCATCCAGTGCTGATCAATATCCCAGCGCAGGCCGACGGTCCAGATTTTGGAGAAGTTATTGAAGGACGGGTTAGCGCCGCCGGTCATAGCCGAAGACTGCAAGCCGTCCCGATCATTCCGGTTGGCATAGCCTTCTTCATAGCGCAACAGCAGTTGCAGGTCAGGCCGGAGTCGATAAGCGCCCTGCAAGTAATAACTCTCCGCCGTAACGTCGCGATCAGGAGAGAATGGACTTTGGTAATCGCGCCATTTGATCGGTTCGCCGGCGTACTCGGCGGTCAGTGTCCAGTCCTCCGCGTCGTACTGGAAGGACAGGATCCAGAAAAACAGGTCGGTGGTTCCGTCGCTCAGTGGCGAGTACTGACCCGGCTCAAACTGCATGGAGACCACCGCGCCGCTGAGTCCCAGTTGCAGCCGCTCTTCCGGCGTCGCGTACCAGAGCCGGAACAGTCCGGCGACGCCATCCGGTTCGAGTTGACCGCCAAAGTCATTACCCAGGAAGGCCCAGGTCACATTGTCGTCAATGACCGACTGACCACCACCCAGGGTCAGCGATAGCGTACCCCGGTCATCGTGGTACGACTCTCCGTAAACCATCAGGCCGTCGGTAGACAGCATTAGATTGCGGACTTTGTCGTAATAAATCACCTGCGGCAGGAAAATTCCTGGACGGGTGAACGGGACATCGCGGGTCTCGTTGTAAATCCCCAGGGGATTTTTGATGCGGCCCAGGCGCAGGCCCCAGCGCTGTTCGGCGGAAGACGTGAAGGTGATATCGGCCAGCCCATAATCCAGCGTCGGCGTACCGTCATACATGTCGCCAGCCCGCCGCGCCAGTAATTGACCGGCCAGGAGGATTTGGGGATTGACCGGCAGTGAGGCGTTAATGCCGATTTCCGTGAAATCGAAAGAGGTATCCGGGCTGTCGCCGAAAAAGCGATTATCACTGGTGCTGATCGCCGCCTGGCTGGCGAAACCATGAACTTGCAGGTTGTCCCAGACGGATTCCTCTGCATACGCATTTAATGAGCAGCACAGCATTAAGAGCAAGGCCATAACCCGTCTGTGCATGTCAGTGGACCTCCAGAACACGGACTTGGGGATGATTCGCCCCGGATGCCACATAACCGATGCCGCCGGGGGTCGCCGCCACCCGCTCGATCATTTCCTCTTCGGTCGCCACGGTCATCGGCGCTTGTCCGGTTCCCGAAAAGATCTGTCGATCCCAGACCTGCCGTAACTGGTAGGGGAACAAACCCAGAATGCTTTTAGTAAATTGACGATGCACCGGATGGTCATCCGGCAATACAAACACCCTGACCGGTAGGCGATTTTCCCAAGTGGGCAACCGCATAGTGAAACAGCGCCGGGCTTCATTGCGGCTCATGGATTGCTGGGCAACGGCCTCATTGACAATCAGTTCCTGGGCCGTAAGCGCGAAGGGTCCGCAAGCCAGAATCCACCCCATCAGGAGACGACACAAAAACCTCCCTGTTCTGGCGGGTCTGAAATTAACGGTGGGAACGCTGTTCAACCGCCTGTCCATGAATAGCCTTGGGAATGTGCTATGGAGATGCGTCGGAATAGAAGGCGGTAGTATAGCTCACAAATTGGGGCATTCAGTGGCGGTTTTACGCAGAATGATCTGTCGGAACCAGTCACCCACCAATGCCGGTTGATCGAGCATCACCTCCAAATCCGGGGTTTGCGCCAGTACCTCATCGAACACCACATCCGTGCGGGTCGCCAGCAGACCGAGTAGCGGACTGATGAGCCGCCGAATGGGCGCACGTTGTCCGGGTCGCAGGAACTTGTCGAGAATCAGCACGCGCCCGCCGGGACGCAGTACCCGTGCGGCTTCCTGCAACACCTGCTCCGGGTGTGGAGTCACGGCCAGAATCAGATGCAGCACCACCACGTCGAAAGCGGCGGCGGGATAAGGCAGGCGACGGGCATCGCCTTGATCCAGGCGGATGTCCAATTCCAGACAAGCCGCCCGGCGCTGGGCGCGGGTCAGCATTGCCGGAGTGAGATCGAGAGCGGTGTAACTTGGTCCCTGCGGCAATAGCGGTAAATCCAGCCCACTACCGACACCGACCAGCAACACCTCATCATGCCGGCCATTGCCCAACCGCGCTAGACTCCGCTGCCGCGCCGCGTGGGTGAACCGCGCAACGAATGCGTCGTAAATCGGCGCAAATACAGTGTAGGTGTAGCGCAGGGTCAAGATAGCCGCCTCAATGCAGCGTCCGGGGGATGGACAGCACAAAGGCCGGAATTTCGGCATCAAATGTCACGCCATCATCCGCCAGCATTTGATAGCTGCCCTTCATACTGCCGATGAGGGTTTCCAGCACTGCGCCACTGGTGTACTGAAAACCTTCGCCGGGCCGCAGATAAGGTTGCTCACCCACCACGCCCTCGCCACGCACTTCCTCAATCTTGCCGTTGGCGTCGGTGATGATCCAGTGCCGGGTCAGCAGGCGGGCGGGGATATTGCCCTGATTTTGAATGAGTACGGTGTAGGCAAAGACGTAGCGGTCCTGGTCAGGATTGGATTGCTCCTCCAGATAGAACGCCTGCGCGGCGACCTTGATGTTGTAATCGGTTTTTTGCTTCCGCATGGTGGGCGGGTTTCCAGTGGGGGTAAGAGAGTTCAAGCGGTCAGGGTACGGGTCTTCGCATCAATGACCGCCAGCAGCGTTTCAAAAGACTGGATGAAGGCATTAACACCGTCAATTTCCAACTGGTCGGTCACGGCGCTCAGATCGATACCCAGTTCCGGCAAGGCCGATAAACAGGCCAGGGCGCTTTCCACGTCCTGATCCAATGTTCGCGCCACCGTGCCGTGATCGCGGAAAGCGTTGTAAGTCGCGGGCGGCATAGTGTTGACGGTATCGGGGCCGATCAAGTTATCGACATACAGCAGATCCGGATAGGCCGGGTTCTTGGTGCTGGTGCTGGCCCAGAGCAGGCGCTGGGGGCGTGCGCCTTCTTTTTGCAGCGCGGCAAAGTGCGAACCGCTGAAAATTTCCAGGTATTCCTGATAAGCCAGTTTGGCATTGGCATTGGCGATTTTACCCTGCAAATCCGGTTGCCGCTGCGCCAGAATCGGGTCCAGGGCGGTGTCCAGGCGACTAACGAAGAAGCTGGCGACCGAGGCGATCCGGTCGATGGGCTGCCCTTTCGCTCGCCGCCGCTCCAGACCCCGCAGATAGGCTTCGGCAAAGGAGAGGTAACGTTCCACCGAGAACAGCAGGGTCACGTTGACGTTGACGCCTTCGGCGATGAGTTGCTCGACGGCGTGCAGACCGGGGACGGTTCCGGGAACCTTGATCAGCACATTGGGCATGGCCAGCCGGGCGAACAGTTCGCGGGCTTCGCGCACCGTACCGTCTACATCGTGGGCGAGATCGGGCGAAACCTCCAGACTGACCATGCCATCCACGCCTTCGGTGGCGTCGTAGGTGGGCAGCAACGCCTTGGCGGCGTCGCGGATGTCTTCAACGGCCAGAGTAAAAAACCGCGCACGACTGGATTGTTCGGGATGGCGCTGCAGTTCGTGGCGCAACGCCTCATCATAATCAGCGCTGCCGCCGATAGCTTTCTCAAAAATCGTGGGGTTGGAGGTGATACCGCGCAGATCGTCTTCAGCGATCATCTGCGCCAGATTTCCGGAAGTCAGCAGCGAACGCTGGATGTTGTCATACCAGACACTTTGACCGGCGGCGCTAAGCTGGCGCAGGGGATTCGTTGGGGGCATGGCGAGTGAGTCTCGGGCAGGTAGTGGAAGTTGAATGAATTGTAGCAGTCGGCTCGCCGGACGGTTATATAGGAATTATGTAGAGACAAAAAACGCCTTGCTGGATAATCCGGCAAGGCGTTGAATTTTATGGTGAACCATTTAGTGCCTGACCAGAAAGGAGGCAGGGTGGGTTAGCGAAGCGTAACCCGCCGCCACATTTAGGCCATTTCCTAAAAAGAGGATACCCACATTGATCCTCACTCCAGCCAAATATGAGAATTTTAGCCACGGAAAAAAAGAAATTTTCGTGTTTTTCGTGTTTTTCGTGGTTAATCTCTGGAATGACGACGGTCTTTTATTCCCGTTCGGCGAGGGCGGCGGCAATCTCTTTTTGCATGGCCACGACTAAAGCAACCGGGTCGTCGGCGTCGCGAATCGGTCGCCCGACCACAACATAGTCAGCCCCGTTGCGAATCGCGCTATAGGCCGACGCCACGCGCTTCTGATCGTCATCTTTGATAACATCGTTGGTCCCTGGGCGAATCCCCGGCGTCACAATCAAAATTTTTTCGCCCAATCCAGACCGCAATTTTTCCGCTTCCAAGCCGGAAGAAATGACGCCATCACAACCAATCTCCAGGGCTTTCTTGGCGCGGTGATAAACCAGATCGGCAATACTACAGGTCATCCCCATCTCTTGCATATCGGACTCGTCAAAGCTGGTGAGAACGGTCACCGCCAGAATCTTCGCGCCATTACGCTCGGCAACCGCCGCCCGTAAGATCGGGTCATTGCCATGTACGGTAATAAAGGTGGCTCCCCGATGTTTGAGTTCCCGCACGGCCAGCGCGACGGTCTCCGGGATGTCAAAGAATTTCAAATCCACCATGACCTTATGCCCGCGTGCGGTAATCATGTCGATGACCGGGAACCCGCCGGCCAGAAAAAGTTGCAAGCCGACTTTGTAAAAATGGACATGATCGCCGATGAGATCCAGCCAGCGCTCAGCTTCGTCTTTGGAATTCACATCGAGCGCGAAAATCAGGCGCTCATTAACAGGGATTTGTTTGGCCATCGTTCTACTCTTGAAAAAAGGTTGCAATACGGACGCGCAGCAACCCCATGTCGCATGGCAGTCCATCGACGCTAGAGTAGCCTTTCAGTCAGGGATTGAGCAACGCTTCACCAGAATTGCGCGCGAGGCCCCGTCGTTTACAGCGGGGAGGGATAGCGCACCGTGCGAAGCACGGTCAGCTTTTTGGTTGAATTGATCCATAACTTATTATATCCTATTGCTAATGCGTTAAGGCACCCACGCGGTAAGAAGCTGTCTAAAAACTAAATTTTTGATTTATACCCATTCTAATAGGCCAAAAAGCTGACCAAAAGCTGGTTTTAAAATAATTTTTCCTTTAAAAATAAATATATAGTTTTTAGACAGCCTCTATGACTTGTGGACTTTTGAACTATAGTTCATCCATGATTGAAAAAAAGGTGTTCGTTCATTCTTGATCTTCGGGAGATCGCTTCATGCATACCCTGTCTGGAAAACGCAGTTTGATCGCCCTGACGTTGCTCGGCTTGAGCGGCGTCGCCCAAGCGCATACGTTAGGACTGCCACATATGGATTTCGCAGCCGGTCTGGCTCATCCGCTCGGCGGTCTGGACCATCTGTTGGCGATGGTGGCGGTCGGTTTGTGGGCTGCACAACGGGGCGGACGCGCCCTCTGGTTGGTACCGCTAACCTTCGTGCTGACCATGGCGGTCGGCGGATTACTCGGTTTTCTGGGCATTGCACTACCCGGTGTGGAACTGGGTATCGCCGGTTCAGTGCTGATTCTTGGCCTGCTGGTAGCGCTGGCCTCGCGGCTGTCCCTGGTAGCGAGTATGGGACTGGTTGGGCTGTTCGCCCTGTTCCACGCGCCCTGTGGTACAGCCTTGGCTTCCTGCTGGCGACGGCAACGCTGCATGTTGGCGGTATCGGTATCGCGCTGGCGACTCGGCAAGACCTGTTGCGGGTCAGCGGCGCAGCGATTGCGGCCAGTGGCGTCCTGCTGCTGGCGGCCTAGCCCTCACCCCCAATCCAGCCCCTCCCCGCTCTTGCCGAGGGGCCGGTCACCTCACGAGGCGTCAACCCATGTGCGCGACCTGTGGTTGCAGTCATAGCGACATCGATCTTCATCCTCACGCGCATCCCCATGATCACCCGCACGGGCATTCACACGGGCCTGAGCATGGCAACGCGCCGCATCATCCGGCGGGACGGCTGGTCGCTATCGAGCGGGATATTCTGGCCAAAAATGCCGAATTCGCCGCTGGCAACCGGCAACTATTTACCGATTCAGGGGTGTTCGTGCTGAATCTGGTCTCCAGTCCCGGTTCGGGTAAAACCACCCTGCTGGTGCAAACCGTGCAAGCTTTGCGCGAGCAGTTCCCGGTGGCGGTGATTGGCGGCGATCAGCAAACCGCCCACGATGCTGAACGTATTCAAGCGGCTGGCGTCTCGGCCCTGCAAATCAACACCGGCAAGGGTTGCCACCTCGACGCGCACGGCATCGGCCATGCGCTGGAAGCATTGCCGTTGCCGGAAGGCGGAGTGCTGTTCATTGAAAACGTCGGCAATCTGGTTTGCCCGGCGGATTTCGATCTCGGCGAGGCGCACAAGGTAGTCGTGCTGTCAGTGACTGAGGGCGAGGACAAACCGCTGAAATACGCCAACATGTTTGCCGCCGCCCGGTTGATGGTGCTGAACAAGACGGATCTGCTGCCCTATGTGGATTTCGATGTCGCCCGCTGTCTGGAGTATGCCCGGCGCGTCAATCCTGATATGCAGATTTTGCAACTATCCGCCAAAACCGGAGCGGGCATGGACGCCTGGCTGGACTGGGTGCGCCAGGGTCAACAGCAGGCGCTGGCGGAACAGGCCCATCGTCTGGAGGCGAAACTGGCCACGGTTCGGGCGCGGTTGACCCAGGGCGTTCGGTAGCGCCTCCATGCATGAAATGGCGCTGGCGGCCTCCATCCTGAACATCGTCGAAGACACCGCCCGACAGCAGGGTGCGGTCCGGGTGACGGAAGTCCGACTGGAGATCGGCGAGTTGGCAAATGTCGAAAGCGCGGCGCTGCAATTCTGTCTGGAGGCGGCGTTGCCGGGTTCGCTGGCCGAAGGCGCACGGGTCGAGCTGCTGATCATCCCTGGGCGCGGACAGTGCCTGGAATGCGGCGAGATCGTGCCACTGGCGGCGCTTTATGATCCCTGTCCCCGCTGTAATGGCTATCCGGTGCGCCCGATCAGCGGTCAGGAACTGCGCGTTAAAGACATCATGGTTGAATCTGGAGAAAACCGTTGAATCGCCAGGACGCCCGGTTTTCAAACCACCGCTGGCCACGGACAACCGGTTTCCGGCAATCCAAACCGTTCCGGGTAGCAAACCGCCAGTAGATACAACCCATCGGCAGGTGCCGTGACGCCCGCCTGAGTGCGGTCACGCTGTTCGAGAACTTCCCGCGCCCAGTCTGCCGACTGAACACCGACGCCAATCGCCATCAGCACCCCGGCGATATTGCGCACCATGTGATGCAGGAAGGCATTCGCTTCCACCTCCAACACAACGAGATCACCATCCCGGCGAACGGTCAATTCGCGCATGACCCGGACCGGGTGGCGGGCCTGACATTCAGCGGCGCGGAATGAACTGAAATCGTGTTCACCGACCAGCGCCTGACCGGCGACATGCATCCGTTCCGCATCCAGCGGTG
>JFJP01040891.1_pt1 | contig 12822 bp, 9 predicted proteins | sample 431651 | NCBI WGS metagenome assembly JFJP01 (sample SAMN02602958, study PRJNA72255) | Microbial mat metagenome, whole genome shotgun sequencing project. | biome: fresh water; feature: sink hole; material: water; isolation source: purple microbial (photo- and chemosynthetic) mats found in... | reverse complement strand
TTTGAGAAAATATTTTTTGATTTTTGTGAAATTATTTTTGAGAAAATATTTTTTGATTTTTGTGAAATTATTTTTGAGAAAATATTTTTTGATTTTTGTAGTTTTTCAAAAAATTTGAAAAACTATTTGTGAGAATTACTAACATTTATAAAATACGATGGAGTCAATAAAAATAAATAAAAAGACAACAAGGACGAAGGGACTTCGTCGAATTCAAAAATATGACAACACCCTCGATGACGGTATGCGACTGATTGAAGAATTTTACAAAAACACCCAGTTCGTAAATCATCAAATTGAAACATACAATGATTTTATAACTAAGGGAATACAAGCAGTGGTAAAAAGAGAGTCTGAAATTAAAATTTCAAACGAATTTGAAGACGAGACTCCAATTTGGATAATAAAATTTGGTCATGTATATGTAGATAAACCTAAATTTATTCATTCTAATCGAACCATTTTGCCTTTGTTTCCAAACGAAGCAAGACAAAAAAACATTAGTTATGAAGGAACTATATACGCGTCAGTCAAAATAATCAACACAGAGATAAATCAAATTACGGTTCACAATCAAGTACCTATAGGCAAGATTCCAGTAATGCTTCGTTCAAATGCATGTAATTTAACCGAAAACAACAGAATTCAGAATAAAGAATGTTCAAATGATTATGGGGGTTATTTTGTAATAAAGGGAAAAGAGCGAGTGCTTGTAGGTCAATTGAGGCCGGCCTATAATAAAGTGTATGTTGAATACAATGCTGAAGATAAATTCAAGTATTTGGCTGAAATTAGAAGCACAAACGTGCAAGGAAATTCAATTTTGATTCAATTGAAAATTAATATTTTGACACATGAATTTTTCTTTTCACTCCCATATATTAAATTTTTATTAGGGGCGGGTCGTGTTTTTAAAGCATTAGGCATATCAGAATCCGATATGATCAAATACTGTAACTGTACGAATGAAAAAGCTAAATCTGTCTTAATAAGGCAGTATAATACGGACTTGACTCAAAATGATGCAATTTCATCGATTGCGAACGAATTGAACGATGAAACAAAAAATTTTGAGTATATTCAAACGATATTGAATAAGGAACTTTTTTATCATTTGGGTGATCTTACGACTGAAAAATCGGCAATTCATTTAGGATACATGATGAAAAAATTGAGTGCAGTTGTATACAATAAAAAAACTATTGACGATAAAGATAATTTAGCCAATAAAAGACTTGATTCAACATCATCTTTAATTAATTTTTTGTTTCAAGGCTTGTTCAAACAATTTGTCAAGACGATAAGTAATCAATTGAAAATAAAAAAGATTTCAGATCCCATTAGTGTCATTAGTCTCATTAAATCTGTTAATAACATAACACACGGTTTGAACATGTCTTTCATGACTGGAAATTGGAATACACAAAAAAGTTCAACATTCACAAGAATTGGTGTATCGCAAATTTTGTCTATGCAAAATTATGGAGCTAAACTGTCTCATCTTCGACGTATCATGTTACCAATTGGTAAAAAAGGCAAAAATCCACACGCTCGACAACTTCATTCATCTCACTTTTCTTTCATATGTCCATATGAAACACCCGAAGGAGACACAGTCGGTATTGTTACAAATTTAGCATTGTCTACTCAAATATCTACCGAAATTCCAAAAGTTGATGTCGATCGAATAATTAAAAAAATGAGTGCTGTGGTTCAAAGAGATCTTGATGGACAAATATTGATAATGATCAATGGAAATATTATTGGGTCGTGTAATAATGGGTATGTATTTACTTCCAAATTTAACGAATATCGCAACTCTGATTTAATTGACAATTCAGTATCAATAGTGTGGATAAAGGATGAAAAAGAAATTCATATTCAAACGGACGAAGGAAGATTGTTGAGGCCGTTATTTGCAATTGGTGAAAAAAACAAAATTTTTTATAAAGATTTTCCTCACTTTTCTTGGAAAGAACACGAAACTCATTATAATATTGTTTTCAGAGAGGTCTGGGAACTTGAACAAGCAGTCGTCGCCATGACAGAAGAAGATTTGAAAAAACATAAATGTGACTACCTTGAAATATGCCCTGCCGCCACGATGATGGGAGTCATGGCATCAGTTATTCCACTATCTAATCATTCACAATCTCCAAGAAATGCATATCAAGCATCCATGGGTAAACAAGCTATTGGGTTACCAAGCGAGGCGTTTCAATACAGATATGATACGACATTGCATGTTTTAGATTCGCCACAGCAGCCGTTAACAAAAAATAAAATGATCAATATGTTGCACTTCAACGAAATGCCGCATGGAGCGAATCCTATAGTAGCAATAATGACGTACACAGGTTTCAATCAAGAAGATAGTGTAATTTTGAACAAATCAGCGATTGATCGTGGATTATTTACATCAACAACGTATAAGACAATAATGGAGGAAGAAAAAAAAAGAGGCAATTCAGATTTTGAATGTATATGTTTGCCAAAGTATCAATATCGCAATAGAAATTATGATTACTCGTTACTTGACGAGAAAGGCTTAGTATGTAAGAAGAACACGTATCTTAAAAAAGGAGTTGTTATAATTGGCAAAACAAGCAATAAAGTTAAAAAAGGAGACAAGGAGAAAAACATTCAAACATCCGATGTCAGCGTTAGTATAAAACAAGGAGAGGAAGGATATCTAGATTCGGTTCTTGATACATTAACAAATGAAGGAGTTAGGGTTATTAAAATTCGAATTCGAATTCCTAGAATTCCCGAAATAGGAGACAAATTTGCATCGTCAACCGCTCAAAAAGGAACTTGTGGTATGATCTACAGACAGGAAGACATGCCATTTGACAAAAATGGCATCACTCCTGATCTTATTATTAATCCTCACGCTATTCCTTCAAGAATGACAATTAACATGCTTATCGAAATGTGTTTCAATTTAATTGGATGCAAATTAGGAATTGAAATGGATGCGACTCCTTTTAAACACGGCAACGTTGAAGAAGAATTGTCTCATTGGGATAAAGAAGTAAAATTAAAAAACATCCAAACCCGAAATGTCAATCACGATAACATAAAAGACGATAACGTAAAAGACGATAACGTAAAAGACGACACCTATTCTACATATTCTACATATTGTAGCACTATGTTTTCAGGTTTCACAGGAGAAAAATTTCCTGAAAAAATATTTATGGCTCCTTGTTTTTACCAACGATTGAAACATATGGTAATAGATAAAATTCACGCCCGAGTCGCTGGACCGTTAGACACTCTAACTCATCAACCAGTCGCTGGCAGAGCAAGAGATGGTGGATTAAGATTTGGGGAAATGGAAAAAGATTGTATGCTTAGCCATGGGTCGACCAGAATTTTGAAAGAATGTCTGTTTGATAAAAGTGATAAATATACAATTCCAATATGTATGGATTGTGGAAATATACCAAATAAAAGAGTGTATTGTACTAACTGCGAAAACAATAATATTGAAATTAAAAATATGCCGTATGCGACTAAGTTATTGTATCAAGAACTTATGGCAATGGGTTTGAAATTGAAAATTCAATAAAAAACAAATTTGCAACAAACGAAAAAATATTAAGTTAATAAAAATGATACCATCGTGTTTATACTTTTTATTCAAAAAAAGAGTTGAACTTGAATTTTTGAAAGAAAATTTTTTAAAAAAAAACACCACATTGGGTCCGGTCCGATTCAATTGCTCGCCGAGCGTCGTTGGCTTAAAATCTAAAAATTAATTATCTACACTAAAAAAAAGAAGTAAAAATGTCTTGGACTGTTGTGCCGCAAAATGTAACTAAAATGCCTCGATTATCTTATATGGTTCCGATGACAGCTGGAGCCGCAGAATCTCAATTATATAACATGCAAAATCGAAATAATTTCATGACAACGGTAGATGCAAATGAAAAAATTATTGGAGACAAAGCCGATGATGCCATATATAGAGCGACAGCAGCTCAATATATGGCAAATGATTTGAACACTAAAATTGAAAATTTATTGAAAAGTGAATCTCTTATATTTGTCATTATTGCAATTGTTTTGATTGCTCTCATTCTCGTCTACCGAAGCATGATGTAAAATATCAATTACAACAAGAACTTCAACAAAAAGATGAACAAAAAGATGAACAAAAAGACGAAACTTCGCTCCAAAATATTTCTAAACGAAGATAAGGTCTCCCACTAAATAAAAAAAACTTGAAATTCGCAAGTCAAAATTTATTATTAAAAGAAAGATTAAAAAAATGGAAAAAATAATAACAGATTATTTAATCACAAATCTTGCTCCGCAACTGAGCACCCGTTTCAATTTAAATTTACACGAAGTTGAACGAGAAATAAAATTAATTTGCACCAGCGATCCTTGCGACCCGAGCGCCCAAAGGGCGCCGGGGACCTCCGGTCCCAAGGGTCGCAGTCAAGCGAGGCACGAGGTTTTGCATCCGATTATCCCTGCTGCCCACGTGGGCCCTTCGGACCCCGCCCGTAGGGTCGTAGAAGCAACAGATAATGTAGAAAAGTTGTCAAAATTAACAATACCTCAGTTAAGAAATTTAGCGATTACAAAACAAATAAAAATTCCTCAAAAAGCTAGAAAAAATGACATAATACAGTTATTAGCGGTTATAAAAGAAAAAGTAGAAGAAAATAAAAAAAAAGATAAAAAAAATGTTCAGTTCAAGTCGGTTACAAAAAAAGACGACATAAAAAATTTCACTGGTCAAACATTCAGAAGCAAATCTGGAATTCAGTGGACTATCGGTATATCCATTGGGTCAGGTGGGTTTGGTGTTGTTTACGAAGTTTTCGCATCTGACGACTCATCAGAGTTTGTTTCACTCGAAAAGTATGTAATTAAGTTGGAAAAAAATAAACCAGGCGTTGGTTTGTTTTTTGAAACAAGTGTTTATCGCAAACTTAAATCGGATGGTGCTTTGAAAATGATTGACTCTGGAAAGTTGACTCGTTTGACAATGTCGGTGTTAGAAAAAGATGAAGAATATTATTATCTGGTATTGCCTAAATTCGAGGCGACGTTGTCTGAAAAAATAAAAGAAGGAATGACTCTACAAGAAAAAAATTCTACAATAAATGATATCTTGAATCGTTTAAAATACATTAATAGCAAAGGATACATTCATTTGGATATTAAACCAGACAATATCATGTTTCTGAAGAATGAATGGTATTTGATTGATTTTGGCATATCATATAATTACGTAGATAAAGAAATTTTAAACAAAAAACAAGCTGGAAATGGAACTCCTTTATATATGTCTCGAGATATGCATGTTGGACTGGTGAGCAGAAAAGCAGACCTTGAATCACTCATTTATGTTTTACTCAAAATGAATAACATACAATTTCCATGGGTTCGACTTCAAGAAAAAAAAGAAAAAAAAGAAATTTTCTTAAATTGGATCCTTGAACAAAAAGACAATTTCATGGAAAATTACAGAAACCTATCAATTCCTCAATCACATAAAAATTTTATCGAAAAAGTTAACGCGTTACAAATTAAAAACAATCCCAATTATGACGATTTAAAAATAAAATAAATAAAGTTGGACCCCGCCCGTAGGGTAGATGACGATTTGAAAATAAAATAAATAAAGTTAGTGTTTACAATTAAACAAATGTAAAAGAAAAATGATAATAAAAAAATTTTGTATTCCCTCGGAATACAAAATTTGTTAGCTTTGGTGCACGAAAATTAATTAAGGCGATTATATCATATTTGCTCCTTTCGCAGAAGCATTTCAAGATTTTGTGTATGAAATAATTTTTTTACCATCAATTAGACAACATGGTGGCCCACGGCCCAAAAATGTGAAACAAAAACATAAGATGACACTTTCTGAACTTTTTGAAGAACAAAAGTTGGCAGCCTCGGACGCTTCCAACTTTTTCTGGCCTTTCAACTCTGAAATAAAACACATTATTTTGTGAAAACAATAATGTGAAATAATGATTTTTTTGACCACGTGTATAAGTTTATAAAATAAAAATAGAAATGAGTTAACAATGTTTACAATTCAAAAAAATAAACAAAAATATGGAGTTTGAATATATTGTCGATTTTTTTTCATCACTAAATTATGTTAAAAGAAAATATCCAATGATTGTCACTTACGTTAAATATCTCAACACACTTGAAGATGAAAATGCTAAATTTAAAGAAATCAACAATTTGCGCCGTTTCTTGATTCTTAACCCTGAAATTAAAAATAAAATTTTCACACAATCTGATTTCAAAACTGGAAAACAATCCCTCACTCTTGTTATGGATAATTTTTTAATTGGCACTGAAGACCAAATTAATTCATTCTGGGATAAACTAATTCAACTCGAAAAAATTTGTTTTCCAGACGGCAAACCCAACCCTTCTAACCCCCTATCTGACAAACAACCCGAAGGGGTTTCAGGAATAAGCGGCGCAATGGCATTACTCGAATCAAGTCCAGTCTTTTCGGATGTAATAGAACAAGTAAAAGCATCCGTCGCTAACATGGGAGATAACACTGATATCAGCGCAATTATGGAAATGCCCGATTTTCAACAAATGGTAGAAAGCATCAAATCAGGTCTCACTTCCGGAAAATATAAATTAAAAGATTTGACAACAACAGTAGGAACTATTATTAATAGTGTCCAAGATGATCTAGACGACGAAACACGGGAAACATTGAAAGCAGTAACAGACACAATGACTGCAGTAGAGCGTGGAGAAACGCCAAATATAGCCAAGATGCTTAATGCTGTTACAAATTTGAAAATTAAACATTGAAAATACGTATGATAAGATGGATCGTCTTTTCTAATAGTTCCTTCAGGCCCATAATCCTCTCAAAAAATACATGTTCATCTTAAAGCCCTCCGAAGAAGAAAGAATTGTTTGTCGAACTGAACACAGCCCAACTATTTATCACATTGGAACCTTAGCGATTCAGGGCGCTGATTTTTTGTTTTCAAGTTTGTATTTTTTTTATTTGAAAATTAAGTTATAAAATAAAGAATATCAAAAAAATGTCACAGCGTCAACAAAAAAATATAACTACTTTGAAACCCATTAAAAATAAAATTTTAGATTTAGAAACTAAACGTTTAATAAACTACATCTCCATTACCACAAAAATTGTCAAAGATAAATCATACAACTGCTGGTGGTGCACGTTGCCTATTGAAGACAATCCCATTGGTTGTCCCTTGTCAATGCAAATAAGCACCGATCCTCAAAGCGTTGAACAGATTACTTATTACACAGATGGTTTGTTCTGTTGTTTAAATTGTATCAAAGCGTACATAATAAAACACGGTGAACATGATGCAAATTACAAGGACAGTGTTCGATTATTAGCAATAATGGCTTGTGATATTGAACAAATAATGAATCCATTAACAATTAATCCTTCACCGCCATGGCGTTTTCTTCAACAATATGGTGGTCATTTAACAGTTGATCAATATAGAGAAATGATAGATCGAATGATTTATAAAGAGAAGGGAATAATTCAAATACAACCAATAACGACATTGTATGAAGAAGATGAAAAATTTTGAAACTTTTAAAAAAATTGAAATACGCAGTTTAAAAAAGACGAAATGAAAAAAAATGAACAATAATTCAGAAAAAAATCAGCAAAATTGTCAAATATGTTGCGAAAAATTTACAACAAAACGTCGCCATTCAATTAAATGTATTCATTGCAATAACAGCGTTTGTTTACAATGTTTTAGAACTTACTTACTTAGCGACGACGCAGAACAGGTTTGTATGTGTTGTAAAGAAAACGTAAGCACTGAATTTATTTATTTGCATACTCCAAAAAAATTTCAACAAGATTTTATAACAAAACTTACAACACTAGAAATAATTCAAGAAAAAGCTTTATTAATTGCGACTGAAGAACGAATGGATTTAATAAACAGACTCGATCTCCTTAAAAGCCGTGTGCATTATATGAATAAACATTTATATTTTTTTAAACAAGACAATGAAATACGTCGTTTATTCGACGCCGCTGAGAAAGAATGTGAAGAACTGGAGACGCTTCTTAAACAAAAAAAAAACGACGTCGATGAAAAACTAATAAGCTCATTTATATGCCCAGTTGTTAACTGCGACGGAATTGTCACTAGAGGAAAATGTTCTTATTGCAAAAATTTGATTTGTATTAATTGTCACACTCTAAAAGAACCCGCGGCCGACAACCCTCCGGCCGACAACCCTCCGGTCGACAACCCTCCGGGCGGGGCCCTTCGGGCCCAACCCCAACATCAATGCGATCCGAATGTTTTGGCTACCATGAATTTGCTTAAAAAAGATACAAAGGCGTGTCCAAAATGCAAAATTCCAATACACAAAATAGATGGATGCGACCAAATGTTTTGCATTAAATGTAAAACCGCATTTTCATGGAAAACTGGAAAAATTGAAACAGGAATTGTACATAATCCTCATTATTTTGAATGGATGAGAACTCGCAGCGACGCTCCATTGCCCAGACAACTAGGAGATGATCCATGTAATGTCGAATTTGATCTAGCGTTTGAAGAACTGTTTACGGGAAAAGCGCTTAGTAAATCAAGTATAACTGTTGCAAATAAAAAATATTCGCATTTGCTTTCGTCTAATTTCATTCCAAGAGCGATTAGAGAAGTTCGAGCGATCGTGCCAAGATTAATGGAGAATGTGCATAATGCGGAAATGATAAATCGTGAAAAAGAAGATTTTCGAAAAAAATACATAATGAAAAAAAAAAAATTACAATACGATGAAGAAGACGAAGATGCGAAATTCAAAACAAACGAAGATAAAGCAGAAGATAAAGCAAGGCTTGAACGTAATTGGTTCCAGCAAATTAAGTTAATGTTCAAACAAAGAGAAATGAAAAAAGATTTAATTAAATTACTTGAAATTTTTGAAAACTGTATGAAAGACTCAATTGTTTTGGCATTTCGAACTGGTGATTACAAAACGATGTATGACACAATTTTTTCAATTTTGTCATACATCCAAACACAGTTGAAAGAGAATCAAAAGCGATACGGCGTCGCAAATAAAACATCATTAAGTATCGAACAAGGTTTTTGTTGTAAATTAATTCACTGGTAAAAATAAAAATAAAAATAAAAATAAAAAATAAAAAATTTATAACCGGCTGGGTTATAAATTGCGCGCCTTTCCCAGGAAAGCTGCTAGGGTAAACTTTATGATTATTAACCGGCTCCTACCTACGGCTCCGACCTTTTTACATTCCACACCCTGATATATTTTTCATGTAATTTGATTTATAAGCCTGGTTGTATGAACTATATTTTCGCAAGGCTTCTTGATTTTGCTGCATACCCCTTGCATATTGATGAACGCCACAATTAGGATAAACATTTGAACCAAATTGAAGACCGTAATTGCCTGTGACATTATTGACAGAGTTAAGATCAGATGTAGATTTCATTCGATCCCATGTGGTCATTGAGTATGGTGGGCCTTGGCCGTAAAACTCGCCATCAATACCACCAGCGCTTAAATTAACATACTCAACGTATTGAGGTCTTTGGTAGTTTTCAACAAAAACTCGATCCTCGGCACTATTGCAACCGGCTGTTTTAGTGTCGAATGAATCTGCACACACTGGACGTCCAGCGCTGTCATATCCATTCCAAATGGGGCAAACCATATTTCCGGGATTGAGAAACCGATCACTTTGAACTTTACTTGCATATGCTGGGTCTATTTTACAAGTACGAATTGATGAATCAAGACTTACATATCCTGCCATTTTGACTAATTTTTATAGAAGATGATTAAATTTTTATAAAAATTTAATGATAAATTTCACATCCTTCGGGATGTGAAATTCTTAGAAATCGAAATCGTATAATGTCATAATGTCAATCCGTATACTATTTTCTCAATTTAATCATCGTCAGTTTCGTAATCAGTTTCGTCGTCAGTCGTATCAAAAAACGAGACCTTAACACCTACGGGCGGCGCAAAGGCGCAATCTAAATAATAATGTTGTTTTTTTGATTTTTTAAAACAGTGCCGGTAACTCAGCGCCTTAGGCCGCACGGATGCAAAGCACGAAATGCGGCCCGAAGGGTATACAAATGAGTCGGGCCGCATTTTGTATTTGTTGACGTCATCATGTGGCCCTGTTCGATGAAAAATGAATTGAATTATTGTGAAAAACGCGAATTTTAAAAAAATTGCAAGATACCAAATAATTTGTTTGATCACATACTTCATCAAATGAACAAAACAGCTGAGTAAATATTTAAATATTCCCATTGTGATGGACATCAAAATACTGATCAAGATACTGCGCAAACCGAGCAGAGCTCGGCTGATAGCGTAGATCCCGGCGCGGCCGATAGCGCTGCTTAGATGTTTTCATTAATTTTGAAACATATTTTTGTGAATCAAAAATTCAACTTTTATCCAACAACAGGTGGTTAATTTCTTCATGCTTTGCTCAATGAATACAATCCTGGTTCACTGATATGTAAAATTCTGGGTTAATAATTTTAATATTTTTTTCATTATTTTATAATCTATAAAAATTTCCCAATCGCGTGCCTTTCAAAAGATGAAGGGTTCCATTTCTATGCATTGTATTTTTTATATTTTTCAACATTTGAACTGCAATTCTAGGATTGTCAAGAATTTTGTGCATGACTGGATCCGAATCAATTGTATACGGGTCAACTGAATATTCAGGAATACAGTTTTGACCTATATAATAAGAAATGTACGGCGATGTTGGATTGAGATGGTCGAATGGTTCAACTTTTAATTCGCAATTTGGACCGCTATGCGGTCCCGAGCCTGCGCCTAGCATCTTCGATCTAAATTTCTCTTGTGCGGTGTTTCGAACCAAAATATCACCTGGTGTTAATCCAATAAGTTCTTTATTTCCTGCAAACATTGTATCTGCTTTTTGACTATACTCGCTATTCGCTGCTCTAGATGCTGCGTATTCACATACACCGTCCCAGTTTTGAGCACATCGTTGAGCTAAATAGACTTGACATGGATTGCTGTTTTGTCCAAAAGTGGTTGCGTTGCTGCCGTGATTGAACGCCTGAGATGCGTTACTGCCTATACAATAAGTTAATGGGTCGTTATTATAAACTGGAAGAGTGTTTACTGCAGAATTTCCAAAATACGATAATTGAGCATATGACATTTTTAAATATGAGTAATTTTAATTAACATCAACATTGAGCTCTACCTGGGTTTTGTGAATGGCCAATAAAACAGTTGCACAAGAGAACCAATCAAAAAGAGTTCTAAGCGGTAACAAGAAGATCGCGTATTAAATGTAATTGATCAGATATGTTTGAAGCATGATTACCAATGTAAATACCGCGATCGTGAATAATATCGCTGTTGTTTAAATTTTCATGAATAGAATAATCATAATATTTGATTGTATCATTTCTACAAAAATTTCCACCAATTACAGGTCGAAATTCAATTTTATTTTTTTGGAGTAATTTTATAAACGACGCTCTAACTTTACGACTTGAAAGAATTAACACAAATCCAAACCAACTGCTCTCGCCTGTTTCTTGTTGTATTTGAACATTAGGTAGATTATTAAATAATTTTTTAAAAATGTTAGCATTTTTACGTCTACCATTAATTATGTTTGGAAGTTTTTTTAATTGCTCAATTCCTAACACTGCTGTAATTTCAGTCGGGCGAACATTGTAACCTGGTAAAATAAAATTAAATAAATTATAAAATACATCTTCATTTTTTTTACACAATTCCGTGTCCTCTGGCAAATGACGAGTCCATCCATGTGATCGAATAGATAAAAGGATATGATACAGTTCTTTATTATCTGTCACAACAACACCTCCTTCAATTGTTGAAATATGATGACTGAAGTAAGTACTGTAAGTTCCTAAAATTCCAAAAGTTCCAGTTTGTTTTCCATTCAGAGTTGATCCGAGTGATTCACAATTATCTTCTACAATTCGAATAGCGTCTTCTGGAGATCGATTAATATTTTCATTATTAATAATTTCTTGCATTTTGACATAATCGACAGGATTGCCCACAATATTAACAGCTACAATTAATTTTGTCCGAGGAGAAATAGCGTCTTTCATTTTATCCAAATCGATATTAAGGGTGTCTAAATCAACGTCTACGAATTTTAATTTTAAATTATACTGTTGTAAAGGACTATATGTGGTAGCCCATGAAACTGCTGGAACAATTACTTCATCTCCATGTTTTAATGGATTTTTACAAAAAAATAAAGATGCTATTGCCAATAAATTTGCTGAAGATCCTGAATTAACCATAACGGAATATTTACTCCCAACAAAAGAAGAAAAATTACTTTCAAACAATTTTACTTTTTCTCCCATTGTCAGGTTGTCATCATTATTTAGTAATGATTTAATAGCATTTTTTTCTTCGTCATCCCATGTATTTGTAATTAACGATAACATTTTATTGACACAAATCAATGTCTTAATTCAATTCTTATTTTCACTATTTATTTTCAGAAACAAATTGAAAGAACCAACTGAAGACACTTCTTTTATCAAACATCTACATAAATCGCATAAAAATAAATTAAGAGTTTGGTTCTGTTTGATTGGCTTGATTAAATTCGAAAGCCTTCATTTTGTAACTTTTCTTTTTCTTTTTCGACAAGTTCTAATTTTTTCATAGCTCGATTTTTCAAGAAATATAAAAAAAATTATAAAAAAAATATTTTTTAAGAAATATAAAAAAAATTATAAAAAAAATATTTTTTAAAAA
>JFJP01020367.1_pt1 | contig 12822 bp, 8 predicted proteins | sample 431651 | NCBI WGS metagenome assembly JFJP01 (sample SAMN02602958, study PRJNA72255) | Microbial mat metagenome, whole genome shotgun sequencing project. | biome: fresh water; feature: sink hole; material: water; isolation source: purple microbial (photo- and chemosynthetic) mats found in... | reverse complement strand
CTCCTTCCGCCTTGATTCCATCCAACCTACGGATTTCGACGCAGAACCACATACCCCCGGCTTACCTTTACGCCATTGGGCGAAGCCCCTGGGCAAAAAGCGTCTGATACATCGCATGCATCCACCGGGGGGTCGCCTTGCGGGGCCGAACGGCCCCCTCTAGGGTGCAGGCTCGGCGCCCTCCCGGGTGCCTGGAGACCCACATGTCCCTGCGTCATCTGAGCCTGAGTCTGGTTGCCCTCGCCTGCATCGGCCAGCCCCTCACCGGGGCTGATGATGCCCAGCCCACGCCAGAGTACCTGGCCGAGAAGGCCCAACTCGAGGAGATGCTGACCAAGCGTGATCTCGAACTGTTCGAGTTGCAGTACCTGCCAGGCAAGCTTGGGCGGGTGGCGATCGTCGATCGGCGCGGTGTCAGCCATGTATTCAACTACCTGACCTTCAGCATCCGCAACCAGGCCAGCATCGATCCGGCGCAGATGGCGACCCGGGCCAAGGGCTACAATGAGGTTCTGCAGGCCATCGCCCAGCAGTACGAGATGGCGAAGGTGGACAGCGAAGGCGGTGTCAAGCTCAAGATCGACGGCGTCGAAGGTCAGGACGGCATCGTCCTCGAACGCACCGAAGCCAAGCTCAAGACGCGTACCGCCTCGATCTCGGCCATGGCCTACGACGAGAACGGATCGCGCATCCGGCTGCTCGACGAACCGCCCGGCAGCGGCCCGCAGGAGGGTTACCAGTTCCCCGACCTCGGCGAGACGACCTACGAAGGTGCCGTGGCGATGGTCCGCGAACGCGCCGAAGAGGCGGAAGGCCGCCGTCTGCTGTCCCCCGATGAACTGCGCCGCTTCCCGCTTCCGCCCTTCGATGGCGTGACCCGCATCGACGCCCCGAACATCGAGGATCCGGCCCACGACACGCACGGCTGGCTGGTCGGCGAGGCGCATGGCGTCCTGCTCTTCCCGCGCCTGTCCGACCACGGCGACCGCTTCACCGTGCAGATCAACGGTCTGTGCAACAAGCTGCGCTTCCGCAATCCGGTCGCCGAGCCGGGTAAGCCCGAGAATTACTTCCAGGCCCGCGTCATGCGCCGGACCATGGTACTGAGCTTCGTGCGGCCGGGTGATGAGTTCTTCCGTGATCTGGACAAGTTCGACATGGTCGGTCACGGCTACCGCTGGGTCGATTCCTTCCAGCGCACCGACGTCAAGCGCATGATCTCCTACTCGCGCTACTTCCTCGGCAATATCGCCGACGAGAAGGGCGCCATCAACACCCCGGTCCACGACCAGTTCTGGCCCTACTACGACGAACTGCGTGCCGCGAACGCCAAGCTGCCTGATCTCAAGCCGGGTGCAGCACCCCAGTGAGCAGCGAGACCATGAGCCGCCTGCCCCATCTCGATGCTGCGTTACCCCCTGACCTCGTCCTCGCCGGGCTCCCCGCCGAGGTGCGCCGGCTGGTGACCATCGTCACCACTCTGTACGGTGGCAGCTGGGATGACTGCGCCGAGGACATCCGCCGGCGTCGCGCCGGCCAGCCCTACCTCTACCGGATCGACCTGGCTGGCATCGACGAACTGGCCTGGCTCCACCGCATCCGTACCTACGTGCTCGCCCGCGGTGAATCGCTGGCTGCCTCACCTGCCCCTGCGGAGATCCGCCCGTGACGACCGTCCCCCACTGCCGCACCCTCGTCCTGGCCGTCACCGCCGCCTGCCTCATCGGCGGAGGCTGCGGTTCGACAACGCGCAGCCAGGCTGCCAGCGGCCCCTCGCCGGCGATCGCCGGCCAGGTCCCCCGCGCCACCGGCGATGTCCCCTTCGAGCGCGCCTGGGAACTGACCCTGCCCAGCCGAGTAGAGCGCAGCTGGATCGGCGAGCAGGTCCCGGAACTGGTGTTCTTCCAGGTGGAAGGCGACCATTCCATCCACTGCATCGATGCCCGCAGCGGCCAGACCCGCTGGATCACCGAGGCCCTGCCCAAGGCCATCCTCGGCGAGGCCTTCGTGCAGCGCCTGGTGCAGCCCGGCGAGCGTGAGAAAGAGGTGCGCATCGAAGAGCGCCTCTTCATCGTCGTCGATGACACCGTGTACTGCTACGACGTCGCCACCGGCCAGCGCGTGTGGCACTACCTGCTGCCCTTCGCGCCCGCCACCGGACCGCTCGCCTCCGGCGCTACCGAAGGCAATCTGCGCGTCTTCATCGGCGACTGGAACGACCGCCTCCAAGTTATCACGCTGCACCAGACCACCGACGAAAAGCAGGTGCGCTTCCCGTATGTCGTCTGGCAGATGAACCTGCCGGGCACGATCCTCTCGACCGGCATCGAGACCGAGGATCTGAACTACTTCGGTGACACCGCTGGGCATCTGCGCTGCTTCAAGCTCGACCGTACCCAGGTCTGGGACCTGCAGACGGGCGGGTCGATCGAGGGTGGCGCGACGGTGCGTGGGCGCGCCCTGTATGCCGGCAATGACGGCAACGCGGTGCATGCGATCAACCGCCTGACCGGCGAACGCCTTGGCCAGTTCAACCTCCAGGGCCCGGTGCGCAGCCGTCCGTTCTGGTTCAGCGGCGAACCTGATCGCCTCTACGTATGGATCGACAGCCCGGATATGTCGATCGGTGGCCTGGCCGCCCTGCGCGTACAGCCCGACAACGTCGCCTACACCGACGGCAACAAGCATGCCCTCGAGGTCGTGCGCATGGGCCAGGATTGGCTGGTGCCCGGTGCCCGTCGCCTGGTTGGCAGCACCCCGCTGCATCTGCTGCTGGCCGATGACGCCGCGCAGGTGGTCTGGGCCGTCCAACGCGGCTCGGGCAAGGTCGAATGGACCTGGAACGTCAGCAAGAACTGGCCGAAGGCTGGCGCCAGCGTCGTTCATCTCGTCCCGTACCACGACCGCACCGACACCCTGCGCAGCCTGATCGCCGCCGATGACCAAGGCAACGTCACGGCCTTCCGCGTGTTCGGTTTCGTGCCGACCCCCGCGCAGCTCGCCACGGGCATCACCTCGCGCTCCCTGGCCAACCAGGCGGCCCCTGCGCCTGCGGCGGCCAAGCCAAAGGACGCAGCGCCCAAGGCCGAGTGATAGTCTAGCAGGAATCCAGCGGTGTTCACTGGGATTGTTGAGCGGGTCGGCGCGATCCTTGCGGCTGATCACCAGCACGGCGGCACCCGTCTGCTGGTCGATATCAGTGAACTCGCCGAAGGTTGCCGCCTGGGCGACAGCATCTGCGTCTCAGGAGCCTGCCTCACCGTCGATCGGTTGGTGGGTACCAACGCCTCATTTGATTGCTCGCCGGAGACTCGGCGCAAGACCACCATCGCCAGCTGGATCGCTGGCCGCCGGGTCAATCTCGAACGCGCCCTGCGCGTCGGCGACCGGTTGGGTGGACACCTCGTCGGGGGGCACGTTGATGGCGTGGGGCGCGTGGTCGAGCGGCGGCGCGAAGGCGACGGCGAACGCCTGACCATCGTCCTGCCTGACGGCGGCGCCGTGAAGGTCGTCGAGAAGGGCTCGCTGGCGATCGATGGCGTCAGCCTCACGACCTGGGACTGCCGTGGCGCGCGCTGCTCGATCGCGGTGATTCCCCACACCCTGGCCCGGACCACACTCACCGATCTGCGACCTGGCGATGCGGTGAACCTGGAGACCGACCCAATCGGACGCTGGGTCGAGGCGCTCATTGCCCCTAGGGGTTAGGGGTTAGGGGTTAGGGGTTAGGCCACGACATTGCCCCAGGTGTTAGGGGAAAGGCAGTATTGCATCTGGGGTTAGGAAGCCGAAACAGCACCCAGACACCACATGTATCACCCTAACCCCTAACCCCTGTGGCAATTCTCGGCCTAACCCCTGTGGCAATCCTCGGTACTAACCCCTAACCCCTGTGGCAATTCTCGGACTAACCCCTGTGGCAATGATGCCTTGGTACCACATCGCCCGACGCGACCTGCGCTCAGCCGCCGGAGCGCCGCTGCTCTGGCTGGTGCTCGCAGCCTGGCTGGGCGTCGTCCATGGCGCCTTCGCGCTCACCCTGTTGGAGGTGCACGGCCGCAGCGGCGCCGCCTCGCTTCCCCTGTACGTCGATGCCTTGTGGTGGGGTGGATTGGTTCTCGCCCTGTTCGCACCCGCCCTGACCATGAACGCCTGGGCCGCCGAACGAGCCCAGGGCACCTGGCAGCTGCTGATGACCCTGCCCGTGCGGACCACCGACCTGGTGCTCGGCAAGTTCCTCGCCGCCTGGGGGTTGCTGCTCATCCTGCTCGCCGCCACCGTCTGCATGCCGGCGACCCTGGCGGTGATCAGCAGCGTGGCGGTGCCGCATGCCGCGGCCTGCTACATCGGGCTCGTGCTGCTAGCCGCCTTCCTCGCCGCCCTCGGCACCTGGATCGGCTTGCTGGTCGAGGGGCCGGTCGCCACCTACGTCGTGACCTTCGGCATCATCGCCGTGCTCTGGCTGGCCTCGGCTGGCGGAGCCGACGGCGCTCTCGGTCCGATCGCCTCGACCATCGGCCTCGGCGAGCGCCTCAGTCCATTCCTCGCCGGACGGCTCGCCCTGGGCGACATCGTCTGGTTCATCGGTGGCACGGTGCTGTTCCTGCTGCTCGCCCGTGGGGCAATCGATGCTCTGCGCCAGCCTGGCAGCACACGGTGGTGGCGGCGGCTCGGCGTGGTCGGCGGCCCCACCCTGGTCGCCCTGCTGCTGAGCGTGCTGGGCGTAGCGGCGGGAACGCGGGCCGGGGCATCCCTCGATCTGTCCGCCGACCGGCGCTTTTCGATCTCGCCCGCCCTGGCCCGTCAGCTCGCCAGCGAGACCGAGCCGATCGAATTCATCAGCATCTGGGAGGATGGCCTCGACAGCACGCTCGCCCCGATCAGCGATGCGGCGCGGATCATGGCGGCAGCCGCCCCGCGCGGTACCTGGCGCCGCATCGACCCCCTGCGTCATCGCCCGATGCTGGCCGATTTCACCTCGCGGCATGGCGAGGCCGGAGCCCCAGCGCTGTGGGTGCTGCGAGGTGGCAGCGGCAGCCGCATCCCGCTCGACCGTGCGACCCGGCTGACCCTGCAGCGCGATGTCGCCGGCACCCTGCTCACCCTGGCGGATCCTGATCCACCACGCTTCCTGGCGCTGCAAGGACACGGTGAATTACGGCCGGATGGACGCAATGATGACGGTTGTGCCGGGCTGCTCGCGACGATCACCGGTTTGGGATTGCGCTGCCACACCGTCGATGACTCCAGTCCGGCGGCCCGGCCTGGTGACATCGTCGCCGTACTCGGACCGACCGCCCCGCTCGGACAGGGCAACCTCGCCCGCCTGGAGGCCCATCTGCGCGATGGCGGCGGCGTCCTGGTCATGGCCGATGATCGCGCGCCCTCCGACCTCGGACGCTGGCTGCTGCAACGCGGCTTGGTGCATGGTGCCAGCGTGCCGGTCGCGCTCTACGAGAAGGGCGATCTGCAGGCGGCCCGCGCCCCGGAGGCCCCGCTGATGCCCTCCAGGCATCTGGTGAGCCTGGCCAACCATGTGGCCGGCGCGGACCGCGAGCTGCCGCATCAGAACCTGCTGCTGCGTGGCCCGCAGCAGCTCAATCCGCAGCACCCGTTGACCGGACGCCTGCTCGATGGCGGCCTGCAACTGCTCAGCCCCTTCACCACCGCCTGCGAAGCGCTGCCTGCCACCGCCATGCCGCCTGAACCGGCTGCAGGCTACCAGCCTGTGCCGCTGCTGATGTCGGCTCCAGCCGATGTGTGGGAGCGCCGCCGCGGTGAACCGCTGCAGGTGGCGGCCGGACTGGAGCAGGCCGAGGCACGGACCCTTGCCTGGGCGATCAGCTACGGCGCGGCGGCTGATGCTGCGACCGCAGGGCGCGGTGGACGCATGGTGGTGTGGGGCAGCCGCCAGGCCGCCGCCGATGCGAGCACCGGCCAGGCCGCCTTCGCCAATGGACAGTTCATCGCCAGCGCGAGCCGCTGGCTGGCCCACCGCGAGGCACCGCCCGATGTGCCCCAGGCCGAGTTGCGCGCCTTCCAGATCGACCTGTCCGATCGCGCCCTGGAGATCCTGGTTGCGGTGCTGGCCATCCTGCTGCCGGTCAGCTGCATCGGCGGCGCATTACTGGCTTGGCTGGAACAACGCAGGTAGGAACAACTATTCGGCGGCAGCCCCAGTGCATACGCGGCGGGGCGCCATGAGGAATCCTACAACCGGTAATAGAAGGCTATGGTGCGGAAGTGCGGAAGCGCGGAAGTGCCGAGTCATTGTTCGAGTGACAAGGCAAACGAAATACTTGCTAACCGTGGTATTCCCGCACCTCCGCACCCAGTGTTCCATATAGGGCAATTACAAAATTTGAAATCAAGTCGACAAGGCATGCTGTATTTACGCGGTGAATTCTGTTCGTCCGTCTACTTCCGAAAGTCCCTGGCCGGACAGCCGTGATCCTATATATACTGGTATCTAATCGAATAGCCTCTGCAGGTGTTCGCCCTGCCCCGGCTCCACGCGTGAGCTTCGCACAGAGATCTTCACATGGTGCGTCTGTCGTTCTTGACCTCCCCTCATTCCACTGCATGTGGTGCATTTGGGCGGTTGGCGCGCGTGGCTCACCTCCTGGTCCTGCTGCTGCTGTGCCTTCGGGGAATGGCGCTCGATCTGCAATGCGACCCGTGGGCGTCCATCGACCGGCAGGCCAACGAGACCCTGTTGCAGCAACTCTCCGCGGCCTGGGACACGTCGATGCCCTCGGACGCCGAACGCCGGACAGCCGCCATGGCGTTGGTGAACCTGGCCCTGAACGGCGATGTGCGCCTGTGCCCCGGCGATGAGGGCGGGGTCTATATCGCGCGCGCCGCAGAACTGCTCGCGATGTCGCCAGCAGTCGCAGAGCCGCGTACATTCAACGACCAGATACCACACCTGTGGTTGGCTGCCTACTCTGCCCGTTCTGCCGAGGTGGTTGCGGCCCTGGACAAGGCTGGCGCGGCAGCTGATTCGCCGCAAGGCCGGTCGTTACGCTGCTTCTCCACCCTTGATCATCGTGCGTTGCGTGCGGTCATCTCGCCCAATCCGCTGGAAGCCTTGATCCTGCTACGCTCAGCCCTCGAACAGGCCGGCAGCAACCCCACCGGCTATAATTGGCTGCTGCTCAGCGATTTCGCTCCGGCTGAACGGGCGCGCCTCTTCTCTCTGATTCCCCCGATGAGCGCAGCCGTCCTGTCCCATAGCCTCTGGCGGACCGCGGACGCGACGCCCGAAATGCTGCGGTCCACGCTGCGCGCGGCATTGCTCGATACACTGCGGTTGCTGACGCATCCGGCGGCGGATCAGGCCGCCCGTCAAGCGTGTATTGCCGGTTGGCTGGCATCCGTAGACGGCGCGCACGATGACGCGGAGCGCATCGCAAGGCTTGTGGCAGACACCGCAGGCGCTGATCTGGCGCGCCCCGGCCCCCAGATCGCCGCCGCCCTGCGGTTCCTTGAGACTTGCCTAACTCCTCCGCGCAGCCTGCGTAGTGGCGATGGGCGATGGCATCTCGACAATCTGGGCGATCGCGCTTCGACGACGCGACGGATGCTTATCAAGGGGGTACGATTCCATCACCTGCCGGTAAAGCGGAAGCCCGCGATCTACAAAGCCACCTATGGGTCGTTGCTGGAAGGCACAGATCTTTGCGCGGCGATGCTGGCAGCGCAGGCAAACGACTACGACGACGAGGAGGCGGACCGGCGGCTGGAAACCGCGGTCCGTGGCGAAGCGGCTCGTGGTTTGGACGGTTTCGGCATCACCCACACGGCAGACATCGTCGATGACTACATGACTTCTGGCCGCTTCAAAGATCGATCACAACGCCTGATGGTCGACCTGCTCGCCGCCTATGCGCAGCAACGTCCTCGAGCTGGCCTGGGGTGGTCCAGGCTGTGCATGATTCTCCCCAGGACACCAGACGCGGAGCAGTGGAATCCGGTCCTTGCTGTGATTGCCGAGCATGACTCATGGAATCCCTGCCTGGCCCTGCAGCTGCCTGGCAGCAAGTCCTGGCCGGAGTTGCGGCAGCGTTTCCCCTGGAGCGTCGCAGTGCTGAGAGCCGCTGTGAAGGCCTCCCTCGACGAGCGTAATTGGCCTGAGATCCTTGCCTCCACCGAGGGGTGGGATCCTGCAAGTTCCTATGTTGGGGTTGGCTTTGCCGTGGCCCGGGCACAGGCCCTGCTCGCACGCCGCCGCAATGAGGAAGCAGTCACGCTGCTCGACGCCCTCCTGGCCAGCCCTTTGGCCAGGGAGGAGCACCAGGTGGCGGCGCGGCAGCTCCTCGCTCGGGCGAGCGCCCAAATCGCCGAACGTGCGGCCCATCCGCCGCCGCAGTGGAACGATGCGCGCGACGCCGAGAGCATGGCCGACTACATGCACAGGCAGTATCTCGCTGGATACGTCGACGAAGCCACGGCACTGGCCCAACGGCTTGCCAACGGTGCCGGCAAGGAACAGCCTGGCTATCGCCTTGCACCACTCCAGATCCCCCTGTGGGATCTCCAAGCCAGTTCAGCGGCAACCGCTACCACGCTTGCGAAATACCGTAGCCAGGCGGGCAATCTGCGTTTCGCCACCGGCAGCCGGCTGGGGTGGCGTATTGTCCAGGGACTGCGCGGGCGGGGGCTGTACGAGGACGTCCTTGCCGGGGCAACGGCTGACCTGGCGTCATCCTCGCCTATGATGGCCGTGCTGCGTGCCCAGGCCTTGTTGGAGACTGGCAGGACCGAGGCGGCGCTCGAATGCCTTGAGATCTGCGGGCGGCAGGCCAGACCAGCCAGTGATGACTATGGCCCCATGCGTTGCATGCAATTCGCCCTGGCTCGGCTCCTAGGCGCCGACTCGCGGGTACCGCGTGACACAGCCATGATCGACAGCAGCAGCGGCGAGTTCCTGCCTGGCCAACGGATAGTGATGCGCTTGTTACAGGGGAAGATCACGCCGGAGGACTTGGAGACCGAACTCGAGAGCGCCGACAACGCCGGGCGCGAGATGCGCTATCTGATCGCTCTGCTGGCCATGAGTAATTACAAGGGCCTTGACCTCGGCGATCAGGTTCGCGCCGCCCGTGAGCGGCCCGATACCCACCCTGACGCCGTTGGGCTCGACCGCCTTATGGCGCTGCGTCGCAGGACCGCCAAGCCTCTCCCCGCCACGCCTTCGGCCCCGGCAGAGGAAGCCCCATCCGACTTCTAGGAAATCGCCGCTAGCCGAGCGGTCTCAGCGCGCTGAGCATTGCCCTAGGGTCCTTGAGGGCAGCGACTTTGACCTGCCAAGTCAAAGCTGCCCCCCGGCCTTTGTCACAGCTCGGTTTCATCGCTGCCGCTCTGAAACCGTGGACGGATGGGCTACGCCCATTTTATCCGTCCACCGCATGCGCGGCGGGGCCCCGTGAGTAGTTACAATCCTACTTCTTCAACCCGCCGGCGCCGCGGCGGATGATCGTGGTGGCGCGCATGTCGCCCTGTTTCTCGGCGACCTTGGCAGCCTGCTCGAAGAGTTCGATCGCGACGTCTTCCTGACCCAGCAATGCCTGCGCGTTGCCCAGATCGACCAGGATTCGCGGACGCAGCTTCTCGTCAGGGTTGGCCGCCAAGGCACCTTGAAGGTGCTGCAGGGCCTCGGCCGGGTGCTGCTGCCGCAGTTCGAGGTTGCCGATGCGATAGAGCAGCTGGGAACGCGTCGCATAGGCCGGGATCTCGCCGAGCAGTTCGAGGCTGCGGCGCAGGTGGTCGAGGCCGCTGGCCAGATCACCACGGCGCGACACCAGCACGCCGAGGTGGTGATGCGCGTCGATCAGTTGCACGCGATGCGCAGCCTCGTTGCACGCCGCGATCAGTTCACGCAGACCCTGCTCGGCCTGGCTCAGATCGCCACTTTGGCGCCCGGCCTCGACCAGTTCGCCGAGGGCGAGGATCTCCTGGGCGCGGTCGCCGCGCCGACGCAACACTTCGACCCAGCGGGTCAGGTATTCGACGGCGGCCTTGGCCTGACCACGCCCACGCAGCTGACGCACCAGCCCGGCGAGGGCCTCCTCCTCGGTTCGTTGATCACCAGCCGCCGCGGCGCGCTCGATCGCCAGGCGCAGATGATGCTCGCCCTCCTCGGCCTGACCGCTGCGCAGCAGGGCGGCACCGAGGTGAAACTCGGCCTTGCCCATGCCCGCCTGGTCATCGACCGTCTGGCACAGCTGCAGGGCCCGATTGAAGGTCGCCATGGCTCCGGTGTGGTCCTGCGCCTTGGCCTGGACGAGTCCGAGGTGAAGCAGCGCATGCGACTGCAGTCCCCGGTTGCCGCTCGCCTCGTGCCGGGCGATGCGCTGTTCATCGATGGTCTTCGCCTCGGCGAAATCAGCGCGATCACGGGCGTGATCGGCCCAACGCGCGAACACCTCGTCGGCATCGGCATGGCGGCCCAGCTCCAGCAGGCCATTGGCTGCGGCGGCGAAACGCCGCGACGAGTCGGCATGATCCCCGACCAGCGCCGCCGCCTCGGCCAGGCGCTCTTCGCAGGCGATACGCTGCTGCGGCTTGCGAAAGGCGGTGAAGGTCGTCAGGGCCAAGCTGGCCGCAGCGCGTGCCGCAACGTGATCCTGGCGGACGATGTGGCATTGGGCGAGTTCGAGACGGACCTGGGCCAGTTGGAGATGGTCGTTCGCCTTGTCCGCCAGCCCTTCGGCACGTTGCAGCATGACCAGCGCAGGCGCGGGATCGCCGTGTTCCAGCAGCGATAGGCCGGCCTCGGAAGCAGCGGTGATCGCCATGGTCAGATCGCTCTCGTCCTCAACCAGTCCGAGCGCCTCGCCATAGACGGCAGCCGCCTCGCCATGCTTGCCGAGCCGACGATGCACGCGACCCAGATCCACCAGGCACTCGGCCCGGCGCATGGTGCGCTGCGCCTTGCCGAACAGGTCGGCGGCCTCGCGCAGATGCGGGATGGCCGCGGCCAGGGCCTGGCCACTGCGGCTTTCGACGATCATCAGGCCGAGGCGCCGGGCATCGTTGGCGCGATCTTCAGCCGTACCGGACGTAGTCATGGCGATCCCCAGGATGGAGGGAGTTTACGGCATGGATGGAGTAGCGTCCATCCGGCACCGGCGAGGCGTTGCGCGTGTCTGATGCGCGGCACGCGGATCACGCCATGCTCCACGGCCAGCCGACCGGCTCTGGGTCAGTACCAGCCTAGGTGCAGAATAACCAGCTTCGCCCGCCAATTCCGCATATGTCAGGCGCTCCCTGACGGGTTTGTATTGACATGGGTCCATGCGAGCCATATAGGGGCACTATGAACACCCCCTCTCTCCCGCCCGGCCAAACCCGCATCCTCAACTTCTTCGCCGAGGCCGAGGACGCTGGCCGCCAGCCCAGCCGCGCCGAGGTCGCTGAAGCCCTGGGTTACGCCTTCCCCTCAGCCGTCTCCAAGCACGTCGAGGCCCTGGTCCGCAAGGGTCTGCTCGAAGCAGTGGCCGAGAAGAAGCGCAATGTACGTCTCACCGAAACCGGCTGGCGCGCCCTGGGCCGCGGCCCGACCCGCAAGGGAGTCCCGGTGCTCGGCGCCATCGCGGCCGGCACCCCGATCCTGGCCCTCGAAAATGTCGCCGAGCACCTCACTGACGTCACCCCGCAGCCTGGCCGCATCGCCCTGCGTGTGCGCGGCGACAGCATGCAGGATGTCGGCATCCTGGATGGTGATTACGCCATCATCCAGTCCGGCACCACCGTCAGCGACGGCCAGATCGCCGCCGTCGTGGTTGAAGGCGAAGCCACGCTCAAGCGCTGGCGCACGGTTGAAGACGGCATCGAGTTGGTCCCCGAGAACCAGCGCTACCAGCCGATTCACATCGGTCGCGACCGCCTGGAGGCTGTGCAGGTCGTCGGCACCCTCGCCTTCGTCTATCGCCTCGTCCGCTGACCATCCCACCTGCGTGCACGATCCAGTGCACGCAGGCTCAGGTCCCGCCCTACACTGAACCCCATAACCCGAACCCAACGTCTCAGGGACACCATGACCACCACCGCCTCCGCCTCCGCCACCAGCCCCGCCGCCCCGGCCGCCGCTGCCATCAAGAAGGAGCTCCCCGTGAGCACCCCTCCCCGCAAGACCGAAGCCGCCCCCGCCGCCAACGCGGCCGAGATCGCCGCCAAGAAGAAAGCGGTCGATGCGGCCCTCGACCAGATCGACAAGCAGTTCGGCAAGGGCACGATCATGCGCCTCGGCCAGGTCGATAAGGTCGATGTCGGCGCCATTCCCACCGGTTCGATCTCCCTCGATCTGGCGATCGGCGTCGGCGGCGTGCCACGCGGACGCATCGTCGAGATCTTCGGACCGGAAAGCTCGGGCAAGACGACCCTCGCCCTGTCGATCGCCGCCCGCGCCCAGGCCGAAGGCGGCGTGGTCGCCTTCATCGACGCCGAGCACGCCCTCGACCCCAGCTGGGCCGAGAAGATCGGCGTCAAGCTCGATGACCTGCTGGTCTCCCAGCCCAACTACGGTGAACAGGCCCTCGACATCTGCGACCTGCTGGTGCGCAGCAACGGCATCGACGTCGTCGTGGTGGACTCGGTCGCCGCCCTCACCCCCAAGGCTGAACTCGACGGCGACATGGACGACAGCTCGGTCGGTGTGCAGGCGCGCATGATGAGCAAGGCCATGCGCAAGCTGGTCGGTGCGGTCAGCCAGAGCAAGACCACCGTCGTCTTCATCAACCAGATCCGCGAGAAGATCGGCGTCATCTACGGCAGCCCCGAGACCCAGCCCGGTGGTCGCGCCCTGAAGTTCGCCGCCTC
>JFJP01039717.1_pt1 | contig 12823 bp, 11 predicted proteins | sample 431651 | NCBI WGS metagenome assembly JFJP01 (sample SAMN02602958, study PRJNA72255) | Microbial mat metagenome, whole genome shotgun sequencing project. | biome: fresh water; feature: sink hole; material: water; isolation source: purple microbial (photo- and chemosynthetic) mats found in... | reverse complement strand
GGAACTGAAAAAGCATGTTCTATTTACGCTCGACAAAATAATGAATGGTGGCATTTACGATCATCTGGGTGGTGGCTTTGCACGTTATTCAGTCGACCGTTACTGGCATGTTCCTCATTTCGAGAAAATGCTATACGATAATGCTCAGCTTATAAGTCTTTACTCCGAAGCATATAAAATCAACCCAAACGAAGATTATAAAAGAGTAGTTTACGAAACCATTGATTTTGTAAACCGCGAACTAAAATCACCCGAGGGTGGCTTTTATTCGGCGTTGGATGCCGATAGCGAAGGCGAAGAAGGTAAATACTACGTTTGGGATAGATCTGAAATTGATGCTTTGTTAGTTGATAAATCAGCTGCTTTCTGCGATTATTATGATATTTCTTCTGAAGGAAATTGGGAGGGAAAAAATATTCTGCGAAGAATAATAGCTAAGGATGATATTGCAACGAAACATGGAATTTCAATTGTTGAACTGGATCAACTAATTTCTGAGTCAAAAGCTGTTTTGCTGCATCAAAGAGAGAAAAGAAGTAAACCTGGCTTAGATGACAAAATCCTGACATCGTGGAACGCTCTAATGATTAGCGGATTAGTAGCTGCATATAAATCTTTTAGTGATAAAAAATTTATAACGATGGCTATTCAGAATGCCGAATTCATAGAACACAATCTAATGTCGTGCGAATTCTGCCTGCAGCGGAGCTATAAAAACGGAAATGCAAAAATAAATGGATTTCTTGATGATTATGCTTTGTTTTCTCAGGCATTAATAAATCTGTACCAAGTTACTTTTAATTCGAAATGGTTGCACATGGCAAATCACCTTGTAAATTATGCAGTACAGCATTTCATGGATAAGTCAGGATTCTTCAATTACACCTCAAATAATAGTAAAGATTTGATTGCTAATACAATTGAAGTTAATGATAATGTTATTCCATCGTCAAATTCGGTAATGGCGCAAAACCTCTTTTTACTAGGTCATTATTATCTCAATGATGGCTACATTCGTATAGCCAGGAAAATGGTTCTGGGTTTAAAAGATGAGATGATAAAAAATCCTTTCTTTTTTGGTAACTGGATTGACTTGCTTATTCAGTTTATACATAAACCTTACGAAGTTTGTATTATGGGAACTAATCCAGCAGAAACACAGGTTGAATTTAATAAAACCTATTTGCCAAATGTGATTCTTGCCGGTGGTGATTCTAAAAGCGGAATACCTTTGCTCGAGAACAGATATGTGAATGAAAAAGTGATGATTTATATTTGTCGAGATAATGTTTGTAAACAGCCCGTAAAATCATTTGCTGAGGCATTACAAATCATTACAAACGATTGAAACTTTTTAAAACTTTAGATCACTTTAGTCACTTTAAACTATATTACTTCCATATCAGAAGCCTTGAGCCATCCTTTAGTACCATCACTGAGCTTTATTTCCCTCCAATCCGAAATTTGGTCTAAAACCCAAACTTTGGTTCCTTCGTGCAAAACAAATATATCCGTTCCGCTAATGTCAGGCGAACTTTTTATCGTAACCGACGGGCTCATTACAATGGCAGTATCATTTTTTAATATGATTTGTTTCTGCTTATAGGAGAAATAAAATGCTGACAAAAGCAAAACAATCAGTAATAGGCTTATCCAGAATGACAATTTTTTTATATTATATCTTCTACTTATTAAATAAAGAGTTACAAAAACGAGGGTAAGCAAAAATGAAATTATGCCTATAATGGCCCACTTATCTGATGAAAATAAATTTCGGATTCCATTAATCCATTCGGTAATAAAAAATGTGGGTAGTTTTTCAATTTTGTCCACTATATATCGGTTTGTAAGCTCAAGATTATATTGAATATCATTATCGTTTGGTGATAATTGCAATGCTTTTTCGTAATAAAGAATTGCTTTCGGATAATTATTCATCTTGTAAAAAGCATTCCCTAAATTATAAAACAGCTCAGCCGATTCGAATCCTGAATTGTTAATCTTTTGGTACGTTTCAATTGCCAGATCAAACTTTCCTTCGATATATAACTTGTTTGCTTTATCCCAAAGAGCATCGTTGCTTTGGGCAAAAATTGCAATGGTTTGTAAAAGTAATAGAATTGCAAAAAGTATTTTTTTCATTTGTAGAACTTTTAAATTGTGCACTTCAGTTTGTATGTTTTAATATTCATTTCGCAGCTACGCTGCTTTGTTTATTATCTCAATTTAATTTTTACAAAGATTTCGCTCCGCTGGAGCTTTTTAATCACATTGGTTTATTACTTATGTTTTACAATCAAGGATTGCAACGTAGTTGCAAAATCTTTGTAACAGAACTTAGTTAAAAATCTTAAAACAGCATAACTGTGAAATCTTAATTATACCATTCAAATAAATATTGTTCATTATAGTTTATATCTAATTTTTTAAGTATAGCTAAATATTCCTCTTTGAACGAATTCTTTTTATGATGTTCACCTTGGTTTAAAATATACTTTGCAACATCATCTATTTGTGATTTTGAATATGTAAAACTCCCAAATCCATCTTGCCAGTTGAATTTGCCTAATACAATTTTTTTCTCATTAATAAATTTTGAAGAACTTGCCTTTATATCACGGGTTAAGTCTGAAACAGAAATGGTTGGATGTAAACCTATTAAAACGTGTGTGTGGTCAGGATTTATATATATTGCCAGTGTTTTACATTTTTTATTGTTTATTATTCCACTAATGTATTTCTCTATCTCATCTCTGTATTTTTCCAGAATAAGATTTTCTCTGTTTTTTACAGCAAAAACTATTTGTACATACATTTGTGAATACGTGTTTGACATAATTATTATTCTATTTCGCAGCTACGCTGCTTGATTTGTAATTGTTCTTTCTTTTTACAAAGATTTCGCTCCTACGGAGCTTTTCTTATTAATTTGAATATTAATTCATATTTAAGCCTTTAAATATTGCTCCTACGGAGCTTTTCATAATATTTGAATATTCATTCATATTTAAGCTTTAAAATATTGCTCCTACGGAGCTTTTCATAATATTTGAATATTAATTCATATTTAAGCTTTAAAATATTGCACCTACAGAGCTTTTCATAATAATTTAATATTAATTCATTTTTAAGCTTTAAAATATTGCACCTACGGAGCTTTTCATAATATTTGAATGTTAATTCATATTTAAGCTTTAAAATATTGCACCAACTGAGCTTTTCATAATATTTTAATATTCATTCATATTTAAGCTTTTAAAGATTGCAACGTAGTTGCAAAATCTTTGTAATACAACGTTATTATAGTAAAAAAACAGCGTAGCTGTGATATCTACTTTTACTTTACACTATCCTTTAAATTGTTGCTGCAACTTACTAATAATCTCAACAGATTCGTCGTACAAAGCATCCATTTGTGTACTTTCAGATGCAGGTGCATAACGCGCATATTCGCAACGGTCAATAATACCAAGTATCTTATCAATAAAATTGGGTTCAATACCTTTTAAATGCATTTGTTGTCTTGCGCTTTCTTTTGATAATCCGGCAACTGGTATACTATATTTATCACTAATATATCCCCATAAACCTTTTACCAGCTCTTCATAAAATGCTTCTTTTTTATTTTGTTTAAGGTAATCTGATGCTTTCTGTAATCGTTTTCTTGCATATTTATCAGCTTTTCGTGTTCTTACTAATTGGGTATTCGAATTTTCAAGTATTCGTTTTCGTCGTAAAATGAATGCAAGAATGAATAGGCCTATGATAATGATGAATGAAAAATATAACCGTGATGACCCAAAAATAAACTTGTCTTTTAGTTTTAAGTTCGATTTACCCTTTTTAATAAACCGAATGTCTTTACCTAAAAACTTAATATCCTCTTTTGTAAATACATTGGTGAGCGCCATAGTTGTATCGTCTTCGCCTTTTTCCACAACAATTGAATACGGACCCGCTTTTTGAGTCTTATACGAATCTGTATTTGTATCAAAGTACGAAAACTCAAATCCGGGTACTGTAAATTCACCTGCATGTCTTGGTATTAATAGATATTCGAATGTTTTTGACCCATTAGCGCCATTATCAGTATATTTAATATTATCACTTATTTTAGGATCATAAACCTCAAAGTCGGCAGGAAACTCAATTTTGGGAGCATTAACATACTTTAGGTTTCCGTTTCCGCTGATTTTGATTTTAAGTGTAATTGCCTCATTTGTTTTTACATTTTTTTTATCAACGGTTGATTCCATCTTGAGATTACCTATTGCTCCGGCAAACGAAAGCGGTTTGTTTTCAGGTAATGCACTAACCTTCACTTTAACTGGCTGGCTATACGCTTTTGTTTGCGCTCTCTCATAAGTACCAAAAAACTCGTCGAACATACTACCAGATCTTCGTCGCGATGCTGACTGATAATAGCAAACCAGTTCAAAAGGTTTAATTTCTATCTCACCTGCTTTCTGTGGATACAAAATATACTTGTCAATTACACCTGTTAAGTAGATCTGTCCGTTAACATTTTCCTGATTAAGGCGTGATAAAGGAGGTACTTCAACTTTTTCGGCAATAAAACCATCAAAGGCAGGAGGACGATATTCACCCAGATTGGTTAAATTAAGCTTTGAATATAACTTTACTGTGGCAATTATATGTTCTTCGCGGTACGCCTTGGTTCTGCTTAAAATAACTTTTAAAAATAAATCAGAACCTGCAACAGTTTCAGACTTATCAATATTTTGATCAGGCTGCGTAGAAGTAGCGCTTTGTGATGCAGGCTGATGTTGAGCTGATCCTTTTATAACTTCGATTTTTACTGTATTCGATGTGTATTTCTTCTTATCAACAGTAACTTCAGCTGCAGGAATGGTAAACTCACCTTCTTTTGCTGCCTCTAAAATATAGGTGTATTTTAGTTCGTAATATTGAGTAACTTTTCCGTTAACAATACTTACATTACTTGATGTTGATGTGCTTGGTCCTGCAAGAATACTAAAATTTTGCATATTGGGTGGTAAAAAACGCTCTGCCTGTGAATTAACAGAATAAGTTAATCTGAATTGCTGACCAACCTCAACAACCCCTGGTGCAGTTGCAGTAAATGTAACATCCTGTGCGTAAATACAGGTTGTAAGCAATGCTAATACTATAAAATACCACCGTTTCATTTAATTTAATCCCTCTTGTAACTTTAAACTTATGCCTTATAATTTATACCTTATACCTTATACCTTATACCTTATACCTTATACCTTATACCTGAAAGCTTCTACCATTCTTTAACCACCCTAGCTTTTGCAGTTTTGGCTTTTTCTTGTTTCATTTTTTCTTGTGTTTTCTTTTCATCATTAGCCAATGCTTGCAACAATCGTTCAGCATCCTCTTTCGAAATTTGGGGTTGCTGTTGTTGCTGTTGCTGATCATTCTTATTCTGTTGATCTTGATTTTGCTGATCCTTGTTCTGATCTTTTTTATCTTCGTTTTTGTCTTTCTCTTTCTCCTGCTGATCTTGCTTTTGATCTTGTTGCTGCTGTTGTTGCATCATTTTTTGAGCATACGCAAGATTATATTTTGTATCCATATCATTTGGATTGTTTCGCAAGGCCTCTTTATATGCATCGATACTTTCCTTTAGCTTTTGATTCTGCAACATTGAGTTACCTACATTATGGTACAGTTTTGCCTTATCATCCTTGCTTAATTGTTTGTTTGATAAATCACTAAATTGTTTTGTAGCATCTTCGTATTTCTCCTGTTTATACAATGCATCGCCAATATTAAATGCTGCATTATAGGAGTTTTTGTCCTTATCAATTGCTTTACGATACTGAATTTCAGATTCCTGAAAATTTTCTTTTTCGTAAAGTTTATTTCCTTTTCTGATAAACTTGCGTTCTTGCTGAGCGAATGCTGTAACTGCAAGAAGAACAAGAATATATATGCTAATAAACTTAATCCACTTCATATTACGCATTTATTTTAAAAATATTAAAACCCGAAAACCATTTGCTTTTTCTTTCTGATATCAATAATTCCAGTACCAGGAATAATATAGCTATACCCAATAAATATTGATATCTATGCTCAAATTCAGTATAAATTTTGGTTTCAATTTCCTCCTTTTGCATTTTATTAATCTGTTCTAAAAGCTTATTTAATCCAACCTCATTGTTATTTGCCCGAATAAAGATTCCATCGGTTTCTGATGCTATTTGCTGTAATGCAACCTGATCGAGTTTACTTATAACGGTATTGCCTTCACGATCTTTTAAAAACTCGGCTTGTCCGTATCCTTGTTGAATTGGAATAGGAGCACCTTCGGGGCTTCCCATACCAATGGTGTGAATTGTAATTCCTTTCTCTTTTGCTAATTTAGCTGCAGCAACAGCATCGTCTTCATGATTTTCACCATCAGTAATTACAATTAATGCTTTGTCCATTTCAGTTTCGGGAGTAAATGAGTTCATAGCCAGATTAATTGCCGAACCAATAGCTGTTCCTTGCTTTGTTACAATTCCCGTATTAATTGATGATAAGAACATTTTAGATGCAGCATAATCAGTAGTTAATGGAACTTGTATATACGAATCACCTGCAAAAATGATCAATCCAAACCGATCGTTTTCCAATTTATCAATAAGTTTTGAAATGGCTTGTTTTGCTCTTTCTAATCTGTTTGGCTGAATGTCTTCGGCAAGCATGCTATTCGAAACATCAAGAGCAATAATAATTTCAGCTCCTTTCTTTTTTACGATCTCCACCTTTGATCCAAACTGCGGATCGGCTAATGCAAATACCAATACTGCAAATGAAATACAAATAAAAACAAACTTAAGTAATGGTCTGTTCTTTGAAACAAACGGCATTAACTGTTCAATTACTTCCAGATCGCCAAACTTTTTAAGCGATCTTTTTTTATACATAACCGAAAGAATATATAACAATACCAATACCGGTATTGCAATCAACAAATACAAATATTCAGAATGACCAAACTTAAACATAATCAGTTAATATATTTATTGTACTTATTATTCTTTAAAATAAATTGGACTAAAGTTCTTTTCCTTCTTTTTCTATAACCCTAGCCTTTAGGCTAGGGTTAATAATAACATATTAATTCTGGGCTTTAGCCCAAAAATTAGGGAATCTGCCTTAAAACAGTATATCGAACTAATAATTCAGCAAACAATAACAATAGTCCAAACAGAACAAACTTCAAATATTCTTCTGTTTTTTGGGTAAATTCCCTGATATCAATCTTGGTTTTCTCAAGTTGATCTATTTCGTTATAAATCATTTTTAGTTTTTCATTATTTGTAGCACGGAAATATTTTCCACCTGTTTTATCGGCAATCTGAGTCAGTATTTCTTCGTCAATTTCAACAGGTACATTCTGAACCTGAACACCGTAAACCGTATTAAAAGGGTAGGGGGCATTTCCCATACTTCCAACGCCAATGGTATAAACCCGTATTCCGAATGTATTAGCCAAATCAGCTGCAGTAAGCGGAGCAACAGATCCACGATTATTTACTCCATCAGTTAAAAGAATAACAACTTTGCTTTTGGCATTGCTATCTTTCAAACGGTTCACTGCATTAGCTAATCCTAAACCTATTGCTGTTCCATCCTCAATCATTCCGCTTTTTACTTCCCTGAAAAGATTTATAAGCACTTTATGATCAGTTGTTAAAGGACACTGTGTAAAGCTTTCACCACTAAATACAACTAACCCAATACGATCTGTTTGGCGGCCCGAAATAAACTGAATAGCTAAATCTTTGGATGCTTCAAGCCTATCGGGTTTAAAATCCATTGCTAACATACTTCCCGAAATATCGAGTGCCAATACAATATCAATACCTTCGGTAGATACATTTTTCCAGTTTAACGTTGATTGTGGACGAGCAAGTGCGATTAAAAACAAAGCAAGCGCGATTATTCGCATTGCAAAAAGAAAATGTCGGAGAAAGTATTTATATGAAATAAAATCTTTACCAATTCCTTTCAGTGTGCTTATCTGAATGCTGGCATTTAAATCTCTGTTTTTTAAAATATACCATATTATAATAGGTATAATTAAAATCAATAGATAAAGTAAATTTGGATTTGCAAATGTTAATTCTTTCATGGTCTATTGATCAATCTTTTCGTTGCTTTCTATGTTGTCTTCTATTGATATATTCTCTTCTACTGATTCATCAGAACCTTCGGTTTGTTCAGTGTCTTCGATAATAATTAACTTTGTATTATCAACAAATGTGAATGCCCCATTATAGCATTTGTCATGTTCATCAATTGATGGTTTAAATTTTGCAAATTTCACCAGGTCTGATGTTACAAAAATGTCTTTCAATATATTAATTAACTTATCATCATTAAAATCAGAGTCTTTTAGTGATTTTAAAATTTCTTCACTTGTACGTTCCATGGTACGAATAGCATACCTGTTCCACAAATAATGCCTTAAAATATCGGATAAACGAGTGTAGTATTCTTTAATCCTCTCATTTTGCCAAAGTTTTTCTTTTTTAAGTTTATCCAAATCTCTGAACGCAATAATATGAGCAGGTTCTAAGGGCCTAAACCGCTTAAATATTGGCTCTTTGCGTTTTATTTTTAAGAAAATATAGATGATAACCAGAATAATTAGTATAGTGGCAATTATACCAAGAATATATGGCAAAGCTTCTCTAAATGTAACAGGTGCAGCATAAGGTAATTTTATATCCTTGATAACATTCGTTGTATCTAAAGGAACTGTATTTACAGTAAGAGCTAGTGCATTGGTATATACTGTATCAATTGAATTGTTTTCTTTAATTAAAACAGCTATAGGCGAAATAATATAATTTCCGGAATCAAAAGCAGTTATAATAACATTTTTTTCGATTAGCATGGTTCCGTCTTCTAATACTGATGTATCAGTTTTTAATTGCTCAATTATTTCGATTGTATCATTAATTTTTTGAACAAAATCAGGCAAGGCAACCATTGTATTTTTTGGCTTAATAACCGAAATATTTAGTTTTACCTGATCGCCAATCAGTATTTTATTTTTTTCAAGTACAGCTTTAGCCTTAATTTCCTGAGCAAATCCGGAAAATCCGAGCGCTGCAAATAAAAATATTGTTATAAATATTGAAACTAGTATATAATATTTTGATTTATGACTATACATAAATAGTTGGTTCTTTAAGTTTTATCTTTTTTTAAATAGCTTAATCAGAGGTTTTACATAATCCTCGTTGGTACTAATCGATACAAAATCAACACCTGACTTAGAAAGTATTTCGTTTGTCAGTTGTTCGTTTTTTCTCCACCAATCCGAATAGTGATTTCTAATCTGCTCACTAGATGTGTCAACCCACGAAAAACGGCCTGTTTCGGCATCTTTTAAACGAATTAAACCAACATCAGGCAACTCGGTTTCGCGTTTATCATAAATTTTTAATGCAATAACATCGTGTTTTTTATTAGCAATTTTAAGTGCTTCATCAAACCGAGGTAAGCCTGTTTGTGGATTATCATCAATAAAATCAGAAATGATAAAAGCTGTACTTCTTTTTTTAATAGCATTTGTTAAATACCGCAATGCTTCGGATATATTAGTTTCCTTATTTTGAGGCTCAAACTCCAGCAATTCCCTTATAATTCTCAGAATATGAGTTCGTCCTTTTTTAGGTGAAATAAACTTTTCGACTTTATCACTAAAAAGAATAACCCCAATTTTATCGTTATTCTGAATAGCAGAAAATGAGAGAACTGCAGCAATTTCAGTTATCAGGCTCTTTTTAAGTTTTGATTGTGTTCCAAAAGATCTTGAATTGCTAATATCAACAAGAAGCATTACAGTAAGCTCACGTTCTTCTTCGAAAATCTTTATATAAGGATGATTAAAACGAGCAGTAACATTCCAGTCTATAGATCTGATATCATCGCCATATTGATATTCACGTACTTCGCTAAAGGCCATTCCACGGCCCTTAAATGCACTGTGATATTCGCCCGCAAAGATATTCTTTGACAGCCCACGGGTTTTTATTTCAATTTTTCGTACTTTCTTAAGTAGTTCTGAAGCTTCCACAATTACATCTCTTTAATGATTAGTTAAATCATTTTTCGAGCTTCTTGGTGATTACAGAGAAATACCATTCTTCTTTTTTTATCTGTATTACAAAATTAAATTTACCTGTTTGGTAATCGTGCCAGGTTAATTCCTTTTTATACTCATAATTCTTATTAAGCGAATCAATGGTTTGTTTTAAGAAACTATAGTCGCACATAAGCTGGCTGTATTTACAGAAGCCATTGTCATCGAGAACAAAAAGCAGCGTGCGGTAACCATCGAAATCTTCATACTTTATAAAACTATTTTTGCCTCCAAAAACTTCTTTTGCAAAATAATAGTCTTTATGATTTTCACTCATTTGCTTTTTTATCTCTAACTTATGAGTACCTACATAATTTTGACCAAGAACATTTATGCCCGAAACTACAATTAACAGAAGTACAATTATTTTTTTCATTTTCAGATCTATGTAACTTTATGGAACTTCTATTGTGTTCAGAATTTCCGTAATAATATCCTCTGATTTAATGTTTTCGGCTTCTGCTTCGTATGAAAGTCCAATTCTGTGGCGCAAAACATCGTGACAAACAGCGCGAACATCTTCGGGAATTACATAACCTCTGCGTTTAATAAAAGCATATGCTTTTGATGCCATTGCCAAGTTAATACTTGCTCGAGGTGAACCCCCATAATTAATCATTGCCGAAAATTTCTCTAAACCATAGTTTTCCGGAAACCTTGTTGCAAAAACAATGTCGAGAATATATTTCTCTATTTTTTCGTCAAGATACACATCTTTTACCACATTTCTAGCATCAATAATATTTTGTGGTTTTAAAATTGTGTTGGCCTTGGGAAAATGCTTAGCAACGTTCTGACGAACAATCAATTTTTCTTCTTCAATTTTTGGATAACTAACCACTACCTTTAACATAAATCGGTCAACCTGTGCTTCAGGCAACGGATAAGTTCCTTCCTGCTCAATTGGGTTTTGTGTTGCCAAAACAAGAAATGGTTCTTCCAATGGATAGGTTTTATCACCAATTGTAACCTGTCGTTCTTGCATTGCTTCGAGCAGCGCACTCTGAACTTTTGCAGGTGATCTGTTAATCTCGTCAGCTAAAACAAAATTGGTAAAAATAGGACCTTTTTTAACCATAAATTCTTCTCTTTTCTGACTGTAAATCATAGTACCAATAAGATCGGCAGGCAAAAGATCTGGTGTAAATTGTATTCTGCTGAATTTGGCATCAATAGTGTCGGCCAGTGTATTTATGGCCAATGTTTTTGCCAACCCAGGAACACCTTCGAGCAAAATATGCCCATTAGAGAGTAAACCGATTAACAAAGAGTCGACAAGATGCTTTTGCCCAACAATAACTTTACCCATTTCGATTTTTAATAAATCAACAAATGAGCTTTCTTTCTGAATTCGGTCGTTTAGCTCCTTAACATCAATTGTTTCGTTCATAATTTAAAAATTTACAAAAGTTACATAAATTTTAATTGTTCTAAAAAATAATTGTTTGATTTTAACTTCTGTTATTGTAAAATCAAGTACAATATTAGTTGTTTAAAGTGTTAATGAATGTTAATATTTTTTAAGAAACACTAACTATTTATCAATTATCAATTATCAATTGTCAAACACCAATTATCAATGTGATCTGTGAATTGTGAGACGTGAGCATCCAGTTTTACGCCTCCAGCCTCCACTATTCACTATTCACAAAAATAACTTTAGTTCACTTTTTATTCAGTGATGTGTAAACAGTGATTAGTGATCGGGAAAAAAGGAGATAATTGAGATTTTAAATAGTATAGTTGCAGAATTTTACTATTCACCGGTCACCACTCACAATTCACTAAAATAATTTTGGTTCAATTTAGGCATTCTTGGCACTCTAATTTACCTAGGCACTTTAGCTCACTTCAAACTTAATTTATAATTCAAAATTGTTAGTTTTGTATAAACTAATTGTTTACGCAAATTGAGATATTTCATTCAACTAAGCTATCTTGGAACTAACTATTGCGGCTGGCAGATGCAACCCAATGGAACAACTGTTCAGGAGGTTTTGAACAATGCATTTTCAACTGTTTTGCAGGAAAAAATAGAAATAACTGGAGCCGGGCGAACTGATACAGGCGTTCATGCATCGTATTATATGGCTCATTTTGACTCTGTTAATCAAAACCTTCATTTAGATCAGAAGATTCTTTTAAAAATAAATGGTTTCTTGCCAATAGATATTGCAGTACAAAAGATTTATTTTGTAAACGTTGATGCTCATGCACGATTTAATGCACTAAATCGAACATATAATTATTTTATTCATCAGCAAAAGGATCCGTTTATAGTGGAAACATCATGGTACTTTCCTTATAAACTTGATATAATTAAGATGAATGAAGCTTGTGAATTACTACATAAGTTTACTGATTTTACAAGTTTTAGTAAGCTGCATACTGATGTTAAAACAAATAATTGTACCATATTTTTTGCACAGTGGACTCAGGATGATTATAAAATAATGTTTACTATTAGGGCAGATCGATTCCTGAGAAATATGGTTCGAGCAATAGTAGGAACGATGATCGAAATCGGTAAAGGGAAAATTAATCTTGAGGACTTTGTGCAGATTATTGAAAGTAAAAACAGATCTAATGCAGGAATTTCGGTGCCTGCACATGGCTTGTTTCTGTCAGGTATTGAATATCCTGAAGAAATATTTTTAAAATAGA
>JFJP01002206.1_pt1 | contig 12823 bp, 5 predicted proteins | sample 431651 | NCBI WGS metagenome assembly JFJP01 (sample SAMN02602958, study PRJNA72255) | Microbial mat metagenome, whole genome shotgun sequencing project. | biome: fresh water; feature: sink hole; material: water; isolation source: purple microbial (photo- and chemosynthetic) mats found in... | reverse complement strand
GGCGATGACCTTGTCGACATCGGTCGACTTGGCTTTTTCAACCGCCTGCTTCCACATGTGGATGCCGATGTAGGTGGCTTCCATCGGATCGTTGGTGACCACGGTATCGGCCTTGGGCAGCTTGTTCTTCTTCGCCCAGTCCTTGTACATGGCGATGAACTTGGTGTTTTCCGGGTTCTTGATCGACTGGAAGTAGTTCCAGGCGGCCAGGTGGCCTTGCAGCGGCTTGGTATCGACGCCGCGCAGTTCCTCTTCACCGACCGAGAACGCGACCACCGGCACATCCGAAGCCTTCAGGCCGGCGTTGCCGAGTTCCTTGTAGAACGGCACATTGGAGTCGCCGTTGATGGTGGACACCACGGCGGTTTTCTTGCCCTCGCCGGCGAACTTCTTGATCTTGGCGATGATGGTCTGGTAATCGCTATGACCGAACGGGGTGTACTCCTCCATGATGTCGGCCTCGGCCACGCCCTTGGATTTCAGGAAGGCGCGCAGGATCTTGTTGGTGGTGCGCGGATAGACATAGTCGGTGCCCAGCAGCACCCAGCGCTTGGCGGAACCGCCGTCCTTGCTCATCAGGTACTCGACGGCGGGAATGGCTTGCTGATTCGGTGCCGCGCCGGTGTAGAACACGTTCTTCTCAAGCTCTTCGCCTTCGTACTGCACCGGGTAGAACAGCAGGCCGTTCAACTCCTTGAACACCGGCAGCACGGACTTGCGCGACACCGAGGTCCAGCAGCCGAACACCACATCGACCTTGTCCTTGGACAGCAGTTGCCGCGACTTCTCGGCGAACAGCGGCCAGTTGGAGGCGGGATCGACCACCACCGGCACCAGCTTCTTGCCCATCACGCCGCCGGATTTGTTGATCTGGTCGATGGTCATCAGCGCGGTTTCCTTCAGCGCCGTTTCGGAAATCGCCATGGTGCCGGACAGTGAATGCAGGATGCCGACCTTGATGGTGTCGGCGGCGAGGGCGGACAAGCTGGTCAGGCCAGCGGCGGCCAGCGCGACGGTCAGCGTGGCGGCCTTGATGAAATTGCGACGTTGCATGGATGTCTCCTGAAGTTGAGTGGGCGGGACTGGATTGCAGTCGGGTCCAGATTACGGAGACGTGGCGGGCGGGGGTATACGTCAGATTGCGTAGTGCGAAGAGGCTGCGCCCTGGCATCTGATGTGCAGATGAAAGCTCCTCCGAGCGATGATTTCGGACGATACTTTTCCCAATGAACAACTGCCCGGACCCCTCGTCTACCCATCCAGCCCCTGAGCAGACCCGACCCGATGCCGTCCAGCGCGTGGTCAAGGTGCGTCGCGACTACAACACCTGGGTCGCCAACGAAACGCTGGAGGATTACGCGCTGCGCTTCACTCCGCGCAGCTACCGCAAGTGGTCGGAAGGGCGCGTCGCCAATACCGCCTTCGGCGCGGCGGCCTTCCTGGTGCTGGAGGCGGTAGGGGCGACCCTGCTGGTCAACTATGGCTTCCTCAATGCCAGCCTGGCCATCCTCGCCACCGGCTTGATCATCTTCCTGGCCGGCTTGCCGGTGAGCATCTACGCCGCCCGCTACGGCCTGGACATGGACCTGCTGACCCGGGGTGCCGGCTTCGGCTACCTGGGCTCCACCATCACCTCGCTGATCTACGCCTCCTTCACCTTCATCTTCTTCGCGCTGGAAGCGGCCATCATGGCCTATGCCCTGGAGCTGGCCTTCGACATCCCGCCGGCCTTGGGCTACCTGATCTGCGCCCTGGTGGTGATTCCCCTGGTGACCCACGGCGTCACCGCCATCAGCAGGCTGCAAACCCTGACCCAGCCGGTCTGGCTGATCATGCTGGTGCTGCCCTACGTGTTCCTGCTGGCCAAGGAGCCGGACGCGTTTGCCGACATCGTTGGCTATGCCGGCCAGGGTTCGGCGGGGTTCGACATCCACCTGTTCGGCGCCGCCATGGCGGTGGGCCTGGCCCTCATCACCCAGATGGGCGAGCAGGCCGACTACCTGCGCTTCATGCCGGAATACACCCTGGCCCACCGCCGCCGCTGGTGGACCGGCGTGCTGGTAGGCGGGCCGGGCTGGGTGGTGCCGGGCGTGATCAAGATGCTGGGCGGCGCCCTGCTGGCCTGGCTGGCCATCAGCCACATGGTGCCGGAGGAACGGGCCATCGACCCCAACCAGATGTACCTGGTGGCCTGGGAATACGTGTTCCCCCACTACGGCTGGGCGGTGGCGGCCACGGCCATCTTCGTGGTCATCTCCCAGCTCAAGATCAACGTCACCAACGCCTATGCCGGCTCCCTGGCCTGGTCCAACTTCTTCGCCCGCCTGACCCACAGCCACCCCGGCCGGGTGGTGTGGGTGGTGTTCAACACCCTGATCGCCCTGATGCTCATGGAGCTGGACCTGTTCCAGGCCTTGGGCCGGGTGCTGGGTCTGTATTCCAACGTGGCGGTGGCCTGGATGATGGTGGTGGTGGCCGACCTGGTGATCAACAAACCCCTGGGCCTGTCGCCGCCGGGCATCGAGTTCCGCCGCGCCTATCTGTACGACATCAATCCGGTTGGTGTGGGGGCGATGCTGATCGCTTCGGGGCTGTCGGTGGCGGCGTATGTGGGCTTGTTCGGGGCCGATGTGAAGCCCTTCGCCACCTTCATCGCTCTTGGCGCGGCTTTGGTGTGTTCGCCGTTGATCGCCTGGCTCACGGGCGGTCGCTATTACATTGCGCGCCGGTCTGAACCCGCTGCAGTCTCAACCGGCACGGCCGCCACTCACACCTGCTGCATTTGCGGCAAAGACTATGAAGGCGAAGACCTGGCCCAGTGCCCTGCCTACCAGGACCAGATATGCTCACTTTGCTGCTCCCTGGATGCCCGCTGCCATGATCTGTGCAAGCCCCAGGCGCGTCTGGGCGAGCAATGGGCGCGACTGCTGGAACGCTTCCTGCCGGTCCGAGCGCGCCCTTACCTTGAGGCGGGGCTGGGCCACTACCTGCTGCTGATGGCCGGCGTGGTGCCGTTCCTCGCGCTATTGGTGGGCCTGCTCTACTACCAGGAGGTGCTGGCTTTGGCGAATGCGCAAAGCGACCTGCTGCCCGCTCTGCGTGAATCCTTCCTGCGCGCCTTCGCCGTCCTGCTACTGGTATCCGGCATCGTCGCCTGGTGGCTGGTACTGACCCACAAGAGCCGGCAGGTGGCGCAGGCGGAATCGAACCGCCAGACCGAGTTGCTGATGCGCGAAATCGAGTCGCACCGCCGCACCGACGAACTCTTGCAGAAGGCCAAACAGGTGGCCGACCAGGCCAACCAGGCGAAGAGCCGCTACATCACCGCGATCAGCCACGAGTTGCGCACGCCGCTCAACAGCATCCTCGGTTATGCCCAGATTCTGGACGGCGACCCAGCCATACCCGCCAACCGCCGCCAGGCGGTGGGCGTGATCCGCAAGAGCGGCGACCATCTCCTCTCCCTGATCGAGGGCACCCTGGACATTGCCCGCATCGAGAGCGGCAAACTTTCCCTGGATGTGAAGCCGCTGGAATTCGCGGAATTCGTGCGCGAGATCGTCGCCATGTTCGAGGTCCAGGCGCGCGACAAAGGCCTTGCCTTTCACTACGAGCCGCAGGCCGAACTGCCCGCCCTGGTGCGCGCCGACCAGCGCCGGTTGCGCCAGATCCTGATCAACATCCTGGGCAATGCGGTGAAGTTTACGGCGCGGGGCGAAGTGGTATTCCGCCTCAGGTACCAACGGGAAATGGCCCAGTTCGAAATCGAGGACAGCGGCCCGGGCATACCGGGCGAGGAACTGGCGCGTATCTTCGAGCCTTTCTCCCGGGGTAGCGCCGCATCCGTCGGGGCCACCGGCGGCACCGGCCTGGGTCTGACCATCGCGAAAATGCTGACTGACCTGATGGGGGGGGAGTTGACGGTGGAAAGCCCGTCCAAGTTGGGCGAAGCCGGCTGCCTGTTCCGCATTCGCCTCTACCTGCCCCACCTGCATGCCGCCCAGGCTGCGCGGGAGTTGCCCCGGGCGCAGCGCGTTGGCTATGTCGGCGTGCGCCGCCGCATCCTCATCGTCGACAACGAAAAGACCGACCGGGAACTCCTCGCCAGCGTGCTGGAGCCTCTTGGCTTCCAGCTCGCCCAGGCTGCCTCCGGCCAGGACTGCCTGGAGCGGGTGCCCAGCTTCAAGCCGCATCTGATCTTCATGGACCTGGCCATGCCCGGCATGGACGGCTGGGAAACCATCCGCCGTATCCGCCAGAGTGCCCTGCGCGGCGAGTTCGACGATCCGGAGATCGCCGTGATCTCCGCCAACGCCTTCGACAAGGGCATGGACAACGACGCCGGCATCACTCCGGAAGAGTTCTTCACCAAACCGGTGCGTATGGAGGAGTTGCTGGTCTGGATCGGTCGCCGCCTGAACCTGGAATGGGTCACCCGGGAAGCCACCATCCGACAGCCCGAGCCCGCTGCCGCACCGACCCGGCTGGTGCTGCCGTCCGTTGCCCATCTGCGTGCACTGGACCAGCAGGTGGAACTGGGCTTCCCGCGCGGCATTCTCGCCGAGCTGCAAGAAATCGAGAAACTGGCCCCCCGCCACGGCGAGTTCGTCGCAGTCATGCGCCAGCTCGCCAGCCGGTTCCAGTTCGAGGCCATGCGGGAAATCCTGCGCAAGGGACTCGAAAAGGAGGAATGAAGCGGTGAGCCAAGCCCTTGACCGCCTCAACAATGACATCGTTCTTATCGTTGACGATGTGCCGGAGAACCTCGCCCTGCTGCACGACGCACTGGACGAAGCCGGCTACACCGTGCTGGTGTCCACCAACGGTGAATCCGCGCTGCAGCGGGCACGCCTGAGCCGGCCCGACGTGATCCTGCTGGATGCCGTCATGCCCGGCATGGACGGCTTCGAAGTGGCGCGCCGGCTCAAGGCCGATTACGTCACCCAGCCCATTCCCATCGTCTTCATGACCGGCCTGACTGAAACCGAGCATGTGGTGGCTGCCTTCGCCGCTGGCGGCGCCGACTATGTCACCAAGCCCATCAAGCCCCAGGAAGTGCTGGCCCGCATCGCCGCCCACATGCAGAACGCGCGCCAGATGAAGCAGGCCCGCACCGCCCTGGATGCATTCGGTCAGGCCACCCTGGTGGTGCGGGCGAGCGATGGCCGCCTGCTTTGGCAGACGCCCCTGGCGCGCAAGCTGCTCAAGGATTATTTCGACGTCGATCCGGATGCGATACAGGAACTGGCCCCGTCCCGACTGCTGGCCTGGATCGGCGAAGCCCAACTGGCTGCCAGGGAGAGCCGGGAAGCCCCCCTGGTCATTGCTCGGGACAGCCGCCGACTGCTTGCCGGCCTGCACGCTCCCGGCAGCCTGGGCCAGGAGGGAGAAGGACAGGAAACTGAATGGCTGCTGGTGCTGCGCGAGGAAAACCACGTCACCGCTGTCGAATCGCTGATGGCCACTTTCCGCCTCACCACGCGGGAAGCGGAAGTCCTCTACTGGGTCAGCAAGGGCAAGACCAACAAGGATATCGGGGATATTCTCGGCACCAGCCCCCGGACAGTGAACAAGCACCTGGAACACGTGTTCGAGAAGCTAGGCGTGGAAACCCGCACAGCGGCGGCCAATTTTGCGCTGGGCAGGGTGGGCATGGTCGGTGGAGGTGAATGATTCGGATTGCGACAGCAGGAACCTGTCGTGAATGCTTGCTGAGCAGTTCACAGCATGACATCCCGACCCATGGTGAAGCCATGCCGGGAATTTTTCGCAGTGGTTGTCGGATAGCCAAATAAAAAGCCCGCCGGCATTGATTTGCGGGCGGGCTTATTGCTTGAGAGCGCCTACTTTTTCTTCGGCGGCAGCAGGTCGGTGATGGTGCCTTCCGCCATTTCGGCGGCGAAGCAGATTGTTTCCGACAGCGTCGGGTGGGCGTGGATGCTGAGGCCGATGTCTTCGGCGGTGGCGCCCATTTCGATCGCCAGCACCGCTTCGGCGAGCAATTCGCCGGCGTTGATGCCGACGATGCCGGCGCCGATGACGCGGCCGGATTCCTTGTCCAGGATCAGTTTGGTCATGCCTTCGGTGCGTGCAATGGACAGCGCGCGGCCGCTGGCGGCCCAGGGGAAGGCGCCTTTCTCGTAGGCAATGCCGTTCGCTTTGGCTTCCGTTTCGGTGACGCCAACCCAGGCGACTTCCGGATCGGTGTAGGCCACCGACGGAATCACCAGGGCCTGGAATTCCACTTTGTGACCGGCGATGACTTCCGCCGCCACCTTACCTTCGTGTACCGCTTTGTGGGCCAGCATGGGCTGGCCGACGATGTCGCCGATGGCGAAGATGTGCGGGACGTTGGTGCGCATCTGCTTGTCGACCGGGATGAAGCCCTGTTCGGTGACGCCCACACCGGCGGCATCGGCGCCGATCAGCTTGCCGTTGGGGCGACGGCCGATGGCGACGAGGACGCGGTCGAATACCTGTACCTCGGTTTTATCGCCGGTATGCAGGCTGACGTGTATGCCGTCTTTTCTGGCTTCCATGCCGGTGACGCCGGTATTGAGCCGAATTTTCTCGAAGCGTTTTTCCATGCGCTTGGCGAGCGGGCGCACCAGATCCGCATCGCAGCCGGGGATCAGGGCGGGGCCGCGCTCAACCACGGTGACGCGGCTGCCGAGTGCGTCGTACACCGTGCCCATTTCCAGGCCGATGATGCCGCCGCCGATGACCAGCATGCGGGCGGGGATGTCCTCCAGGGCGAGCGCGCCGGTGGAATCCATCACGCGCGGATCGTCCGGTTGGCCAGGCAGTTTGAACGGCTGCGAACCGGCGGCGATGATGGCGTGGTCGAAGCTGATGGTTTTCACCGAGCCATCCGGGTCGGTGGCCTGCAAGTGATTCGGGCCGGTGAACTGGGCCACACCCTGTACGACGGTGACCTTGCGCTGCCTGGCGAGTTGCGCGAGGCCGCCGGTCAGTTTGGCGACCACGTCGTTGGCTTTCCACGCGCGCAGCTTGGCCAGATCGACCTTGGGCTTGCCAAAGCTGAGACCATGCTCGGCGCTTTCTTCCGCCTCGGTGATCAGCTTGGCAGTGTGCAGCAGTGCTTTCGACGGGATGCAGCCGACATTGAGGCAGACGCCACCCAGATCCGGGTAACGCTCGACCAGCACGACCTGCAGGCCGAGATCGGCGGCGCGGAAAGCGGCGGTATAGCCGCCGGGCCCGGCGCCGAGGACGACGACCTGAGCGTGCAGGTCGCTCGGGTGAGCGGTGAGCGGTGAGGGGGGAGCGGTGTTGTCCGGTTGATGACCCGGAGTCGATGGCGATTCGGTTGCGGCATCGGTTTTTCCGCTTCCCGCTTCCTGCTCTCCGCTCACCGCTTTCAAGACCAGAATCGGCGAGCCTTCCGACACCGTGTCGCCGACCTTCACCAGCAGCTTTTCGACCACACCGGCCTGGGCACAGGGAATGTCCATCGCGGCCTTGTCGGATTCGACGGTGATCAGGGCGGCGTCCTTGGCGAGGGTGTCGCCCACGTTGACCAGGATTTCGATGACGGCGACGTCTTTGAAGCCGCCGATGTCGGGGACTTTGATTTCAGTGCTTTGGCTCATGGTTCGATCTCGAATGGGGATGGTTTGATGCGGTTTGAAAGCTCACCGCATCCTACGCAGCCCGGTCAGTTTTTCGCAGGATGTGCTGAGGCACGAAGCGCATCAAAGCAACAACCGCCGCACATCCGACAGCATCAGGCGTAAATGGCTGGTGAAGCGTGCGCCGTCGGCGCCGTCGATGACGCGATGGTCGTAGGACAGCGACAGCGGCATCATCAGACGCGGCTCGAAACTATTCGTTGCCTTGTTCCACACCGGTTGCATGCTTGCCCGCGACAAACCGAGGATGGCGACTTCCGGGCAGTTGATGATCGGCGTGAACGCGGTGCCGCCGATGCCGCCCAGGCTGGAGATGGTGAAACAGCCGCCCTGCATGGCGTTGGTCTTGAGCTTGCGCTCGCGCGCCAGTTCGGACAGTTCGGCCAGTTCGCGCGCGATGTCCATCACGTCCTTCTTGTTGACGTCGCGGATCACCGGCACGACCAGGCCGTCCGGCGTGTCGCAGGCGAAACCGACATGGAAATACTTCTTCAACACCAGATTTTCGCCATCGGCGGCCAGCGAGGCGTTGAACTGCGGGTAGGTGCGCAGCGCGTTGACCACGGCCTTCATCAGGAAGGCGAGCAGGGTGAGTTTGACGCCGCGCTTGGCGGCCTCGTCCAGCATGGATTTGCGGAAGTCTTCCAGGTCGGTGATATCGGCTTCGTCGAACTGGGTGACGTGCGGCGCGCTGACCCAGTTGCGGTGCAGGTTGGTGCCGGACAGTTTCTTGATGCGCGACAACGGTTGCGTGTCGATCTCGCCGAACTGGGCGAAATCGACCACCGGGGCGGGTGTGAAGCCCAGGCCGATGGCTTCGCCAGTCGGCTTGGCCAGTTCCGCCTTGATCCAGTTCTGCACGTCCTCCTTCAGGATGCGGCCGCGCGGGCCGCTGCCCTTGATGCGGCTGAGATCGGCGCCCAGTTCACGTGCGAATCGGCGCACCGACGGGCTGGCGTGCGCCGGTTTGCCGCTGGCGAATTGCGCGTGCGCTGCGACCGGGTCGGGCCGGTTCCTGGGCGGAATGTGGGCGGGCACTTCCGGCGCCGGGTGGGACGGTGGCGGCACGGCGGCGACGGCCGCGGCGGCGGGGGGGGTGAACGACTTGACCACCGGCGCGACAGCGGCGGGTGTCGTATCACTTGATGTGTCCAGCAGCAGGATCGGCGAACCGGCTGAAATCTTGTCGCCGACCTTGAGTTTGAGTTCTTTCACCGTACCGCCGAAGGGCGCCGGGATGTCCATGGCAGCCTTGTCGGATTCCACCGTCATCAATGCTGCGTCGGTAACGATGCTATCGCCGACATTGACCATGATTTCAATGACTTCGACATCTTTGAAACTGCCGATATCGGGGACGAGGACTTCCTTGATACTCATCGCTTCGTCTCCTTAAACGTTGACCGGGTTGGGCCGGTCGGCGTCGATGCCGTATTTCCTGATCGCTTCCGCCGCCTTCGCTGCCGGCAACACGCCGTCGTCGGCCAGCGCCTTGAGTGCGGCCAGCACGACATAGTGGCGATCCACTTCGAAAAATTTGCGCAGCGCTTCGCGTGAGTCGGAACGGCCGAAGCCATCGGTGCCCAGCGTGACGAAGCGACGCTTCACATAGGGACGAATCTGGTCCGGGAAGGCGCGCATGTAGTCGGTTGAGGCGATGATCGGGCCTTCCGTGCCGTCCAGGCATTGCTCGACATAGCTGGTTTTCTGCCTAGCTTCCGGGTGCAGCAGGTTCCAGCGGTGCGTTTCCTGCGCTTCGCGGCGCAGTTCGTTGAAGCTGGTCGCGCTCCAGACATCGGCGGCGACACCCCAGTCGGCTTCGAGCAGTTCGGCGGCGGCGATGACTTCGCGCAGGATGGTGCCGGAGCCCATCAGTTGCACGTGCGGTTTTTTCGATTTTGCTTTGCTCTTCGGCACTTCGCTCAGGCGGTACAAACCTTTGAGGATGCCTTTCTCGGCGCCCTTCGGCAGCGCGGGGTGGCTGTAGTTCTCGTTCATCACCGTCAGGTAATAGAACACGTCTTCCTGCTCCTGGAACATGCGGCGCATGCCGTCCTGAAGGATCACCGCGAGTTCGTAATGGAAGGTCGGATCATAGGAGATGCAGTTCGGGATCATCGCCGCCTGCAGATGGCTGTGGCCGTCCTCGTGCTGCAGACCTTCGCCGTTCAGCGTGGTGCGGCCGGCCGTGCCGCCGAGCAGGAAGCCGCGCGCGCGCGAATCGCCGGCGGCCCAGGCCAGGTCGCCGATGCGCTGGAAACCGAACATCGAGTAGTAGATGTAGAACGGCATCATCTGCACGTTGTTGGTGCTGTACGACGTGGCGGCGGCGAGCCAGGACGAGAACGCGCCGGCTTCGTTGATGCCTTCTTCCAGAATCTGGCCGCCCTTGTCTTCGCGGTAATACATGACCTGGTCGGAATCGACCGGTTCATACAGTTGGCCGACCGAAGAATAGATGCCGACCGTGCGGAACAGGCCTTCCATGCCGAAGGTGCGCGCCTCGTCCGGGATGATCGGCACGATGTGGCGGCCCAGCGTCTTGTCGCGCAGCAGCGTCGTGAGCAGGCGCACAAAGGCCATCGTGGTGGAGATTTCGCGCTCGCCGGTGGCTTCCAGCATGGCCTGGAAGGCGGACAGCGGCGGCGCTTCGAGAGGCGCCGCCTTGCTCTGGCGCGTCGGCACATAACCGCCCAGCGCAGCGCGGCGGGCATGCAGATATTTCATTTCCGGGCTGTCTTCGGCCGGACGGTAGAACGGCAGGGCCTCCAGCTCGGCATCGGGGATGGGAATCTGGAAGCGGTCGCGGAAGGCGCGCAGCGAGTCCATATCCATCTTCTTCTGCTGGTGCGTCGGGTTCTGCGCTTCGCCCGAGGCGCCCATGCCGTAACCTTTGACCGTCTTGGCCAGGATGACCGTCGGCTGGCCTTCATGTTTCACCGCCGAGGCGTAGGCGGCATAGACCTTGTGCGGATCGTGGCCGCCGCGGTTGAGGCGCCAGATGTCCTCATCGGACATGGCGGCGACCATCTCCTTCAGCTCGGGATATTTGCCGAAGAAGTGCTCGCGCGTGTAGGCGCCACCCTTGGCCTTGAAGTTCTGGTATTCGCCGTCGACGCACTCTTCCATGCGCTGGCGCAGCAGGCCATTCGAGTCCATCGCCAGCAGCGGATCCCAGTACGAGCCCCAGATCACCTTGAGCACGTTCCAGCCGGCGCCACGGAACGCGGCTTCCAGTTCCTGGATGATCTTGCCGTTGCCGCGCACCGGGCCGTCGAGGCGTTGCAGGTTGCAGTTGACGACGAAGATCAGGTTGTCGAGCTTCTCGCGCGAGGCCAGCGTGATGGCGCCCAGGGTTTCCGGTTCGTCGGTCTCGCCGTCGCCGAGGAAGGCCCAGACCTTGCGTCCGGAGGTGTCGGCGATGCCGCGGTCGTGCAGATATTTGAGGAAGCGGGCCTGATAGATCGCGGTGATCGGTCCGAGGCCCATCGACACCGTCGGGAACTGCCAGAAGTCGGGCATCAGCCACGGGTGCGGGTAGGACGGGATGCCTTCGCCGCTGGTTTCCTGGCGGAAGTTGCTGAACTGTTCGTCGCTGATGCGGCCTTCGATGTAGGCGCGGGCGTAGATGCCGGGCGAGGCGTGGCCCTGGAAATAGATCAGATCGCCGCCGCGTTCGGCGCTGGGGGCGTGGAAGAAATGGTTGAAGCCGACGTCATACAACGTCGCAGAAGACTGGAAGCTGGCAATGTGGCCGCCGACGCCGGGCGCCTTTTCGTTGGCGCGCATCACGCAGGCCACGGCATTCCAGCGGATCAGCGCCTTGATGCGGCGCTCCATCGCGATGTCGCCCTGATGCTTTGCCTGCATATGTACCGGGATGGTGTTCACATACGCCGTGGTGGCGTTGTAGGGCAGATAAGCGCCGGAGCGACGCGCCTTGTCGATCAGTTTTTCGAGCAGGTAATGGGCGCGTTCGACGCCTTCTTCTTCGATAACTGCGGCGAGGGCATCAAGCCACTCGCGGGTTTCCTGAGGATCGTGGTCAGGCATGGAATTCGGCATGAAAAGAGTGCTCCGAAAGTGGCTGAGACCGCATCGATGCGCTTGTGGCGCGCCGCGCGTACCGGCCGTATTTATAAGTGTTTTCAGGGACAATCGGGTTATGAAAGCCGGCGAATTATCGAGGCAGGGATAAGGCGGGTCAATTTTCAATAGTCAGTATTGATGCTTTTAATATTAAGGAATGCTCATGAAGCAACAGATTCAGAACTTCCCCGAATTGGCCAGCCTGATTCAACACAAGTCGGTTCTGCGCGAGCGGGCGAAGAAAACTCGCCATCTGCTGATGATTTTGCCGGCTGGGGCAGGCTGGCATGATGCGCCCGAGCATGCCGCCGTCGAGGCCGCGCTGAAACGGCGCGATAAAAAAGCTGACGAACTCGCCAAACAGGCGCTGACGCTGGAATTGCCAGGCGGCTGTCTGTCGGTCTGGCTGCGCCTGGATGTGGCCAAACCCGCCTTCGACTGGCAGACCCGTTTACGCCAGGCGCTGAAACCGCTGCTGGATGAACAACCCGCGGAGATTGAGATCGCCGTCTATGGAGACGACGCCTTCCGCGCCCGTGCGGCGGGTGCGGCGGCGTATGTCGCCTGGCTCAACGGCACGCCGCTGCCGAGCTGGAAGGGGGGCAAGGCGCCGGTAGTACTCAAACGCATCGTACTGCATGGCATGGCTGGCTTGTCGGTTGAGCGCGAGCGGGCGCTGGCCGAGGGCAATACCCTGTGCCGCACCTTGACCGTACTGCCGCCCAACCTGCTCAACCCGGCCAGCTATCGCGAACGCATCCGCACATTGGCCAAGGACGCCGGTTGGCAAATCGAGGAATACGACATCAAGCGGCTGAAGCAACTGAAGGCCGGCGCGTTTCTCGCCGTGGCGCGCGGCAGCGGGCATGAAGACGCGGCGATCGTGCAGCTGCGCCACCAGGGTGCGAAGAAGGGAGCGCAATCCATCGCGCTGGTCGGCAAAGGCATCTGCTTCGATACCGGCGGCCACAACCTGAAACCGGCGCGCTACATGAACAACATGCACGACGACATGAACGGTTCGGCGGTGGCGCTGGGCATTCTGACCGCCGCATCGCGCCTGAAATTGCCGGTGAATCTGG
>JFJP01040651.1_pt1 | contig 12824 bp, 8 predicted proteins | sample 431651 | NCBI WGS metagenome assembly JFJP01 (sample SAMN02602958, study PRJNA72255) | Microbial mat metagenome, whole genome shotgun sequencing project. | biome: fresh water; feature: sink hole; material: water; isolation source: purple microbial (photo- and chemosynthetic) mats found in... | reverse complement strand
AACAACAAATGAGAAAACTAATTTTATCAGTATTAATGTTGAGTACAATTGCTACAACATTTCAAGCTCAAAAAATCAAGGGTAGTGACACTGTATTACCATTGGCACAAAAAGAAGCCGAAGTATATGGCAAAAAGTTTGGCAAATCAGTCACTGTAACTGGTGGTGGTAGTGGTGTAGGTATTGCAGCTTTGCTTGATGGTACAACAGAAATAGCCATGTCGTCGCGTAAAATGAAATTCGACGAAAAAGTTAAGTTTCAAGAAGCCGGTAAGTCATTGGTTGAAAAAATTATAGCTTACGATGCGTTGGCGGTAATTGTGAATCCTTCAAACCCCATTTCAAAATTAACACGTAAACAAATAGAGGATATTTTTACAGGAAAAATCAAAAATTGGAAAGAATTAGGTGGAGCAGATTTAAAAATCATTCCTTATTCACGTGAGTCAAGTTCAGGAACGTATGAATTTTTCAAAGAACACATTATGAAGAATAAAAACTATGTAAGTTCAATACTTAGTATGCCAGCCACTGGTGCTATCGTTCAGTCGGTAGGTCAAACCAAAGGTGCAATTGCTTACATAGGATTGGCATACATGGTGAAAAATGTAAAAGCTTTGGCAGTTTCATTTGATGGCAAAAACTACATTACACCTTCAGAAATCACAGCAAAAAATAAAACTTATCCTGTAATTCGTCCCTTGTTGTTTTATATGGACAAAAAAACTGAAGTAAAATCTAAACAATTTGTTGATTTCATCATGTCTGACGAAGGCCAAAAAATAGTTAAAAAAGTTGGATACGTACCAGTTAGGTAGTTGAAAGTTATCAGCTTAAAGTTGATTACATTTCAATGATAAGAATACAGTCAAAGTTTAAAACTCTCAATAGTTGCATAATCCCTCGCAATGTATCCCGTTTTTTTTTGGACGGGAGGGGTTAGGGGCTTAATTTTCGTACCGTTATCAAACATTCGTTTGGTAACGGTTTTTTTATGGTAATTTCTCATTCCCCCCACTTTTTGACTTGATCCTAAATTTACAGTTTAATTCTGGTTTCATAAAAAGGGGCTGCAATATTATTGCAACCCCTTTTCATTTATTCAAAGTTTATTGTCTATTGTTGCAAAGCAACTTCCTCTGGAATAACTTCTTCTATTTGAGCCTCTTCGACCGGAACTTCTTCTTTTGATTTATTTTTGTCCTTGTCATTGCTTTTTACTTTTTTACTTTTAGGCGTATTTAAAGCTTCATTTTTTTTCCATTCTACAAAAAGTTGATGAATAATACCGTCTATAAGTCCTACTTTGGGAACGATAAGATATTTTGCACCCACACTTTTGGCCACATCAATGTAAATATCAGCCGCGTAAGTAATCACATCTGCTCGGTCTGGTTTTAACTTGTATTTTTCTATCAGCTCATCTACCGAGTATTGTTTCAGAGTTTCGTTGAGTGTATCTAGTGCAGTAACGGTAAGTTTTCTGTCTTTACGCACTTGAGCTAATGCATTCAATTTGATAATATTACCGCCCGAACCAATGATGTCATGAATCACGTATTGTTCTTTCAGTTCGGTCAAGTCGGCATGTAGTTTTTCATACTCCTCGTCTTTCACTTTGTCGTTGAGCAACCTTACTGTTCCAATATTGTAGGATTTTGACTTAATGAGTTCACCGTTGGCAATCAAACTTATCTCGGTGCTACCACCGCCAACATCCACAAAAACATAGTTGAGGTCTTTGTTTAAATTATCTGCAAAGTGGCTTTGATAAATAATGCTTGATTCTTCCTGACCGTCAATTATTTCAATTTTAAGGCCAGTTTCCTTCATTGTTTCTTTGGCAATTTCCTTTGAGTTTTTGGCATCACGCATGGCCGAGGTGGCACAAACCCGGTATTCTGTCACTTCATAGGCTTTTATCAAATGCTTAAAAGCTTTCATCAATCGAATTAATTGCTTTGCTTTTTCTTCGGGAATTTTGCCAGAAACAAATGATTCTTGTCCCAGTCGCAACGGAAAACGTATCATCACTTGTTTACTGTAAGTTTCAGTGGCATCGTCGGGCGACACACTCATTATTAAAAGACGAACTGCATTAGAACCAATGTCTATAGCTGCAAATGTGATACTGTTCATGGGATAATTATTTTGTAAGTGATCATAACTTTATATTCTTTTTCTACTGTTAAATAATAGGGTTCTTGTTGTCATTATTTATTTTGCCGCAGCTTCATCCTCTTTGTAATGCTCTTTGTAAAACTGATATAATTCTTGTTGAGAGCTTAATGTTTTTCCTTCAATTAATTGTTGCAGGTCATTTTTTCCTGATCCATCTACAATGCGTGCTTTTAAATTGTCATTAAGCCCAAACTCAATCACTTTTTTAAGCTGTTGCTTCAAATCTTCGTCATAAATTGGTGTATATACCTCTATTCTGTTATCCAAATTCCGTTCCATCCAGTCGGCAGAGCCAAGGTAGTAAAGTTCTTCACCGCCATTGGCAAAAATCATGATACGGGAGTGTTCCAAATAGCGATCAATAATACCATAAGCTTGAATGTTTTGGCTCAATTTTGGCACACCAGTTACTAAGGAGCAATTACCGCGCACCAAAAGTTTAATTGTTACGCCAGCATTTGAAGCTTGGTAAAGTTTTTCGATGATTTTATCATCCACAATGTGATTTATTTTGCAATAAATATAGGCGGGCAATCCATTTTTGGCATTTTCAATTTCTTTTCTGATAAGACTAATTATTTTCTTACGCATAAAATTGGGAGAAACAATTAGTTCTTTGAAAACTGGATTGAGGTAAGGATGTTCCAAGAAATTAAAGACCGTTTCTACTTCATCTACAATTGTTTTTTTTGCGGTCATAAGTGTAAAGTCGGTATAAACAGTGGCCGTACCCTCGTGAAAATTTCCGGTGCCAATGCAAGCAATACTTCCATTACGCCCGGAAATTAAAGCCAATTTGGAATGCACTTTGAGCCCATCCACTCCAAAAATTACTTTGATGCCTGCATCTTGCATTATCTTAGCCCAGTTGATATTGGATGATTCGTCAAAGCGCGCCAACAGTTCTACCGAAGCTGTTACCTTTTTACCATTCATGGCAGCACAAATAAGTGCTTTAATCACTTTTGAGTTTTTCGCCAATCGGTAAATGCTTATTTTAATGGCTTTTACATCTGGGCTAATGGCTGCCTCGCGCAACAGTCGGATAAAATAATCGAAACTATGATATGGATAATGCGAATATTGGTCTTTGGTACGAATAAGCGAAATGATGCTTTTGGCATTTTCAAAAGCGGGAATTGGGATGGGTGGTTGAGGTGTAAACTTTAAATCGGGGCGTTTAATTTTGGGGAATGACATCAAATCTTTCAAATTGTGATAACGGGCACCTCCAATATGGGCATCTTCTTTCTCAATTTTGAGCAGTTTCTCAATAAATTTCAACAAATCGTTAGGAGTGGATCTGTCGTACACAAACCGAATAGGCACACCCGTTTTTCTACTTTTTATTCCTTCCGACACCTTTTCCAGTACTCCTTGGTAGGCAGTATTGTCAATATCCATTTCGGCATCGCGTGTAAATTTAATGTTGTAAGCCTCGTAGCTATCATAATTGAGCGACGCAAAAATACGGGGCAAACAGAATCTTATCACATCGTCGATAAACATTATGTAGGTTTTGTCGCCGTCTTTGGGCAACAATAAAAAACGGGTTAACTCGGCCGACGGAATTTCTATCAAAGCATATTCCTTTCTTTTTTTCTTATCCTTTTTGTCCGAATCGTTAATTTTAACGGCCAAATAAGTACTCTTGTCGTTCAGCTCAGGCTCTTCGGTCATGCGCGAAACAAGAATAGGAAACAGCGAGTTCATAAGTACTTCTTTGTAAAAAGTATCCACAAATTCCACTTGTTCGGCATTCAATTGCAACTCATTGGTGATAAAGATATTTTCTTTTTCCAACTCCGAAATGAGCAAATAAAATATACTTTCAAAATCTTTTGAATAAATCTGATTTAGTTTTAGAATAGATTTTAAAACCACCCTAGAGTTCGATTTTTCTGTTCGTAAATTCTTTTCTATTTCAATCATCCTACGCAAAGTAGCCACACGAACCTGAAAAAACTCATCGAGATTGCTGGAATAAATACCCAAAAAATTGAGACGTTCCAACAGTGGAATGCTTTGATTAGCAGCTTCATCTAAAATTCGACGGTTAAAATACATCCAGCTAATATCTCTATTTACTGAATGATTTTTATTGTTAATTTGGTGTTTCATGAAAATAAAAATAATACGGTTTATGTGATTATATCACTGACAATTACTTATAGTTTTTTCAAAAGTAATGTTTTTACATTTCAATTCTGCTACAAATATATTAAATACTTTTCAACTAATCACAAGAATAAAAGTTTGGGGCTAAAATTATCTTGAAGATTAATATTTTTTTACGTTCTAAAAAAAATGCTTGATGTGAAATGTGAATTGAAAATGACACATTGCCTCCTTAAATTGAAGCAAATTAGTGTATTATTCGTATGCTCATTCACTTTTAATTGCATTGTAACAAGGTTTCAATTCTTATGTAATCATGGATAGGTTCTTTTACACTAAAATTGCTAACTAAGAATAAAAAATGAAGAAAAATCTACTTTACTTAATTTTTTGCATGATACTTTTCACACAACCATCGCAAGCTCAAGCACCAATTCAGACCTGTTCTTCGGACAATAGCCAGTTGAAAATACTCAGTTGGAATATTTATATGCTTCCTTATATCAGTCTTTTTAATCAAAACGACCTAAGAGCGAAAGCTATTGTAACAAAATTGCACGATTCTGATTATCAGATTATTGTTTTCCAAGAAGCTTTTAGTAGCAAATGCCGTAACATATTGGCAAAAGGTTTGCTCAAAGAATTTCCATACCAATACGGCCCTGCCAATAAAAACAACCTCCCATTTAGAACCAACAGTGGCCTGTGGATAGTAAGCAAACTACCGCTTACTGAGCTTGCTCAAATACAGTTTAGTTGCAGTGAGGGTTTTGATGCGGTGGCGCGAAAAGGTGCTGTGATGTTTCAGGGACGTTTTCAAGGTGCTGCATTTCAGCTGCTTACCACTCACCTGCAGGCAGATTATTCGTCGGAGGTAAGAAATCAACAATGTACCGAAATAAAGGAACATTTGCTGAATCCGTTTTATCGAAATGACATTCCACAATTGATTTGTGGCGATTTTAATATAGAAATGGGCGACAAACAAAATTACGACCAAATGTTGCAAACCCTCGATGCCCAAAATGGCGAATTGAGCGGAACAGTAAAAGTAACTTACGACGAAATAAACAATAATTTGGCTCACAATGCCAATGGAAAAAGCAAGGTGATTGATTATGTATTGGTGCGAAATGCAGCGCTCATTCATAAAATAGAACGCAAAGTGCAAACCTTTTATTCGCAAGTTGCGGGCAAAGCCACCAATCTTTCGGACCATTACGCCATGGAATTTAATATAAATTTCAGCGCGGATGAAACAAGCATTGCGCAGGTTGGCAATTAAGACAAAAGAGATTGTAATTATGGGGTGCGGCTCGTAATTACAATAAAAAAAAATCCAATTACAAGGTTATGCCATTTCCTTGTAGTTGGATTTATTTTTTTCGTTCTACCACTATTCGTGCGGGTTGATATTTTAAATTCTGCTTATTTTCACCTAAAAAAGACAACCACAATAGAAACAATAGTTTACAATAGAATAAATACTTTCAGCAGTTATTAAGAATTTTGCAGTTTCGAAGATATTTGTCTATTGTGTTCTTAAATATATCTTGATTTTAATGTTCTATTGTCTCTACTCGTTCAGAAAATACTTTACCCACTGGCTATAAGTATCTTGCGCCGAGCGAGAAGTGTCCAGCAAGGATTCAGGTACTCGTTCAAATTCTTTTAATCCACGGTAATAAAATTGTTTGTAATCGTTGTCAATTATAAAGGGCACGACATTATTCTTCAAACATTCGCGAAATTGTATTAATCGTCCTACACGACCGTTGCCATCTTGAAACGGGTGAATTTCCTCAAAACGGTAATGATATTCAACAATGGTTTCAAAGCTGATACTTTCTCTGTTCAAATACCATTGGTTGAGATTTTCAATTTCTGATTCCACGTTTTCGGGCTTTGTGCTTGGCTTTCCACCTACCTCATTTGCTAATTTCTTCCAATTACCTACAGCAAACCAAGGCTTAAGCGCATCAGAAGTGCCCGATTTCAGTATCCGGTGAAACTCTTTGATAATTTGGGCTGACAATGATTCGTTGAGTGTATCAAGCAAATAATCGAAGGCTACAAAATGATTCGTTGTTTCAATAATATCATCTATGGGAACGGCTTCCTCATCTTTGAAGCCAATGGAATGGTTCTCAAAAATATAGCGGGTTTGCTCCTCACTTAGTCGGCTGCCTTCAATTCGGTTGGAATTATAGGTCAAATTTACTTGGGTTTTGTGATAAAGCCTGCCATGAAACATGCTTTGCTTCTCTTCAATTAACCTTTTGGCTATATTATATGTCATTGCTTTTTATTGACGGTCTAAAATCCAACAATCTAACTTGTAGAATTTATCTATTTGGGCAAATGTAATTACATTTTCACATGAAGTTACGACTAGTATAACATTTATTTAACCGTACAAAGATAACACGTTTGAGGGTATTGTATAATCACAGTAAGTATTATTTTCAAAAAATAATGAAAATTGAAATAAAACTATGAAATATCAGCAGATGTGATGCGATTAACACGTAGAGATGCGGTGGTTATCATCCAGAAATGTGGCGATTTTAACGTAAGAGGGCGACGGTTTAATGTAAAGGGACGACGGTTATAAAGTAAGAGACCCGGCATGCCACGTCTCTACATCCACGACGGATATAAATTTGAAACCTGTTCATTCAATCGAGCATAAAGGCTCACTAGTTTTTCCCTTATTTTATCTTTGTCGAACTGCGTAATGAGCTGTTTTGAAACCTGTAATCCATTGGAATAAATAGTTTTATCAGTCATCAATTGTTTTGTCATTTCAATAAATTCATTGGTTGTTGCGGCTTTCAGATACGTATAATCATATAAAGATTTATACTCTTCAATGTCTCTAAACACAACTGGCATGCCACAAGCAGCTGCCTCTATAGGTGCCAACGGACAGTTTTCCTGATAGGAAGTAAACAGCATTACATCGGCAGCAGCATAAATAAGTGGCATAAGGTCAAGCTCCAACATGCCAGTAAACTGAATGTTGCCAGGAGCAGTTTCGATGCGGGCATCAATGCGCGAAATACCTTCGGTCATGGCTTTAAACGGTCGGCCACCCGCCCACACAAAGCGCGCTTGCGGAATGGCAGCCGCCACATCCATAAAATCTTCCACACCTTTGCGCGCTTGCAATTGACCAACACCCAGCACCACAAATTCATCGTCATTGAGCCCCAGAAGTTCCCTTCCTTTTTTTCTGTTTTCAGCGGTCCTTATCCACTTATCGGTATTGATAGGATTTGGAATGCGCACTATTTCGGTTTTAGCTCCAAGTTCCTTAATGGCGGTTTCCACCATGGGCGAAATGGCTATACAAACTTCGGCATACGAATATACTTGCTTGAGATACCATCTTACAAACGGCATAAACACTGGCCAAAATGGAAGCGAACCCTTTATAGAATCGGGAATAACGTGTACGGTATGTATGCGTCTGTTTTTATATCCCAAGCCTTTCAAAAAATACAATGGCCCATAAGTATGCCCATGAAATACATCGCCAGTACCTTCGTTATTGACAACTATTTCTATATCGTTTTTTGATTTTAATAATTCCACATGGTCAATAAAAGCGGTATGTACACCATTGCCTTTCACCATATATTGGGTTTCCGAAACTACATGTACTTTCATAAATAATTAATGGTAAATGATTAATAGTAGATGGTTAGTAATTAATGATTAAAAGCTACCGCTGTTGCGCTAATTTTTAATATATGCTTGTAACTGTCTTATTTATTTATACTTAAAAGCGTTCTTTTATATTACTATTTTATTTGAAAATGTAATTTTCCGTCAAGACGAGCAAGGTAGAAATCTTTCTATTTACGAAATAATACAAATATTCAACATCTCTGCGTTTGACAGAATTCTATAAGAGAACTACTTGGCTACTTTCAGGTTAAATAAAAATATAAATAGAATTCAGTTTGATTTATTCATTGATAAATGCTAACAATTAACGCAACGGCAGTAATTAAAAGCAAATGATTAATAATTAAAAATAAATGAATAGTGGAAAATAATATCAATATCAATACTTGCTTAATTCCGTGCAATTTATACTGTTTTTGGACGGGAGGGGCTAGGGGCTCTTTGTATCAATCTTTTGACAATAAAAAACACAACCACCACAACTAGCATTGCCAACGTTGTAAAACCAAGATAAAATTGTAAGTCAGCACTGCTTTCAGTCACCAAGTTCCAGTATGGACCAATAATAAAACCAATGCCAACATAGAAAAACGACCAGATTGATGCCGTCCCTATTAGAAGTACGATGTATTTTCTAGGTGGAATTTGTAGCAATCCACACAAAACGGATACATAACCACGGATAAATGGGGTTAATCTGGCCATGAAAATTCCAGTTTGACCAGAGGTTTCAATTTTCAGCTTTATACTGTTAATTTTCTTTTCCGGTAATTTAATCCAGCTTGGTTTTCTGCGCATTATTATTTGTCCGAAAAAATAGAATGCGCTATAAAGTAAGACGCTGCCCACCAAATCGCCAACAAAAGCTGAGATTACTATTAAGGGAAAATTTAGCACTCCCAAATAAGCAAGATATCCCGAGGCAATCATTACCAATTCGTTGGGGATGGGGTTTGGGAAACCAACCTCTTGCAAAAAGACTAGCAGCAAAATAGCTAAATAACCATGTTGGGAAATGCTGAGAATAAGTTCATTGGACATAAGCAGTATTGTTTGTTAGCAAAAGTAGAGTCGGTGTATTAAAAGGGTATTTCAGATGTATGAAAATGATATTTCATTTGCCCTACAATTCCTTTTTAGGCAAAATTTTCATTCATTTATTGTACATTGTAATTAAAATTTAGCAAAAAGCCTCGAATTAAATACAGCAAACCATCAGAAAATGAGCACCACAACATATTAAACAAGGAGGTTGTCACTTGTACTTAACGCCAGCTTAATTAATTTTTAATGCTATTGTCATACTTAAATAATCTAGTACAATTACTTTTGCCCACGATTTAGTTATTCACATAAATTAATATTAAGGTAAAAATGAAAACAAGATTAATTAAGCCAGTAGCTTTGGCTCTGTTGCTTGGAAGTGCAAGTTTGGCTCAGCCAATTTTAGCACAAAGTTATTTGAAAGGTGATTTTCACCAACACACTACCTATTCGGATGGTAGTTACAGTTTTGCCCACATGATGGCAAAAAACAATCAGTTCGGTTTGGACTGGTGGGCAAACAATGATCATGGTGGAGCGTACAATCGCGACGGCCGTGTATCTGGTAGTGACTTAGGTACAACAATTTACTGGGATAGTTACATGCCCAATCCAATTGTAGGAACTCCAAGTGGTAGCGGTCACCAAAACATGTGGCGCTGGCAATCACTTCGCGATTATTCTTTCGTGGATATTATTACTGCAAGAGCTCTTTACCCTACAAAGACTGTTATTCAAGGATATGAGTGGAATGTGCCAAGTCATGAGCATGCTAGTATGGGAATTATTGCCAATCAGTTTACAGTAACACCTAATTGTAATCCTTTGGCTGAATTCGAATTTAAGTTTGATGGCAATGATGCAGATGTTATCGGTGGTGTAGCTCAAGGTTGGACTAAAAGCGTTTTGACTGATCACGAAAAAACAATTGAAGCTTTAACTTGGTTGCAAACGAATTATCAAAAAACAAGTTATGTAGTACCTGCACATCCAGAACGTCAAAAGAAATACAAAATTGAGCATTTCCGCGACATGAACAATGCAGGACCAGATGTATGTTTTGGTTTTGAAAGTATGCCTGGACACCAAAAATCAGCAGGTGGACGTGGTGGATATACCGCCAATTCGGATGGTGGTGTAACTTACGGTGGTTGCGGAGTGTATGCAGCCAAAGTAGGTGGAATGTGGGATGCTATGCTATCGGAAGGACGTAAGTTCTGGTTGTTTGCTAGTTCCGACTGTCACGACGAAGCTGGTGATTTCTATCCTGGTGAATATCAAAAAAACTATACTTATACAACAGGTAAATCGGCTCAAAACATTGTAGATGGAATGCGCTCAGGAAATACTTGGGTAGTAGAGGGTGATTTGATTGACTCACTTGTTTTCACGGTAGAAACAGTTGACCAAGCAAGAACAAAAGCTGTTATGGGTTCTACATTGACTACCAACAAAGGTAAATCGGTAAAAATTACCATCAAAGCTCGCGACCCACAAGGTGCTAATAATAATACCTATAGCTCTTATACTACTCCAGTATTGGATCATATTGACATTATCAAAGGAAAAGTGACAGGAATGGTTGATCCAACGAGTCCTAATTATACTGTTACTGATGTGGCTACCACTTCGGTTATTGCCCGTTTCGATGCAGTGGGTGGAGTGACAGATACTAAAAGTATTGAAAGTCAGAAATGGACTAGTGCTGGTAATGGTTGGGTAGAGATTTTATTTCCGTTTACGTGGTTCAAATCAAGGGTTGAATGTTACCAACGAAACAGATCTTGACGGTAATCCACTGACTGATGCACTTGTGGGAACAAATGATGCAGTAAAAGCATTTGCTGATTTGTGGTTTTATTCAAATCCTATCAATGTTTATACTATTCCAGTGAAAACTGCAAAATTCCAAATTAAGCAAAGTTCCGACGATACTGAGGAAGCTTTAACTCCAGAAGCCGGATTTACTCAATCATTGCCAGTAGGTCAAATTGACTGGTCAAGTAGCGATTTGGAACTAGGATGCGAAGGTAGTGGAAATGATATTCCTCAAATGGTTGGTTTGCGTTTCCCAGGAATCGCATTAGTTAAAGACAAGGTGATTAACAATGCGTATATCGAAATGGAAGTCGACAAGTCGTCGTCAAAAGTTGACCCTTGCAATTTAACTATATATACAGAGGATAACGACAATCCTGTAACATTTACGAACACAGCATCAGTGTTAACATCTCGCCCAAAATCTGCTGCATCAGTGGCTTGGAATGTAGATGCTACTTCATTGACCGTAGTAGATCAACGTTATTATTCTGCAAGCATTCTTAGTTTGGTACAAGCTAACTTAAACCGTGCTGGATGGAATTCAGGTAATGCAATGGCTTTTTATATTACTGGTTCAGGTCGTCGCGAAATGGAATCATACGACGGAGAAACTGCTGCAGCTGCTGCATTGGTGATAGAATACGTAATGTCTGAACAAGAAATTGCAGACATGCAAATAGCTGACTCAATCGCTTATAAATTTGCATTAAAATCGGATTCTATTTTGAACCTAGTAAGCGGATATTTAGAAGCTAATTATACTATTCCTAGCTGGACAAAATTTTTAATTGCCAAAAAAGCTGTGAGTGTAAACCCTAACGAAACAGCTGTTAACAATCTTGAAACAGTGGTTAATACCCTGGCAGCTTCTGACAAGCCTTATAGCATTACTATGGCAATAAATGTTGATCCAAGCACTCGTATGGGTTTTGCGTGGTACAATAATGCTGCGGTTACGGGTGGAAAAGTTGAAATCGTTGCTGGTAATAGCTCAGATTTTACAACGCCTTTGTTTAGTGTAGATGCTACTAATACATCATTAAACAATGTAAACTACAATGTGTCAGGCAACAGTTTATCAACTTTAGCGGGTATCTCAAGTAATTCAAAAAGAAGCTATGTGAGCAACAAAGCTTTAGTAACTGGACTTACTCCCAACACTACTTATTCATACCGTGTAGGTAAAGCAGGTGCATGGAGCGAAGTGGGTACATTTACAACCGCTAATACTACCAAAGAGCCATTCTCGTTTGTATATTGCACCGACCCACAAGCCAATACAGTGGATATACACATGCTGCTGATGCCATGTATCCAAATGCTAACTTCTGGTTAAACTGTGGCGATTTGATTGAAACTTCTGGTTCTAACAACTCGGAATGGGAATATGAGCAGTTTTTTGCTACGCAACAAGATATCTTCATGAAAAAACCAACCGCGTTTATTGTCGGAAATCATGATAAATCGGCGAACAAAAACTTTACAAACCATTTCAATACAGAATCTGTAGCTTTTGACCAAACAAAATCAACTACTCCTGGAAGTGTTTATTCATTCGTATATGGCGATGCGTTGTTTATGGCAATGAGTCATGAAGACTATAGTGTAGCTGGATATTTAGATGATTTGACAGCTTGGATGCGTGCACAAGTGGCAGCACACCCCGAAGTAAAATGGAGAATAGCATTCTACCACAAACCATTATATACGGGTGCAAGTCACCAAAGTGATTCCGATGGTAAAGCAGTACGTAATGCCATGGCTCCTATTTATGATGAATTGAAGATAGACTTGGCTCTTCAAGGACATGACCATTGTTACGAAGTAATGGGACCTATCAAAAACAAACAAATGGTATCAGGAACAGTTGCTAATCAAATTACTGTGGCATTTGATGCTCCCGAAAATGTTACAGGAAAACTTGGTGGTACATTTGATGTGAAAGAAGGTACGCTTTATTTCTTGAA
>JFJP01031777.1_pt1 | contig 12824 bp, 8 predicted proteins | sample 431651 | NCBI WGS metagenome assembly JFJP01 (sample SAMN02602958, study PRJNA72255) | Microbial mat metagenome, whole genome shotgun sequencing project. | biome: fresh water; feature: sink hole; material: water; isolation source: purple microbial (photo- and chemosynthetic) mats found in... | reverse complement strand
CGACAACTATTAAAGACGATCTGGATACGTTTGATTTTGATGACTTTGCGATGGACAGCAAGCCTGCTGCTATTGAACCCGTAGCGACAACTATTAAAGACGATCTGGATACGTTTGATTTTGATGACTTTGCGATGGACAGCAAGCCTGCTGCTATTGAACCCGTAGCGACAACAATTAAAGATGATCTGGATACGTTTGATTTTGAAGACTTTGCGATGGACAGCAAGCCTGCGGCTATTGAACCCGTAGCGACAACTATTAAAGACGATCTGGATACGTTTGATTTTGAAGACTTTGCGATGGACAGCAAGCCTGCTGTTGTAGCTCCCACACTGACAACAGGCAAAGACGATCTGGAAACGTTTGATTTTGATTTATCGGCTAATGCTGTTCAGGAACAGGATTTTGGTGATAGTTCAGTAGACTTTGATTTTGACTTTGATATGCCGTCAACAGGATTAAATGGAAAAGGCAATTTTGGCACGCCTGATCTATCCAATATAGATGACTTTGGTACCAAACTGGATCTGGCTAAAGCCTATATCGAAATGGGCGAGTCAGAAGCTGCCAGAGGTATTATTGAAGAGGTTGTTAAAAATGGTACAGCCGAACAAAAAAAAACAGCCGCGTCTATACTCGAACGCCTGAAATAGCCTAAATGCTAAAAAAGCCCTGTACAGGGCTTTTTTTATGCCTTAAATAAATAACAGGAAAATCAGTGCAGCAGCGGCAATTGATAATTTGATTTTATTAATGATGGATTCTTGCCAATAATTTGCAGTAGATTCAACTTCGTCAGACAAAAATTCAAGCAGCTTTTCTTTTTGGCGTTTATAAAAATCAGGGAATCTAAGCCACAATTTATAAAGCCCATACAAAATACCTGCCACAATAATGTAAAACACAAGCACCTGGGTTGTGTGTAGTGATGTACCAAACGCGAGCGCAATGAGTGTGTCCAGCCAGTTTTCAATCCATTCAAACAAAACATGAAAAATCGACAGAAAAAAATGAAACACGTCTATAGGTGCAGCAAAAAGGATGGCAATAGCCATCCAAAACGATACCCGCAGTAATTTTTGTTTATTAGAAAAATTCAAAAGCCACTCCCAAACAAAACTAAAAACTTTAAAGAGTGCGTCCATCTTATTGTGTCCACACTCTGGCATTTCTAAATAAACGCATCCATACACCATATTCACGCCAGTCATCGGGATACCATGAGTTCTGTATCGCTCTAAAGCATCTCTCAGGATGAGGCATCATGATGGTAAAACGTCCATCAGTAGTCGTTAAGCCTGTAATACCAAACGGTGAACCATTGGGGTTAGCCGGAAAATCGGTGGTGATTATACCGTAATTATTCACATAACATAAAGCGACTGCCTGGGCAGTAAATGCAGCTTGTGGATCGTCAGCAAAAACAGCACGTCCTTCACCATGTGCGATGCTGACAGGCATTCTTGAGCCTTCCATGCCGACAAATAAAATAGACGGCGATTTTTGTACTTCAACCATTGCCACACGGGCTTCAAATTGCTCAGAAACATTGCGCATGAAACGCGGCCAATGTTCAGCTCCGATAATCAGGTCTTTTAAACCAGACATCATTTGACAGCCATTACATACGCCTAAACCAAAAGTATCCGTGCGTTGAAAAAATGCTGAAAATTCATCTCGGGCACGGGTATTAAATAAAATCGATTTTGCCCAGCCACCGCCCGCGCCTAATACGTCACCGTAAGAGAAACCGCCACAGGCGGCGATTCCAGTAAATTCAGACAAGCTGACGCGCCCGTGAATAATATCGCTTAAATGTACATCGACGCTGGTAAAGCCCGCACGATCAAAGGCGGCAGCCATTTCAATATGCCCATTCACGCCCTGTTCACGCAAAATGGCAATTTTAGGACGAGTGAGAGAGATAAATGGCGCGGATACATCATTGTGGACATCAAAACTGAGTTTGGCATGTAAACCAGGGTCGTTATCATCGCTGATACGCTCGAACTGTTGTTTCGCGCAGTCAGGATTATCACGCAAAGCCTGCATTTTGAAACTCAGTTCTGACCAGATGGATTGCATTTGAGCGCGACTGGCAGAATATATCTGCTCATCACCCTGATAAATATTGAGTTGCTGTTCAGGAATAACCCGCCCAATGAGATATATACAATCAACCAGACCCCAATGTTTTAACAGTTTGACCACATCATCCGCGTCACTATCACGCACTTGTATCACAGCCCCAAGTTCTTCATTAAACAAGGCAGCCAGGGCATCTATTCCCAGGTTATCTATGGTTAAATTCGCACCGACTCTGCCAGCAAAAATCATTTCAGCAATGGTAGTCAATAAACCACCGTCGGAACGGTCATGATAGCTAAGCAGTTTGCCCTGATTATTCAGGGTTTGTATGGCTTCAAAAAAGGCTTTGAGTAAGGCTGGATTATCGAGATCAGGGCAATGCTCGCCTAATTGGGCATAGACTTGTGCCAGTACCGAGCCGCCCAAACGATTTTTACCCGCACCCAAGTCAATTAAAATCAGCACACTGTTGTTCACGGCTTGCAGTTGTGGCGTGAGGGTTTTGCTGACATCCAACACAGGCGCGAAAGCGGTAACTATCAAGGATAAGGGCGAAGTCATGGTTTTTTCGCCAGTTTCATCCTGCCAGAGGGTTTTCATTGATAAAGAATCTTTGCCGACAGGAATCGCAATGCCCAGTGCGGGGCAAAGTTCCATACCAACAGTTTTGACCGTATCAAACAACGCGGCATCTTCACCCGGAAAACCCGCCGCCGCCATCCAGTTTGCCGATAATTTAATTTTCTTTAATGAATCGATACGGGCAGCGGCAATATTGGTAATTGCCTCAGCAATTGCCATGCGACCTGAAGCGGGTGCATTCAGCACCGCAATCGGTGTGCGTTCACCCATAGCCATCGCTTCACCTGTTAGCGCGTAAAAACCCGACGCGGTAACGGCAACATCCGCAACAGGGACTTGCCAAGGACCGACTAATTGATCTCTTGCCACCAAGCCAGTCACTGAACGATCACCAATATGAATCAAAAAACTTTTATCGGCAACCGCAGGAAATGCCAATACACGCTGTACCGCGTCGGCTAAGCTTACGCCGCTAAAATCCAGCGAGGCAGTAATAGCGTGGCTGTGAGTCACATTGCGGTGCATTTTCGGTGGTTTGCCAAATAATACCGACATGGGAATATCAACAGGTTTATTGCCCAGCAAGCTGTCATTAAGCGTTAAATGTTCCTCGTCGGTGGCTACACCTATCACCGCAAACAAACAATGTTCACGCTCACAAAATTCAGTAAATAAGGGCAGGGATTCAGGTTTAATCGCAACGACATAACGTTCCTGCGCTTCATTGCACCAAATTTGCATCGGCGACATACCCATGTCGTCATTATTCACTTTGCGTAATTCAAAGCGTCCGCCCTTGTTGCAGTCATGAATAATTTCAGGCACAGCATTCGATAAACCACCCGCGCCGATGTCGTGGATGGAAATAATCGGTGTATTTTTGCCCAGTGAATTGCAATGATTGATGACTTCCTGACAACGTCGCTGCATTTCAGGATTTTCGCGTTGTACGGAGGCAAAATCCAGTGATTCAGAACTCGCACCAGACGCTTGCGAAGAAGCCGCGCCGCCGCCTAAACCAATCAGCATGGCAGGGCCGCCTAAAATGATGATGAGCGAACCAGCGGGGATTTTCTGTTTTTCAACCAGCATCGGGCGAATATTACCCATGCCGCCTGCAATCATAATCGGTTTGTGATAACCGCGATACTGGTTTTCCGTGCCTAATACAGGCTGTTCAAAACTGCGAAAATAACCCGCCAGATTAGGACGACCAAATTCATTATTAAATGCCGCACCGCCCAATGGAGCAGCCAGCATAATATCCAGGGCAGAAGCAATACGCTCTGGTTTGCCGTTGTCCTGTTCCCACGGTTGACTAAAATCTGGGATTTTTAAATGTGATACCGAAAAACCTGTTAAACCTGCTTTAGTCGCAGATCCGCGACCTGTCGCGCCTTCATCACGGATTTCTCCGCCTGAACCTGTTGCTGCGCCAGGAAATGGCGAAATAGCGGTGGGATGATTGTGGGTTTCGACTTTCATCAATAAATGCGCGTCTTCTTCCACATAAGCATATTCGCCAGTCATGGCGTTGCGAATAAAAACTTTAGCGTGTGAACCTTCAATCACAGCGGAATTATCGCTGTAAGCGGATAAAATATCGGTAGGGCTTTGTTGGGCAGTGTTGCGTATCATGCTAAATAAAGTTTGCGCCTGCTCTACACCATCGATTGTCCAGTTGGCGTTAAAAATTTTATGACGACAATGTTCAGAGTTGGCTTGCGCAAACATCATCAATTCAACATCAGACGGATTTCTACCTAAAGCCTGAAAACTTTCCGTTAAATAAGCAATTTCATCATCGGATAATGCCATGCCTAGCTCTGCATTGGCGGCAATGAGAGCGTCCTGACCCTGTTCGATTACCGCAATGGTTTGTAAAGGCTGGGGTTGATGCTCGGCAAATAAATCTAAGTCTGCGCAGTCATAAATGACGGTTTGCGTCATGCGATCATGTAAATGTATCGCTAATCGGTGTCTGGTTTCATCTGTTAATTCGTTGTTAGCCGTTAGCGTATATTCAATACCGCGTTCCAGTCGTTTAATGCTGAATAAACCACAGCGTTGCGCAATTTCTGTGGCTTTACTCGACCAGGGCGAAATCGTGCCAGAACGCGGCACAACCAGTAAAGAGTCGCCTTGTGGCGGTGTATCAATAATTTCGCCACCGTAAGCCAGTAATTGCCTGAGAATGGCTAGCTGCTCATCGTTTAAATCCTGCGTGATGCTGACAAAGTGCATAAAACGCGCAACGACAGCGGTGATGTCGGGTTCAATTGTTTGCAGTGCAGTTAATAAATTATTGGCACGAAAGTCAGATAAAGCAGAACTACCAGAGATTTTTAGCATGATGAGAAACGGGTCAGGGTAGTAGGGTTAGCGCAGCGTAACCCAACATAAGCAGTCTGTGAGGGTTACGCTGACTAACCCTGGCGGTGGGTTATTTACCCGCTATATTCGCTTTAATACTTTGTTGTATCACTTTCAGTAACTTTAAACCACCCTCGTCAGTGCTTGGTTTTTGTTCGCTATTCAAAACGACGACATCAGTTTGTTTATTGGTTTCGACCAATTTCAGCAAATATTCTTTTTCATTACCTAGAAAACCATGGAGCATGAAGTTTATCTCATCCAGGTAACCGCCATCTTCAACGGGTTTTTCATCAGGATCATACTGAACCGTGAAAGTTTTATCAGCTTCATTGCGTTCGCTCACTTCAATGGACTGACGGCTTAAAGCTTTGCTAACAACACGCCAGGCGGTACTAAACGGTGTATTAATGCGTAAATAGCTGATGTGATTACTGGATTCCAACATATCTGCGGTAATCGATTTAGGGTCTATCGGAGGCTTTTCATTGTCGGGAGTGTCAGTATTGGTGTTTTCACTGGCAGCAGTTTTGTTTTCAGCTTCTTCTGGTTTAGTTTCCTCTTCAGGCGGTGTAGCTGTTGTTGCTGTGTTAGATGTGCTGGTGGGTGACGCGCTTGATGCTTTTCCATTTGCCAGATCGCTAGGAATAATCAGCTTGGGAATTTCCGTGGTGAACTGGTAATCTTTTTCCTTGTCGGGAAATGCTTCTTTAATCGTGCTACAGGCTGATAAAGCACTCAACACAGTGGCTGCGCAGATAAAGCGAGTTAAAACATTCATTTTCATTATAAAACTTCCGCTAAGCGCATGGCAGTACGCACTGCATCAAAACAATCTTCCGTCAACCAGGTTAAAGGTAAACGGATGCCTTTATCCATCAAGCCCATTTCACTGACTGCCCATTTCACAGGAATCGGATTAGACTGAATAAACAGGTTTTTATGCAATGCTATTAATTTATTATCGATGGCTAAAGCCGTTTCATTATCGCCCGCTATTGCCGCCATCAACATTTCATGCACCAGGCGAGGCGCAACATTGCCGGTAACAGTTATCGAACCATGACCGCCCAATAAACAAAACTCACGACTGGACGCATCGTCACCCGTATAAAGCGCGAAATTATCACCCGCTAAATCACGGATTTGTTTAACACGCGATAAATCACCAGTGGCTTCCTTGATACCGACAATATTGGGGATTTTTGCTAAACGCCCCACTGTTTCGGGTAACATATCACACGCTGTTCTTCCGGGTACATTGTACAAAATCTGGGGAATATCGACAGCCTCAGCAATGGCTTTGTGATGTAAATACAAGCCTTCCTGTGTGGGTTTGTTATAGTAGGGTGTAACAATTAAACAGGCATCCGCCCCTGCTTGTTTGGCTTTTTGAGTCAGATTAATTGCTTCGGTAGTTGAATTCGCGCCTGTGCCAGCAATGACGGGTATTTTTCCATCTGCATAATCGACGACAGCCTTAATGACGGTGCAGTGTTCAGCCTCGTCCAAAGTGGCAGATTCGCCAGTTGTTCCCACCGCGACCAGAGCATCAGTGCCTTGTTCAATATGGAAAGCCACTAACGATTTCAGTCGTTTAAAATCGATTGCTCCGCTTTCATCCATCGGAGTTACTAACGCTACGATACTACCTTGAATCATGAAATCTCTCGATCAAAATGGATACAGTTATAAAACGGGAGTCATTATACCAAGCAAATGCCTAAAAAAGGTACAGACAGCATCAAACTTACACGGTGTTTCCTGGCAAAATAGCATGATAAGTGACGCGCCTCCCAGCGGGTACGACTATGCACGGCTGAAATAGTATAATCTTCGTCAGGCAGCAATTTACACACGCCAAGTGTAGCACTTGTGATTAAGAGTTAATTTAGACTATTAAACAGCGGTATTTTTTTGGAATTTTCTTTGTAAAAAATGCACAATCATCGGCAGGAATGAAACAAAAACAATACCCAGGACGATTTTTTCAAAATGCACTTTAACCCATTCGTTCGTACCCAGAAAATAACCTGCCAGCGTTAAACTTGTTACCCATAAACTGCCGCCCAGTACACAAAACAGAATGTACCTGCTGTATTTCATGTTACCCGCGCCCGCGACAAACGGCGCGATTGTGCGCACTATCGGTACAAAACGGGCGACAATTACCGCCTTGCCACCGTGCTTTTGATAAAACTCTTCTGTTTGGATGAGATATTCATGCTTGAAAAACAACAGCCGTTCCCGTTTTTTTATGAAACTGCTAAAGTTTTTACCGACAAAATAATTTACGTTGTCGCCCAATAACGCTGCACAAATCAGCAAAGGAATAAGGATTGTTACGTCAAGCTGCCCAGTCGATGAAGCCAATAATCCAAGCGCAAATAATAGGGAATCGCCTGGCAATAACGGCATGACTATCAGCCCTGTTTCAACAAAAATAATCAGGGCGACCAGAAAATAAGTCAGAGCCTGGTAATGGACTAAAAAATCCTGCAAAGTGCTTAGCGGGTCTTTCAGCAAGTGTATTAAAAAATTGATAATTTCCATGTTGTGATTCGTTGGGTAAGATAGGGAATGACAGAAGTTTCAATAGCTGGCTATTGTATTGGAAACCATTTTAACTTAATAATGTAAAGTTAAGATGAAATGAAGTGCCTCCCTTCAATATTTGTAGTTAAGCAATTAATTTTTAAATTTTTCGTAACTACTGAGCCTTCTGCACCATGCAAGACCTTTCGGGTTTTAAAAAACCGAAAGGTCTCAATCGAAATTTGTTGGTGATACAACGACTGCCAGTCCTTTAAAGGACTGGCAGTCGTTAAACAAAGTCCTGAAAACCTCGGAGCTTTGTTTATACAGCCTGATTTATTGACCTGTTTTAGAGCTATTTAAGAGCAATCAGTTGAAAATCTTTCTGGGGAATTTGCCAGGACAAATAGGCATTTTTCCCGTCACTGACCAGAAACGGCTCATCGGCAATTTCAGGCGTTTCCGCAATGATTTCAGGTGCAGCCCATGTTTTGCCTTCATCGCTGGATTTCATGACTAAGGCACGATTTATTTTGCCGTCGAATGCCTGCCATGTTACAAAAACCTGTTTATCTACAGTTAACACATGGGGGTGGCTGGTGCCTTCTTTGCCAAAATTGACTGGCTCAGAGAAATTTTTACCACCGTCTGTCGAATAGCCATAAAACAAGCCCTGTTTGGTCGGCGCATTACTAAACCAGACTGCGTGAAAAATGCCAGAATCGGCTATTGCCAGACCAGGTCCATGATGAGGGCAAGCGTCGATTTTCCAGTTTTCATGACTCACGCGCTGTATGGTATCGGGCGTTTGCCAGTCTTTAAATTTAACCAGTGCATGATCGCGAATACTGCCTTCAAAAATATGCCGCCACACGATGACAGGCGTATTATCGGGCGCAATTGCGGTATCTATACGACAGCATTCACAGACATTATCGGTAATGGATTTATTGGCTGCAAAATGTTTGCCGCCGTCTGTTGAGGTGCTGTAATACAAGGACAGTCCTTTAACGTCCTTACCCGCTTTTTTTGCCGCTTCGGTGTCTCTGGCATCCAGCCAGGCAACAAAAATTTCGCCGTTTTTACCCACCGCCAAACTATCGAAACGATGACGTATGACTTCCAGATTGTCATTGACAGTGACGGGCGTGGAGAAATGTTTACCACCATCGGTAGAGCTGCTAAAGCGAACATAAGTGCTACGTTTTTTATCCAGCGTAATCACCCACGTCAGATAGATATTGCCTTTGGCATCGACCTTTATTTTTGGGCGGCTTTCATTTGCAGCCGCAACCGCTTCAGGCTTACTATTGATTAACACGGGCGCAGTAAAAATTTTGCCTTTATCGGTAGACGACTGAATATAGATTGACTGATTGTTTGTCCATACTACCCACAACTTGCCGTTGTTATCAAAGGTAGCGGTAGCGGTGTCGGCGCATTTACTTAATGGCGGAGCTTTTGGATCAGCACACACACCTTTTTTTTCAGCGTGTTTGTGTGACATTTTTTTTTCAGCCGCTTTTTTGTCAGGCTTAGCAGTTGATTCTTTCGGGCTTGTTGGTGTTTTGGTGGAGTCGTTGGCGACACACACTGAAATCAAAAAGCTGGTTAGCAATAGAATATAAAGTGGAAATTTCATAAATAATCCAGAGTTCTTATAGTTTGGGTTGGCTGTGAGCTTCACGAACTGCGTACCCAGCCATACAATGAAGCTGACAAGTTGGAATCTGCATAGCTTACCCCAAGCTGCCTGTTATTTTAATTGTTAAATTTCAACCCAGCAAAGTCAGTAGGCGAAACTGGGTCAGTTATGGCGACCAATAATTGGGTTGTGGGGTAAATCAGTTATCCAGGTTTTAATGACTGCCAGTCCTTAAAGGCATAGGTATCTACACAAGTTTCTAAGTTATTGAATCAAGCCGTTCGTGGTGAGCCTGTCGAACCATGAATGGCTTGATTCAAAGGTCTTCGACAAGCTCAGACCGAACGGTAAATTAGTTATGTAGATACCTATGCCTTAAAGGACTGGCAGTCATTTATAAGCTAAAAGCTTTTAAATATTAATATTTTAAAGAGGCATTCACGAAATAAGAACGTTGTGGAAACGGGTGGTTTTCAAAGGCGTTGACATTGAAGACGTTATCAATACCCGCTGAAACACTGCTTTTCAAGCCTTTATAGACAGGCAGTTTATAAACGGCTTTCAAATCTACAAAAGTGGATTCATCCGTGCCACCCATGACCTGACTGGCAACGTCAGTATTGGTTAAAGTCTGGAAGGAATCGCTGCGATAACGTACACCGACGGTGCCGTCCAGCATAGGCATGACATGGTAAGTCAACGTACCGTTGATTTGCAATCTGGGAATACGATCCCATTGATTGCCGACCAATATCTGATTACGCGCATTTTTGCTAATCTCTTTGTCCATGATAGTGGTGTTGAACATCACATCCAGCGGCAATTTAAAGAAGTCGTTTTGTTGGAAAGTTAAATCCACACCCACCGCTGTAGTCTGGTCAATCGGTAAGAAAGTGGTGGTGGTTTGACCGTTGACCACTTGTGTGGTGTTGGATATTTCGTCACTGACGCGGTCATAGAAGATGTTAGCGCGGACATAACCTCTGGGAATATCGTACTGTGCCATCAAGTTATGAAAATAACCGTGCTCAGGCCCCAAACCAGGGTAGGCAATTGTTTGGCTGTTCAGTCTGGACTGACTTGAGTACATTTCTTCGGCAATCGGGAAACGATAGGCTTTAGAGAACGAGTAACGGAAAGTCCAGTTATTCGGTGAGAATTCCAGCGAGGCTTTGGGTGAAATGCGTGACGCATCACGGTTGGCATAGTTTTGAATGCGTAAAGGCGAGTTGGCAGCCAGCGTGTAATCATAGACATGAGCATCCATGGTTTGCCAGTAGTCATAACGTGCGCCTGCCATCAAACTCCAGTCCTGCAAAAATCGCCATTCCATTTGTGAAAACACTGCGTTGGTTTGGGTAGTGCCTGCATTGTCATTGGTCAAGCCGCTGGTAGTCCCTGCCGCATAATTGTTGCTGTTATAGGTTTTAAGACCTAAAGAGGCATGGTTGAATTGATAACCGCCCATGAACGATAAATCATCGCGCCCTAAAAATTTATCGGTAGCGAGTTTCAAATCATAAGTTGCCCACCATGGTTTTTCATCAACAATTTGCCCTTTATATTGATTGAGCGGATGGCTGGGATTCAGGTTTGAGCTGACCGCGTGGTTTTTGGCATCGTAATAACTGGCGGTAGTATCAATTTTCCAGTTGGTGGATATTTTGCCTTTTAAGCTCAAGCCATAATTGAGTGCATTACGCTCAACGCTACTAATGCCGAATACTGATCCAGGTACGACGATGTTTTTATTAAACAGCGGGTCGTAATAGTTGGTATTGGCAGATACGCCTGCCGCCGTTGCACCGCCCCAGTTGGTTGTACCGTTGGCGTTGGTCAGTAAGCTGTTTGGATCATCAACCGTATCCTGACGATTTTCATAAGCAAAGGTAAATCGACCTTGCAACTCGTCGGTAAAGTCATAGCCCATTTTCATTTTAAATAAATCAGTGATGGGTTGTGACAGACCTATATCACCATAAGCAACAGCGGGAGCGGCAGTTGCCAGTTGATAATTCTGACCGCCGTTCGCTCTGGGTAATGCGGCTTGTGCGGCGCGTTGTGCGGCTGTGTTAAGAACGGGCGTAATCTGAGCTGCCGCATTGATAGTTTGCGGTTGCCCTTCATTTTCAAAATGATTGTATGAACCCCAAATGCTGAATTTGTCAAATCGGTCGCCCGCAGATAGAAAGGTTTTAAATCCCGATAAGGTTTCATTGCGTCCTGAACGGTGCATGGTTTGGAACATCCCTGTGGCATCGAATTCCGCTTCAAATTTTTCAGGCATTTTAGTCGTCATATTGACTACGCCGCCGAATGAATTACCGCTGTATTGTGCGGAAAAAGGACCGTATAACACTTCTGAAGTTTCAATTTCGCTGGGAGAAACCATTGACCAGCGCGGTGCGCCGCTGAAGGTAGTGCGTAACGGATTGTGTAACGGCATTCCGTCACCGTAAACCATTGAATGCGCAGTTTGAAATGAGTTTGAGGTACGAATACCCAATGTGCCGTTTGGATCACCCATATAGCGTTTGCGTATTAATACACCTGGTGCGTATCTGAAAGTATCTTCAACAGTCGTGGCGTTGACTTTGGTTCTGACATCCGCCGCTTCAATGGTATAGGTCGGTGTTGCTTTCGAGGTATTTGGGAATAGCTTGGTAGTGGCGGCATCTGTGACCGTCATTTCAGGCATTTGCTTAACACCATCAACTTTTGCATCTGTGGTGGTTTCCGCAATGGCGAAGGGAGAGCTTAACAGCAGGGCGCACAGTAAGGCGCGGTGTGGATTCAGAGGAAAAGGAGCTTGTGTGTTATTCATATTATTCTCGGTTGTTATTGTTGGATGAACACTTACACTTTGCCCATCCTTCGGGGTTGCTAATATCTAAATGAAGCGTTGATTGTGGTGTTGAGCATCACATCAAGCGGCGGCTTGAAGAAGTCGTTTTGTTGAAAGTTTAAATCAACACCGACCGCTGTGGTTTGACCAGGTAAAAGTAAAAGTACAATTTTTTTCATGCTATTTCCTTGGTTGCTGTAGTTTTAGCACAAAAAATGTTGTATTTTTTTGCACAAACAAACGGTTGTCGAGGAAATTAGTAAGCAGATTTTATGCCAAACTAAGGAAGCACTGTATTTTCAGACTAAAAAGCTCTGGATAATAGGTGGAAGAATAAAATCGAGTGATATAACGCAATTATTTTTAGTTAAATAACATAGTTCAATAGGCGGTCACAGGATTTTTGATGAAGATTTAACGGGTTTGATTAGTTTTTGCTCGTTTATTGCAGGTATTAAGCTGAAAATTATGGGATTGCACAAACAAAAACAGGGAGATTAATCGCGGATTAGGGCATTTGACTCAACTGGATTTTTTTACGCCTGGACAATCAATACTGATACGTTCAACAGGATGACCTAATTTTAAAGCCGTCAATTGCCCGCCCCAAAGACAGCCAGTATCAATGGCATAGCAATTAGAACCTTCGTAATACCCCAGCGTAGACCAGTGACCGAAAATAATACAAATATCGGCATTTTTTCGATCAGGAACTTCAAACCACGGTAATAAATTCGGAGGCTGAGTACCTAA
>JFJP01006674.1_pt1 | contig 12824 bp, 10 predicted proteins | sample 431651 | NCBI WGS metagenome assembly JFJP01 (sample SAMN02602958, study PRJNA72255) | Microbial mat metagenome, whole genome shotgun sequencing project. | biome: fresh water; feature: sink hole; material: water; isolation source: purple microbial (photo- and chemosynthetic) mats found in... | reverse complement strand
GATGTATTTCGTAGGTCGGGTTAGCGCGAAGCGCGTAACCCGACGTTGCTATAGCTGGCGAGATGTCGGGTTACGCCTGCGGCTAACCCGATCTACCCATTTGACGCAACATGCGTCACTTTCAGCACTCAACTGGCGAACAACGCTACCTTGCGTAACATCAGTTACTTATAACTTTCGGCAAATTGGGCCAGCCGCCGGATGCAGCGCTTGCTCTGCCACCAGGCGCACCAGCTGGTGAATTTCTTCAAAACTGAAATGCGCACTCAAACGCCGGCCCAGCTCGGCGGGCAGGCGCACCCAGCACGTCTGGCCCTGGCCTAAATCCAGCTCCACGCCCATCACCTCGTTGGCTTCGGCGCTGGCATCGGCGGCGTTGACCAGGTCACGCTGTTGCAGCATCAGCCGCTCGTTTTCGGCTTCGACCAGCTCGTCGGTGGCATCTGGCAATTCGGCGGGCAACTGCACCGCCCAGCCGCCCATCACATCAGCCCGCACTTCACTGGCAATGCCCAGACGTTCCAGAAAAGCGACAAACTGGTGCACCAGCGATTGATCAAAAAAAATGTATTCGTTTCCCATTGGTATCTGACCCCTTTGTCAATTGCTATTACAGTTGGTGCAGTTTAGCCACCCGGCGGGTGTTTAGCGCTTTATGGACCCGAACAAACTGCAATCCGAAATATCAAGTCATCTGCCATCTGGCGCTGAGGACGGTGCGCGTGACAGCTCGCAGCGTCAGCTAAACGAGCTACAGCTTCAGGCGCGCGATGCCTTTACTGCCTCTGTGCTCGACTCGTTGTGCCAACACGTTGCCGTGCTGGACAAAAACGGCGTGATCATTGCCGTCAACCGGGCCTGGCGCGACTTTGCCTGTGGCAACGGCGCACCACCGGCGTTGCAGTCACCAGTGGGCATGAGTTACCTGGGCATGTGTGGCATTGACGGTGATGCCAAAAATGCCGGTGAACTGTCACAAGCGAGTGCCAGCGCTGACGGTATTCGTGCCGTGCTGTCGGGCAAGCTGGCCAGTTTCACGCTGGAATACCCATGCGATTCGCCAACCGAAAAACGCTGGTTCCAATTGAACGTGACACCGCTGAACAACGCTGTGGGTGGTGCTGTTGTGAGCCACCTCAATATCACCGGACAGCATCTGGTGGAGCTGGAGGCGCAGCGCAACATGGCGCTGTTGCTGGGCTCGATTGAAGCCATCGACGAAGCTTTTGTGATCTACGATGCCAACGAGCGGCTGGTCTATTGCAATGACAAATACCGCCGCCTCTACCCGAAAATCAGCCAGTGGATTGTGCCGGGCGCGACCTTTGAGGAGGTCATCCGGCGCGGCGCGGAGATAGGTTTTTACAAGGAGTCGGTCGGACGCATTGAAGCCTGGGTAGCCGAGCGGCTGGCGGCTTTTCGCGCGGGCAACCAGACGCGCATTCAGCGCACCGAAGACGGCCAGGTGATGCGCGCGGTGGAACGCAAAATGCCTGACGGCCACACCGTAGGTTTTCGCATCAACATCACCGATCTGGTCAACGCCACCGATGCAGCGCAGGCCGCAGCGCGCTCCAAAGGGCAGTTTCTGGCCAATATGAGCCACGAAATTCGCACCCCGATGAACGCCATTTTGGGCATGTTGCAGCTGCTGCAACACACCGATTTGACCGGTCAGCAGCTGGACTACACCGCCAAGGCGCAGAGTGCAGCCAAGTCGTTGCTGGGGCTGATCAATGATGTGCTGGATTTTTCCAAGTTCGAGGCCGGCAAGATGGTGCTTGATAACCACGCCTTCCGGCTTGACCGGATGCTGCGCGATCTGTCGGTGATTTTGGCCAGCAGCGTGATGGATAAACCGATTGATGTGCTGTTTGACATCGATCCGGCGATGCCCGACGTGGTGCTGGGTGATGCCACGCGGCTGCGCCAGGTGCTGATCAATCTGGGCAACAACGCGGTGAAATTCACCCCTGCCGGGCAGGTGGTGATTGCGCTGCAGCTGAAGTCGCTGCAGGCGGATGTGGCAGAGATCGAGTTTCGGGTGCAAGACTCAGGCATTGGCATTGCGCCAGAAAACCAAAAGCATATTTTTGACGGTTTTTCGCAGGCTGAAGCCTCGACCACCCGCAAGTTTGGCGGCACCGGGCTGGGGTTGCCGATCAGCCAGCGGCTGGTGCAGCTGATGGGTGGCGTGCTTGCCATGTCGAGCCAGCCCGGCATCGGCACCACGTTTTCGTTTGTGCTGCAGTTTGCCCTGTTGGCCGAAATCCCCGCTGACTTGATCGAAGCGCCGCGCAATCCGGTGGACAAGCGGCGCGCGCTGGTGATTGACGACAACCCGCTGGCCGCCGCGCTGACGCAACAAATGGTGCAATCCTGGGGTTGGCACTGCGACTGCAGCCCGGACGGCTTGCAGGCGCTGGGACGCATTGCCGTTCAGTGCAGCAGCGGGCATTTTCCGTATGAGGTGATTTACCTCGACTGCCAGATGGCACCAATGGATGGCTGGGACACCGCTCGGGCCATTCGCCAGTGCTGCGCCGCCCATGACGGCCTGCAGCCGTCGCTGATCATGATCAGCAGCCTGGGGCGCGAGGCGCTGGTCAATCGCACGCAGCGCGAGCGCGAGCTGGTGAACAGCTTCCTGGTGCGTCCGGTCACCGCATCGATGCTGCTGGATGCAGTCATCGACCCGCTGCACGCCAAGGCGCATTCGCGCCATTCTGAGAGGCTGCGCACCGGCGAGCGCCACCTCGACAAACTGCGCCTGCTGGTGGTGGAAGACAACCTGATCAACCAGCAGGTGGCCGAAGAACTGCTGGCTGCCGAGGGTGCATTGGTGGCGCTGGCAGCCAATGGCCGACTGGGTGTCGAGGCGGTAGCTGCCGCCCGCCCGCCGTTTGACGCAGTGCTGATGGACATCCAGATGCCGGTGATGGACGGCTATGCGGCCACCCGGGAAATCCGTGAGGTATTGGGCTACAAGACGCTACCGATCATTGCCATGACGGCCAACGCGCTGGAAAGTGACCGGCAAGACTGTCTGGCCGCTGGCATGAACGAGCATGTAGGCAAGCCTTTTGATGTGGTGCATCTGGTGGCTGTCATCCAGCGGCTGACCGGCGGGCCGCGCCCGCCGAGCTGAATGTTGCGGCGCTGCCAGCCCATGGCCCGCACCGTGTCATTTGGTCAAATGCAGCCAGCCTTTTAATTCGACGGTCTGCCCCCATACACTTGTATTCCAACCCAAAATTCAACCATGCCACATTCCACTACCACTTTGTTTGACCCGGTTCACGCTGGAGACTTGACACTTGCCAACCGCATCGTGATGGCGCCGCTGACGCGCAACCGCGCCCCCGATGCCATCCCCACCGCGCTGATGGCCCAGTACTACACGCAGCGCGTCAGCGCCGGGCTGATCATCACCGAGGCCACCGCCATTAGCCAGCAAGGCCAGGGCTATGCCGACGTGCCCGGCCTGTATGGCAGCGAGCAAATTGACGGCTGGAAACAGGTCACCAAGAGCGTGCATGCAGCGGGCGGCAAGATCGTGGTGCAGCTGTGGCATGTGGGGCGCGTGTCGCACACCAGCCTGCAGCCCGGCGGCGGCAAACCGGTGGCACCATCGGCCGTCACCGCCAAAACCAAGACCGTGCTGATGGTGGATGGCGTGCCGACCTTTGCCGATACCTCCGAGCCGCGCGCGCTGCAAGCCTATGAGCTGCCCGATATCGTTCACACCTACCAGGCTGCGGCCCGCAATGCGGTGGAAACCGCCGGCTTTGACGGGGTGGAAATCCACGCGGCCAACGGCTATCTATTGGACCAGTTCCTCAAGAGTGGTTCCAACCAGCGCCGTGACGACTTTGGCGGCAGCATTGAAAACCGCGCCCGGCTGCTGCTCGAAGTGGTGCGTGCCATCACCAGCGCCATTGGCGGTGGCCGCACTGGCATTCGCCTGTCACCGGTGACGCTGGCCAACGATGCCTTTGACCCCGACCCGCAGCCGCTGTTTGACTATGTGGTGCGCGAGCTGGCCGAGTTCAATCTGGCCTACATCCACATCGTCGAAGGCAACACCGGTGGCGCGCGTGAGTTGCCGGACCGACCGTTTGACTATGTTGGCCTGCACCGCGCCTACCGCGCAGCCGGTGGCAAAGGTGCCTGGATGGTCAACAATGGGCTGGACAAGGCGCTGGCCGAACAAGCGCTGCGCGATGGCGCTGATCTGGTGGCGTTTGGCCGCCCATTCATCGCCAACCCGGATCTGGTGGCGCGCTTGCGCAAGGGCGGCCCGTTCAATGAAGGCGACCGCAAAACCTATTACGGCGGCGATGCGCGGGGCTATACCGATTACCCGACACTGGGCAAACACTGATTCTGCAAAACAGCGTGTTGTGTATGCCAGGCTGATTGAGTGTTGGTTCAAATTGATGAATCAGTGGCGACATATTTTTGACAGTGGGCAGGGTCAAGTCCGATTAAATTGCAAGGCAAACACGGCTTCAATGGATTCCAGACGGTCGCAATCGGTAAAGCTGAGGGCTGCCGGGTGGTTCGCATAGACACGTTGCGCCGGGTGTTGTGCCAGTTTGGCTTGCACCCAGTCGGCAGAATTGGCTTGAGCGCAGTCGCGGAAAAATACCGCGACCGACTCAGCCCGGCGGTTGCGCCCGAGCAGCACCACACCTTGCGGCTCGCGGTACAGACGCGTGACATCCAGCCCCAGCAGATAGGGCAGCGATTCGACCAGGTCAACCTCGGCGGCCTGCGCGGCAGCGCCACCGGCGGCACGATGATGCTGTCAAAACGGATGCAGTCCCAACAGCTAGCCCCCACTTGGCAACTGGTCGGTTGCTGGCTTTGCTCCCTGCCTCTCTGGGGGATGGCTGCTTGCGTAGGTCGGGTTAGCGCAAAGCGCGTAACCCGACAGTGTGGCGATCGAATTGTCGGGTTACGCCTGCGGCTAACCCGACCTACTACGTTATCCATAGCTGGTAGCGCTTGCCAGATAGGCGCTAGAGGCCTAAAAAGCTTATGAACTATTACCCTTCGCACAAGCCCAGAAACAGCATGCCGTTGAGGGTGCCGTTGTGGCTGCGGGCACGAAAACGGGTCATTGCCGGCGGCACGCTCCACCAATAGCTTTCGCCGCCCTGGCCGTCAAACGTCGAGACCAGGTCGGGCCACGGCAGGATGGTCGGGCTGACACCACTGGGCAGGGTTTTTTCGCTGTCTTCAATGTCGGCCGGGTTCATCAGCACATCGGTCAGCGCTGCCTGCAATTTGGCATCCAGCTCGTCAATGCCCAGGCGCGCCATCTGTGCCTGGGCAATCACCTCGCTCCACGCCAGGCCCAGACTGGCAGCCACCGGCACAAACGAGGCCATGTGCTCGCCGGGCAGCGGCAACGTCGCCAGGAATGGAAAATTGCGCCCGACCCGGTCACACGACGGTGCCAGCACGCCGATCTGGCACAGCGGAATGCCAGGTTGTGCCGGCAACAAAAAGGCCCACATCGGACAGCCACGCCAGACATCCCAGCCGCTGGCGTTGCCGCCAGCCTTGAGCGACTCCATACCGGCGGCGCATAAATAGTCCCAGAACTGCAGCAACGGATGCGGCATGCGGCGCGAGACAAAATCGCCCACGCTGGGCAACTTGCCAAACCAGGCAAAACCCGGTGTCAGCGGTTCGCTGGTGCTGGTCTGACCGTTCACGGCAGAGGTGATGCCCATGATTAACCCCGCCCTGGGCAGGAAAAGCCCTCAATCTGCGGCAGTCGCAGCGGATTGCGCACCGATTGCGCGGTGAACTCCACCGTCACATTGCGGCCATCGACGACAAAATTCACCACCACGCGCTCAGGTGGCGAGCCGCCTTGAATTTGTCCCCGGTCGATCAGCCGGTGCAATGCCCAGGCACCTTCGGTCGCCAGTGCGGGTGTCGGCTTGCCGCCCACCAGCAGGCGCACCTGGTTGGTGCCGCGCACGCCGGGCCAGCTCACACGTTTGGAGCCGTCGTTGCCGGGGGTGGCGAGAATGCTTTGGCCGTCAATGTCCAGCTCAACCTTGTCGGCACCGCCGATTTGCGAGATGCGCACGATCAGGTCAAACTTCATGGCGCGACTGCCCGGGGCAAAAAAGGCATCGCGGATCACCGCTGCGCGCTGAAACTGCGCCAGATCACCCGCCGAGCCAGCGGCAGCACCGTCGGGGCCTGGGCGGGGCGCCCAGGTGGCTCTGGAGGTGTCCACAAACGGTGCCAGATTTTTCTGGAAGGTGTCGTCCATCAGCCCACCAGGTGAGAAAACCTGCGCAAAATCATTGGCTTGCACATCCTGCTGGGCACCTCGGTTGAACGGGTAGCGGCCAGAAATCACTGCTGAGCAGGTTTGCCCGACACCGCCCTTGACGTTGGCGCTGGCACTGCTGCGAGCACCGCCGGCGACTTGCTGTGAGGCTTGGCTCAGCAGCGCCTCCAGCACCGCGCGCACTGGCGCTGGCATTCGCGCTGCTTCACTGCGCAGGCGGCTCTCGGCATCTTGCGTGCGCGGGATGGTGCCCCCGCGCAGGGCGCTGTCGGCGGCGACCAGGCTGGCCAAAAAGTCATCCAGCACTTTGCTGAGCAAGTCCACCTGGGCGGTGCCGGGTGCGCCTTTGGTGATGAGGTGCAACTGGGCAAACGGGCCTTGCACAATCATCTCGATCTTGTCGTCCAGCCCGGTATTGCCGGTTGGCCCGCCAATCCCTAAGCTGGCAGCGCGGGTGACTTCTTGCTTGAGCCGGTCCAGCCGGTCAATCGCCTGATCGACGCGGGTGGTGGAGGTGGTGTCGCTGCGGATCAGCGTGGTTTCGCGGGCTGCGGCGCGCGTCAGCAGCAGCAATGGTGATTCGGCGCTGGCCAGAATGCGCGTGACCTGAATCGTCTCGGTCAAGCCGTTGCGTGGAATCAGGCGCACATCGGCGAGGTACTCCTGCCAGAGTTTGGCGTATTCGGTCAGGTATAGCCGGGTGATTTGCTGCGATTGCTGCATCACCTCGCCCGGATTGGGCACCGAAGCCACCGCATTGGGCTTGGCGCGGCCCAGCACCCAGGCATCTTCGGTGCCGATGTCGGCCAGCGCAGCCGCCACTTCTTTTTGGAACAGCGGATAGCCTTTGAGCGTGAACAGGCCGGCAATGCCGGCGTTCAGGGGCTGGCGACTGGCGCGCACCAGCACGTTGGGCGCTTCCAGACCGGCCACGCTGGCAATGGTGAACTCGGGTGGCTCGGGGCCCAGCAGCCGCGCCTTGATGCGGCTGTAAGTGCGGTTGGCGGGGGGCTGCTGGTTGAGGATTTGGCGTGCCTGGCTCACCAAATCCGGGTTCAGCGGGAACGGCGAAATCACCACCCGGTTGCGCATCAAGGCATCCAGATGCTCAACGAGCTGTTTGCGCTGCTCCAGCGAGGTGGCGAAATGCTGGTCCCAGTCACTGGTGATCCAGATCTTCAGGGCATCAGCATCAAAACGACCAGCACCACTGATCATCAAATACGCCTTGAGCGCCTGGTACAGGTAGTCGGTGTTGTCGGGCGATGCATTGCGCAGCAAGGCCTCCAGACGGGTGGCAATACGTGGCAAAAATGCCTCATCGACAATCTGGCCCGCCGCATCGAGCTTGTGCCCCTGGTAGAGGCCGTAGCGGTAAGCCCACGGCACCTGGTTGAAGTCAAACTTGCCGCTCCACGCCACTTCACGCGCCTGGTTCAGCAGCGGCAGCAGGGTGGTGGCGTCTTCGCTGGTGGCGGCTGGCACCGCTTCGACGCTGGTGCGCAGCGCCTGCGCCTTGCCATCCACTTCGCTGATGTAATCCACGTTGTTGCCGTAGCTGACCCATGGGGACCAAGCCACATTGGCAGCCACAAACAGCAGGCCGCAGGCGGCCATGCCGGCATGGCGCAGCCAGCGCATGCGGTTTTCGGCGCTGAGGTTGCGCCCGGCGATGAAGTGTTCGGGGAAGATCACCTTTTGCAACAAGTCCTGCAAGAAAAAGCTCTTGCCGCTGCCGCCCTGGTTTTCCGCTCCTGCCAGCTTGGTTGGAATGCGGAAGGTGCGCTGCATGGCCCCCAGCACCCGGTCAAACGGCGTGCCTTCTTGCGTGCCCGAGGTGAAATAAACGCCGCGCAGCAAGGGCTGTTCATTGAACTTGGACTCGCTGAACACCGAGGCCAGCAGCCGCCCCAGCACATCACGCAGGCCAGCGAGCTGTTGCGGCAGCGTGTAGGCCAGCGCCCGCCGCGACAAATCTGGCTCGGCCAGCAGCCGGGCGTGCATGCCGTCGTTGATGCGCATATAGAGCAAATCAAACTCGGCGTTAAACACTTCGCGCACTGCCGTCGGTGCCGCCTTGGGGTCATAGGGCAGGGTGAAACCCCATACCTGTGCCCTGTCTTCGCGATTCAGGTTGAGAAAATACTCCTGAAAACCCGACAACAAGTCGGTCTTGGTGACCAGCACATAGACAGGGAACTGCACGCCCAGGCCCTCGCGCAGCTCGCTCAAACGGGCCTTGAGGGTGGCGGCGTGCACTTCGCGCTCTTGCGCGTTCATTTGCAGCAAATCAGAAACTGACAGCGTCAGCAGCACACCGTTGAGTGGCTGACGTGGCCGAAAGCGCTTGAGCAGGTTCAAAAACCCCATCCATTCGGCTTGCTTTCCTGCGTGGTGTAGCGGCCAGCAGTGTCAATCAACACCGCCTCGTTGGTAAACCACCAGTCGCAGTTGCGTGTGCCGCCAATGCCGCGAATGGCAGCCTTGCCAAACTGGTCAGCCAACGGAAACGTCAACCCGGCGTTGATCAGTGCGGTGGTTTTGCCCGAGCCGGGCGCGCCGATGAAGGCGTACCACGGTAGCTGATAAACATATTGCTTGGACAAACCGGCCAGCAAGCCTTTTTTGTCGCTGGTCGAAAAGCGGGTTTTCTTCAGGATGTCAGAGGCTTCCTTGAAGCGCTTGTTGAGTTCGGCCACCTCTTGCGCACCAGCGGCCTGCCCTTCCACTGGTGCAGATTGCATCTTGGCCAGTTGTCCAAGCAGTGCACCATTGATATTGCGCTGGCGCCACCAGTGCACCAGGCGTTTGAGCAGCCAGATCAGCCAAGCCGAGGCAATCACCAGCCAGCGCACCCATTCTGGCCCGAGGGGTTGCCACTGGGCATCGGCCAGCGACATGGCAAACAACGGCCCCACATACCAGATGACCATCGACAGCAGCAGCAGCAGCAAAATGGTCAACGTGGTGCGGTTCAGCACCCGAGCGATCCCATTGAAAAACGAATGAAACATGTGCCGTACTCCTAGGGTTTGGCCGAAGTGGCGGCATTGAGTTCACGGTCGCGCTCTTGCGGCGACAGCAGCAAGGTGACTTCGACCCGGCGGTTGCGCGAGCGGTTGTCGGCGCTGTCGTTGGGCACCACCGGGTCGCTGTCGGCACGGCCTTCGGCGCGGATGCGGTTGCGCACTGTCAAACGTTCATCGACGATGCGCCGCACCACGTCGGCGCGCGCTTGTGACAGCTCGTAGTTGGAGGGAAAGCGCACCGTGCGAATGGGCACGTTGTCGGTGTAGCCGGTCACCACCACCGTGCCGGGTACGGTGTTGAGCGCATCAGCCACGCGTGCCAGGACGGGCATATAGCGCGATTTGACATCGGTAGAACCTGAGTCAAACAGGCCATCACCGCGCAAAATGACCACGCTGCGATCCGCTTCGTCACGCACGGTGACCAGGCCTTCGCGGATTTCTGGCTCCAGAAACTGGGCAAAGCGGTTGACCGGGGCGGGCGGGCGAGCCACCGCGACCAACGCTTGCGCTTTGGGAATGCGAATACCGGTAATGGTGCTAAAAACATTGCTGGACTTGTCGGCCAGCAGAAATGAGTAGAGGAAAAAAATAGCCACCAGCACCAGCAAGGTGGCACCCACGGTAATCCACAGCGGCAAAAAGCCCCAAGTGGCGCGGTTGTCCGACTGGGCACCCTGCCAGTGCTGCGACAGCGCATGGCTGAGTTCGCCACGCACACCGGCGATGATTTCGACCAGCCGGCGGCGCAGCGTGTCGAGTTGGGTGCGGCCGTTGTCCACCACGCCGTAGCGCCCCTCAAAACCCAGCGCAATGCACACCGCCATCATTTCGATCAGGTCGATGTGCTTTTTGGGGTCTTGCACCAGCCGCGCCAGCACCTGGAAAAACTTCTCGCCACCCCAGGTTTCGTTGTGAAAGGTCACCAGCAGGCTATGGCGCGACCAGGCACCGCCACCACCCCACGGGGTTTTGGCAGCGGTTTCATCGAGCGCGGTACACAAGGCGTAGCGCGCACCAATCACCACCTCTTGTGGCAATGGCACTTCGCGGGCGCGGCGCTCGAACAATTGCACTTGCTGCACCAGGTAATCACGCAACTGTGCTGGGTCAGGGTGATGCGCCATGACGCGAATCTGCGGAATCAGGTTGAGCAAGGGGTTGGCGGCCACTGCCAGCGGGTTGGCTCCGCTCAACACCTCGGGCAGGTCGGCAGCCAGCACCGGGCCTTGGGCGAACGCCGGGGTGAAACCGCCGTTGTTGTTGGCGGGCTCAGGCGCGGGTGGTTGCTGCGCCTGAAACAGTGCAAACGGGTCGAGGTTGGCAGCGGGGTTGGACGGCGTGCTCATGTTCTGATAGCCCAAAGTTCAAGTTTCAGACCGGGGAAGTCGCCCGCGATGTGCATCGCCAGGCCGCCGGATCGCTCCAGCCCACGCCAGAACTCGCTGGCGGTATCCAGCTCGAAATAGTTGTTGCCAGCGTGGTACGGAATTTGCCGGGGTGCCACGGGTAGCGGACGTAAGGCCACACCGGGCAAGTGCAGATTGACCAGGTCGCGGATTTTTTCGACCGGGCCAATCTTGACCTGCGTCGGAAACTGCTTGCGCACCTGCTCGCCTGGCAGCTCGGAGGCGACTGCCAGCACAAACGTGGCGGTTTTGATCAGGTCCTGGTTGGCAATGACCGCCACCCGCACGCCGTAAGCACGCTCCATCAGCTCGATCTGGAAAGCGTTTTGCTCTAGTACCATTGACAGCGAGCGACGTAAATCGGCCATCAGCGGCAAAAAACAGCTCGCTAGCGCGTCGTGGTTGTAGGCCGGGTAGTCGCCCGGGCGGCGTGTGTCGCGGGTGAAGGTGGTGAAGTCACCTGCGAGCGTCAATAGCTCGGCAAACAAGCGCTCGGGGTGCAGCGCACGCAGTTGCGACAGGTGCACCACCAGCGGCTCGTAGCGGTTGACCAGTTGCAGCATCATGAAATCAGCTACTTCAGAGACACCACCGCGACCGGGCGCAGACAGACGAGCGGCAATGGCATCACCCCGGTGGTGCAGCAGGCCGGCCAGCTCGCGCAGGAAACCGGATAACAAACTGCTTTCATGGGCCACCACCACGGGTGGAATATGGTTCTCGTCGAGTGAAATGGACAAGTCATTGCGGCGCTCTACGACTTGGCAGACACCCAGCTTCATCCAGTCTTCCGGGATTTCGTCTTCGGCCAGCAAGCGCAGGCGCAAGTGGGCGGTCTGGATGGGAGCGGGGTCGCCAGCCACCGAGTTTTGGTCGGACACCTCTTCTTCAGACACGCGAAAGCGCGCCAGCGAGCGGCCATCGTCATCAAACGAGACTTCTTCGCTGCCGGGGCGATAGACCGGCAGGCACAAATAGATGCGTTTGGCCTTGACGTTTTCTGACACCGTCAGCACGCTGGGCGCGTCATTTACGCCCGGAAATGCAAACGGTGTACCGTCAGGCATGACCCCTGCTGCGCTGGCAATCGCCACCTTGCCAATGGCCAGCGACGGCGCGTCGAGCAGCAGCGAATGGAAACCCCAAAAATGGCCCTCGGCACTCAGCAGCAACTGGCGCTGGGCAAATTCCTGCTGGCGCTGCGCCTGCTGAAAATGCTGTGGCCGCAGGAACATGCCCTCAGACCACACCACACGACTGCGATCACTCATGGTTTACCTTTATCCAAACTAAAAAGCCTTGGCAACTTCAACATTTTTTTCAACTGCCTTTTGGTAGTTATCCGCCTTGGTCTTGAGATCAGCGATCACCTGTTGGTACTTGGCCACTGCCGCCATCACCTTGGGAACACCGTTGGCAATTGCCGCAATCAGACCCGGCAGATTGCCGCTGGAGGCCGCATGGGCACCGTCGGTCAGTATCTGGGTGGCCTCAATGACATCCGCCTTGGCCTCGTCAAGCAGTTTGCGCACCTCTTCATAGTCCTTGCGCGCTTGATTGACGGTGGCTTCGGTGGCGGTATCGACGACAGATTTGGTGTCCTCGATGGATTTGGCAAGTGCATCGGTAACAGCCATGGTCAACTCCTTCAGGCGGGCAAGCCGTCCAATTTGGTTCCAGCCAGTTGCAGGTGGGTCTGCGACAGTGCCGGCCGCAGGGCGGCACTGGCTACGGCATGGCGCTCGCGGACGACTGTGGCCGCTGGCGCAAAGGCTTTGGCGTGCAGGCAAAGCAGCATGCAGTGCGCGGCAGCACTGCGCTCTGGCCCGGTTTGCACGCGGGCTATCAGGGTCGGCAACGGTACGTCTTTTTCTTTGGCGCGAACACCTGCCAGCACCCGACAGGTGGCTTCTTCACGCTCCGGATCAACCATGTCAACCAGTGCGCGACCCAACTCGGCCGCCGCCGCTTGCCCAGCCTCACCCAGCGTTGCAAGCGCTTGCAGCGCCGCCTTCCAGTGCTGCGGGTCGGTGGCGGTGGCTGCCACCTTAGCTAGCACTACTGTAG
>JFJP01030240.1_pt1 | contig 12825 bp, 12 predicted proteins | sample 431651 | NCBI WGS metagenome assembly JFJP01 (sample SAMN02602958, study PRJNA72255) | Microbial mat metagenome, whole genome shotgun sequencing project. | biome: fresh water; feature: sink hole; material: water; isolation source: purple microbial (photo- and chemosynthetic) mats found in... | reverse complement strand
AGCACATCAGCCGGTCGCGGTGTTCGACCACTACCGGGGTCACAGCGGGCGTTCGCAAGAGCCGCATCAGACCCCGCCGACGACCGTCTAAACCGGTGCCGTGCGGATGGCTCTTGGACATAAGCCAGCGCCCGGCGAACCGCTTCAGTCAGCGCCATGCCCTGCGCCAGGCCGGTCGCAATGGCTGAAGCCAGCGTACAGCCGTTGCCATGGGTGTTGCGGCTGGCCGTGCGCAGCGCGGTAAACGCTTCCGCGCCCCCCGGCCAGACCAGCCAGTCGGTCACGGTTTCACCCGATAAATGTCCGCCTTTGACCAGCACCGCCACAGGTCCGAGTTCCAGCAACTGCCAGGCGGCAGCCGCCAGATCGTCCGGTTCCCGAATCGTCAGCCCACTCAGTGCCTCCGCTTCGCGAACATTCGGCGTGATGAGCGCGGCGCGGGGCAACAGGCGCTGGATCAGCGTATCCCGTGCGGCCGGATCGAGCAGACTATCGCCGCTCTTGGCGTACATCACCGGATCGACCACCAGTGGTATCCCCGCCGCCGAACTCTCCAGCGTCGCGGCCACCGCCTCAATGACCGCCGGGTTGTGCAACATGCCGGTCTTGATGCAGTCAGCGCCAATGTCGTCGAGCACCAGCCGCATTTGCTGGGCAATAAACGCCGGTTCAACGCCAACAATGCCGAACACCCCCAGCGTGTTCTGCGCTGTCAACGCGGTGATCGCGGTCGCTGCGTAACCACCTAGCGCCGTCACGGTTTTCAAATCGGCTTGAATTCCGGCGCCGCCGCCCGAATCCGAACCCGCGATAATCAATACCCGTCCCATCGCCATGGTTTCCCATCTCCAAGGTTTTAACGTTGCGCAACGTGGCAAAAGCAGGTAGCGTACCGCGTTTTTACGAAACGCGACGACATCTCAAAATGCGGATCGAATCCCCCCTGTGCCTGTACACCGGCGTTGTGCCGCCCGAGTGGATTGATTATAACGGCCACATGAACGTGGCCTACTATGTGCTGGCGTTCGACCAGGCCACCGACGCTTTCATGGACCATCTGGGGATGGGGCGGGATTATCGCGAGAGCCAGCAATGTTCGGCTTTCGTGGTAGAAACTCACGTCAATTATCAACGGGAACTGGTGGCGGCTGATCCGATGCGCATTACCACCCAGTTGCTCGGATTTGACAGCAAGCGCCTGCACTATTTTCATCGCCTCTACCACGCCAAGCGAGGCTTCCTGTCGGCCACAACCGAGTTGATGGTGATCCATGTCGATCTGGCTGAACGGCACAGCGTGTCCATGCCCCTGCCAGTACTGGATCGATTGGGCGCAGTCATGGCCGAGCACATTCAGTTACCGCGACCGCCGCAGTCCGGGCGGGTGATTGGGGTGCGCGCCAAACCGGCCATTGCTCCGGTCACGGCTATCACGTCGGCACTAGCGCGCAGTCACGGTTAATAGCGTGATCCGCAAAAAGCCGGGTGGGCCGCGCCGGATTTTTGGTATGCTGAATGCTATGACTGTCAAAAATTCCAACCTGAATTGATCTTGGGTGAATTTCATATTACCTGCACTGTCCCCGTGGCCGGCATTGATGCAACGCCTGCGCTTGTCGCTGCCCCCTGCCGAGACCGGGTTGCGTCTGGCGGTTATCGCTGTCAACGCCTTGCTGGTGATCGCGCTGGCCTACGCGCTGGCGGGCTTGACGCTGGCGCTGCTGGCGGGTGATTCACCAACGCTGACCGGGCAGGTTCCCCCTTCGGTACCGGTGATTCCGGGTAGCCCTACGCCCCAACCGTCAGCGGATGTGGCCGCGATCAGCGCTTGGCATTTGTTTGGCAAGGCCGAGAGTCAACGACCCGGGCCGCCGCCGCCGGTGGCCATTCCCACTACGCCGCTCAATTTGCGCCTAGTTGGTACTTTTTTCGCTGAACGGGGCAGCAACCCGGCGCTGGCGCTGATTGCCGAGGGCAATAACCTGGAGCGCGGCTACCGGATCGGTGAAGCGTTGCCGGGTAGCGCCCGCCTGGAGCGTATTGAGCGCGATCAGGTGATTGTCTCCCGCGGTGGCCGCGAGGAAGCACTCAAGCTGCCCAAGCTCGATGATCCCAACCGTCCGGTGCTGGCTCCAGCGCCGCCGGTCTCCGCTGTCCCACCGGGACCGGGGATGGAACCGGCTTCCGAACCGACCACGTCCAGTGAGCCGCAGGTCATCAACGCCAGCGCGATTGCCGGGCGTTTGCGGGGTGAAGTCGCGAATCGACCGCAGGCGCTGGAAGATATCGCCTTCGCCAGTCCCTATGTACAAAATGGCCAGTTTGTCGGCTTTCGCCTGCGGCCCGGTCGTGACCGGCAACTGTTTCAGCAACTGGGTTTGACAGGCGGCGATGTGTTAACCGAAATTAATGGGACGCGCCTGAGCAGCCCTGCCCAGGGCCTGGCGATCCTGCAAGAACTGATGAGCGCCAGCCGCATCGACGTGCGGGTGTTACGCAATGGCGCTGAGGTTCCTATCACCTTTACTCTGGATGGCTCATGATCCACTGGCTTAATCAACGGCTGACTGTTCACTGCCGACCCCTGCGCCGCCTGGCCTGGGCGTTGCTGCTCGGGTCCTGGCTGACGCTGCCCGTGCTGGCGGCTCCGGTCACGCTGAATTTGAAGGACGCCGACATCAACGCCCTGGTGGAAAGCATGTCGGTGTTGACCGGTAAAAATTTCATTGTCGATCCACGGGTTAAGGGTCGGGTGACGATCATTTCCTCGAAGCCGATGGATGAGAAGGAACTCTATGAAGTGTTCCTCGCGGTGCTGGCCGTCCACGGTTTTGCCGCAGTGCCCGGTGCCAAGGCCATTAAAATCGTTCCCGCCGCCGGGGCGAAGCAGGAAAATGTGCCGACCATTGATCCACAGAGCCGGGTCGAAGCCGACCAGATTGTGACGCGGGTGATCCAGGTGCAGAACGTCTCGGCAGCGCAAATTGTGCCGATCCTGCGCCCACTGATTCCCCCACAGGGTCATCTGGCCGCCTACACCCCCACCAATGTGCTGATCATTTCTGACAGCGCTGCGAATGTTGAGCGTATCGCCAGCATTATTGGCCGCATCGACTTGGCCAGTAATGAGGAAGTGGAAATTGTGGCGCTGCGGCATGCCTCGGCCACTGAGATTGTGCGGGTACTGACGGCGCTGGAACAGGGCAAGGCGCGGGCTGATCCGGCTGCGGGCGTCGGTACGCCGGCGCGGATGGTCGCGGATGAGCGCACCAACAGCATTCTCCTGAGCGGCGACAAGGCCTCGCGGGTGCGATTGCGCACCCTGATTACCCATCTGGATACGCCAGTCGATGCCGGCGGCAATACCCAGGTGGTTTACCTGCGCTACGCCAAGGCCAAGGATTTGCAGACGGTCCTGCAAGGGGTCAGTAAAAGTCTGAGCAACGAAGTCGCCCGTAATGCGCCGATACCCGGTCAACCCGGTGCGCCGCCTGGCGGTAGTCCCAGCAGTAGCGGCGGAGGCGGTTTGGTCGATATTCAGGCGGATGAATCGACTAACGCGCTGGTGATTACCGCACCGCCCGATCTCATTCGGTCGTTACGCTCGGTGATTGCCCAACTGGATGTCCGTCGCGCCCAGGTGCTGGTGGAGGCGGTGATTGCCGAGATTTCGGCGGAAAAAACCGCGGAATTGGGGGTGCAATGGGTCTCCTACGGAAATAGCCTGATCGGCTTCACCAATCTGGGCACCGAAGCGACCGGACTCGCCAATATCCTCGGGCTGGCGGCGCTGGCCAACAGTGGTAGCAGCAGTGACAATCCGGCAGCGAGTGCCGCCGCGCTGTCCAACGCCACTCTGCCGCAGGGGATGCAAATGGCGGTGGGCGATTTCGGCGGTGCTAACCCCTTCGGCGCACTGATCAGCGCCCTGGCCAAGGACGCCGACACCAATGTGTTGTCGACGCCGACCATCGTGACCATGGATAACGAGGAGGCGGAAATCGTGGTCGGCCAGAACGTGCCCTTCGTGACCGGCAGTTATACGTCCGGCAACACCACCGGGTCGAACACCAACACCAATACCTTCAGCAATCCATTCCAGACCATCCAGCGTGATGACGTGGGCATCAAACTCAAGGTCAAGCCGCAAATCAACGAGGGGAATGCCGTCAAGCTGGAGATCGAGCAGGAAGTGTCCAGCTTGGCACCCTCCGCGAACACCGCGACGCAGGGGCCGACCACCAACAAGCGTTCGATTAAAACCATCGTGATGGTGGAGGATGGGCAAATTCTGGTGCTGGGCGGACTGATTGACGATCAACTGACCGAGAGCGCGAAGAAAGTGCCGTTGCTGGGCGATGTGCCGTTGCTGGGTAATTTATTCCGCTATCGCGACACCACCAAACTCAAGCGCAATCTGATGGTGTTTCTGCATCCGGTGATTTTGCGTGACGCGGCGCAGGGAACGCTGCATACCAACGACAAGTACAGCTACATTCGCGACCAGCAATTTGCCGCCCGCGAGCGGGGGGATTATCTGTTGTCGGATGTGAAGCCGCCGCTCTTGAAGCCGCAAGCGGAAGTCAAGGCCGAGGGAACTATTCTGGATCTGTCCTCACCCTTCAAGCCGGAACCGCCACCGCCCCCACCGCCGGTGGTGGAATCAACAGATTTTGGATTTAATAACCGATGAGCATCGAGCTGGAACTCAGCGCTGCCAGCGAGCCGTTGCTGATCCGGCGCTTACCCTACGCCTTCGCCAAGCGGCATGGGGTGTTGGTCCTGGATGAACGCGAAGGCGGGATCGGCATTGCCTGCCGCCCCGGTGTCAGCGCCCGCAGTCTGGCCGAATTGCGCCGCCATTTGCACGCCCCGCTGCGGCCTGTGACGGTACCCGCTGACCGGTTTGAACGCCTGTTGCAAGACGCCTACGAGGGCGACAGCGACGGCGCACAGCGGATGATGGATGACTTCGGCGACGATATTGATCTCAATCAGGTCGCGATGAGTCTGCCCGAACCGGAAGATTTGCTGGAAAGCGCCGACGATGCGCCGATTATTCGCCTGATTAACGCGCTGCTGACCGAAGCGATTAAGGAAAATGCCTCGGATATTCACATTGAAGCGTTTGAAAGCCGGCTGCTGGTGCGCTTCCGGGTGGACGGGGTGCTGCGCGAGGCGTTGCAACCGCCACGGGCGATTGGGCCGTTGCTAGTCTCGCGGGTCAAAGTCATGGCGCATCTGGATATTGCGGAAAAGCGCTTGCCGCAGGACGGGCGGATTTCCCTGAAAGTCGCCGGTCGACCGGTCGATGTGCGGGTATCCACCCTGCCGACCGGACATGGCGAGCGGGTGGTGTTACGGCTGCTGGACAAGCGCGAAGGCCGGCTGGATTTGCAGCATCTGGGCATGGAACCCCAGGGCGAGGCGCGGTTGTTGAAGTTGATTCACCGGCCACATGGCATTCTGCTGGTCACGGGACCGACCGGTTCCGGCAAGACTACGACGCTGTACGCCGGGCTGATCCAGTTGAACGACCGCAAGCGCAACATTATGACCGTGGAAGATCCGATTGAGTATTACCTGGATGGCGTCAGCCAAACGCAGGTCAATACCAAGGTGGAGATGACGTTTGCGCGGGGTTTGCGGGCGATTCTGCGTCAGGATCCGGATGTGGTGATGGTGGGCGAAATTCGCGATCTGGAGACGGCGGAAATTGCCGTACAGGCGTCGTTGACCGGTCATCTGGTGTTATCGACCCTGCATACCAACAGCGCGGTGGGCGCGATGACCCGGTTGCGCGACATGGGCGTTGAACCGTTTTTGCTCTCCTCGTCGCTGATTGGCGTGCTGGCACAGCGGCTGGTGCGCAAACTCTGTCCTCACTGTAAACAGCCGTATCCGGCGGCGCTGGCGGATTGTGACGTGTTACGGATAGACCCGGCGACGCCGCCCACGCTCTATGCGCCGGTGGGTTGCGAGCGCTGCAATCAGTCCGGCTACCGGGGTCGCACCGGCATTTTTGAACTGGTCGTGGTGGATGACGAGATGCAGACGCTGATTCATGAAGGGCATGGCGAACAGGATCTGGATCACCACGCTCGCCAGTTGACGCCGAGCATTAATGACGATGGTCGGCGGCGCGTGCTGGCTGGGGATACCGCACTGGCCGAACTGGTGCGGGTCACGCGGGAAGATTGAGGCTAAAGGAGTTTGTTGCGATGAAGCGATCAGTTTTTAAGGAAGGCAGAAAATATACCTTCAAGGATTATTTTGAGTTGCCGAATCCCGTTGAGGAAATCGTCGGTGAATTAGGTTATTCCTACGCTTTACAGGTCATTAATTTACCCAAGGCAGAACACTGTGATGTCAGCTCTATTAACCGGCTGAAGAGCAATTATTATCAGGTTTTACCGAAAATCAGTCTGGACTCCGAAGCCGCCAAACGGGAATTTCTGGTCGCGCCGGTTTTATTTGAAGTGGCTAAAGCGACCGAGTCCAGAATCAGTGTCGAATATCCTCTGGATGTGAATGATCGATTGAGTGGTTATCTGGATTATTTAATCCGCGCCCGGCAGGAACTAGTGGTGATCGAGGCGAAAAAAGGCGATATTGATCGGGGGTTTAACCAATTGGCAGCGGAATTAATCGCCCTAGATCAGTATGAGGATGAGGGGAGTGAGTTTTTATATGGCGCGGTGACTATTGGCGAAGTGTGGCGATTTGCCGTGTTGAACCGGCGTAAAAAATCCATCGTCAAGGATATGCACAGCTACACGGTTCCCGAAGATGTTGAAATGATTTTCAGAATTCTGGTGGGGATTATTGAATGTCCGGAGGTTCCATTGCCTCCCGCCTCCGGTTAAATTCCCATGCCCGCCTTCCAATACGCCGCCCTGAATGAACGCGGTCGCCAATGCAAGGGCTTGATCGAAGCCGATACCCCGCGCATGGCTCGCCAGTTGTTGCGCGAGCGCGGGATGAATCCGCTGGGCGTTGAAGAAGTCGCCAGTCAGGAACGCAGCCGCAGCCGCCAATTCTTCCGTCCGCACATTAGCGCCACCGATTTAGCCCTCATCACTCGCCAGTTGGCGACCCTGGTCGGTTCCGGTCTGCCGTTGGAGGAGGCACTGGGCGCGGTCGCCCGGCAGGCGGAACGTACCCGGTTGAGCGGTTTGCTGTTGGCGGTACGCGCCCGGGTGCTGGAAGGGCATACCCTGGCCACCGCCTTGCGCGATTTTCCCACGGTATTCCCGGAACTGTACCGGGCGACGGTGGCCGCCGGTGAGCAGTCCGGTCATCTGGATGTGGTGTTTGAGCGACTGGCCGATTACACCGAGGCGCGTCAGCAGATGCGCCAGAAAGTCGGCTTGGCACTGTTCTATCCACTGTTGCTGACCACCGTGGCGATTCTGGTCGTGGCTGGTTTGCTGACTTATGTGGTGCCTCAAGTGGTCCAGGTGTTCAGCAGTTTGAATCAGCAGTTGCCGGCGCTGACCCGGGGCTTGATCGCGGTCAGTGATTTTCTGCGCGAATACGGCTGGCTGGTGCTGAGCGCTTTGGCAGCCGGCGCGGTCAGTTGGGTTTATGCGCTGCGCCGGATTGGGTTTAAACGGCGAGTGCATCAGGCGCTATTGAAATTACCGTTGATCGCCCGGTTAACGCGGGGGGCGAATACTGCCCGGTTCGCCCGCACGTTCAGCATTCTGATGGCCAGCGGCGTTCCGGTATTGGAAGCGCTGCGGATTTCCGCCCAGGTGATGAGCAATTTGCCGATGCGGGAAGCGGTGGAACAGGCAGCGGCGCGAGTGAAAGAGGGAGCCAGTCTGCAAAAGGCGATTAGTAACAGTGGCTATTTCCCGCCGATGACCGTTCAGCTCATCGCCAGCGGCGAGGCCAGTGGTCGATTGGAAAATATGCTGGAACGGGCGGCGGTGCAGCAGGAGCGGGAGACCGAGACGTTAATTGCCGCCCTACTGGGGATTTTCGAGCCGATGCTGATTCTAGTGATGGGGGGCGTGGTGCTAGTGATCGTGCTGGCGATTCTGCTGCCGATTTTCGACCTCAATCAACTGGTGCGCTGAAAAGACGATACCGGGTATTGAACATCATTCCAGACATTAGCCACGGAATGACACGGAAAGACACAGAAAAAGAAAGAAAGAAAAAGAAAGAATGTAAGCATTCACCTCTGCTAAAGGTGAGGTACTGAACGGTTACCAAAGAATTTCCGTGTTTTTTCCGTGTTTTTCCGTGGCTAAAATTCTCACGTTGGGCTGGAGTAGGGATCACGTCAGGCAATCATCGAGCAGATGCGCAGGCAGCGCCGCTGTGCCGGTATAGCCCTGGGGCCAGCGCTTTTTCACCACTGAACCGTCGCTGGCCAGGGCATGGCAGGTATTCAGCACTGGCGGCGGGGTTCGTTCAGCCGCCGGTTTGGCGTCTTCCTGGTCGTAGCGCTGGCCGTAGACCGTTTGGAAAACCGTGGTGGCAATCGGTCCCAGCAATTCGGTTAGGTGGGTGCAGCCGTTGACGCCGCCGAACAGTTCCCGCAATTTCAGCGACCATCCTGGCCCAATGCGCACGCCAATCAGTTGCCGGTAACGCTCGGTAATCGCTGGACACAGGCCAAACGGTGAGCCGTCGGTGCGGGCTTCGGCGTCGTGAATCAGAAAATCATCGTCAACGGTCAGCCGGATCCACATATCGTGCAGCGGCTCCCCGGCGTGAATGGCCCCACCGCGATCTTCATTGGGAAACGCATAGGTCTTGATATCGGTCATCCGGCCTTCGATGTCCCAGAGATCATCATCGCGCTGATAGCCCTGGCATTGGACGGTGCGTTGATGCAGTAAGCGGCGGGGGACCGGCGGGGTCAGCGGCATGGTAGGTTCTATCGCTTTTCAGTCAGGGAATGTGCCATCGAGGATGCGCGTCAGTCGGTCGTCCAGTTGAGCCAGCACGGTGTGCTTCTGTTCCGGAGCGTAGTCCCACCAACCGGCGATTTCATCCAGGGTGCGGAAACAGCCTTCGCACAGGTGCGTTTGCGAGTTGATCACGCAAACCCCGACGCAGGGCGAGGCGGAATCAGCATGGGACAGGGCAGAAGGGTCAGCGGTCATGTTAAGGCAGAGCGTCGCGGTCGTGAAGGGCAAAGTCCTGTAGAGCCTTTCCCAAGGATCACCAGACTTCCGGATTCCCCGCCTTGGCTAAGGAGGGGTGGCGCGAAGCGACGGGGTGGTTCGGGAGGCCGACTATTCAGGTTGAAGGGCGATGATACCGCGCCGGGGGATGGGAATCCATGCCGGGAAAACTGGGTGAGCCGCGAAGACCGGAAGATTCTGGTTATGGGATTATCGAGTGTGCAGGTTGGGGCACGCGCGTGCTGCGCTTTGGTCGGACGGTGGTAGACCGACCCTCGATCCTGTGGTGGTTATCGATTTTCCGTGTTCTTCGCGGCTACCCGCGTTCAATCAAGGGCTATTCTTAATCCAGCCTATAATTTTTCCGCCCTTAAAGGCGACGAAAGATAGCGAGTAATGCCCTCGATCGTAAATAAGGAAAAACCATGACGGCCATTACGGGAAATCGTGGTCGGGTGAATTTTCGACGAAGACCTTGCGATTTAAGCTTGTCTGGACGGGTTGCCGGGTTTAACCTTAGCCCGTAGACCCGAAGGTGAACGGGTTCGCTGTTATAGTTGGCGTACCCGCAAAATAAGACAACAAACTTGGTAAGCGACTCAGGAGAATACATCATGTTATCTTATGAAGATTGCGTAGAGTTAAGTGACTTGACTGAGGAAGAGATCGAGGCCATTGCTGAACACGAGCATTTGCCCGAGATCGCCGCTCTGGAGCTGGGCAGTTACTTAGTCCATACCGAGGAGGGCGTGCCGATGATCAAGCGGATTATTCTTGATGACATTGAGGACGCGCGCCACCGGGGCCATGATCAGAAGGCGCTGCAACTCAAACTGGTGCTCAAACACTTTATTGAGACCCATCCACAGCGTCCGGCGGCGTAAATTTCATGCTTGGGATTCAGCCAGCAAGGCCGCCAGGTCGGCGAGTCCGGCTCGGCGCATGGGTCGGCCGTCCACCGGGCTGCGCGGCGCTTCCCGTTCCGCCAGTGGCGCAAACACGGTGAGGTCCAGGTCGTGATCGCCCGCGCTGAAGCGAAACACCGGCAGGGTGATCGGTTCGCCGTTGCTGAGTTTCAGGCGGCGTTCACCGGTTTCAAAGGGGATGCGCTGGTTCATCAGAAACAGCGCGACGTCCTCGGGTGTGTCGGCGAACAGATGCAGTTGAATCGCCGTATCCGGGCCGGCAGCGCCGCTCAGCACCGATCCCACCAGCCGGGGTCGGAAGTTGGCCAGAAAGCGCATGGCCTCGAGCGCCGCTTCCCGCAGGTTTTGCAAGCGTTGCGGTTGACGATCCGCCTGAAACAGCCGCTGGTAATCGAGCAGCGCCTGTTCGATTTCCCGATTATCCGGCAACAGCCGCTGGTCAGTCACGGCCAGTCGCTGCGCAGCTTTGCGCTTGGCGGAGCGAAAATCGGTCAGGCCTTCTTCAGCCATCAGTCGGGCGCATTCTTGGGTCAGCAGGATGCGAAGTCGGGGGGCGTCGCGATGGGGCATGGGCAGGCTCCGGTAGATTCAGACCATCAGATGCGGGCCGCTGGTGAAAATTCCCGATGTGGGAAGCCCGGCGGTTTGCTATATTCAAAACATGACTACTGTGGATTTGATTCGTCCATTCTAAACTGGGGGGAGGGAGCGTATCTTGGCTTTGTTCAAGCGTAAAGAACCCATGCTGGGTATTGACATCAGTCCTTCGGCGGTGAAGGTGATCGAATTGAGCCGTTCCGGGTCGCGGTTTCGGGTTGAGGCGTTCGCGATGGAGTCGCTAGGCGAGGGGATGATGGAGGATCGCAATCCCGCGGATCCGGAGGCCATCGGTGAGATTATCAAACGGGTCTGTCGCAATGCCGGAACCCGGACGCGCCGGGCGGCGGTGGCAGTGCCGACTTCCAGTGTGATTAATCGTATCGTGCCGATGCCGGTTGAATTCAAGGAAAGCGATATTGAGGCGAATATCGCGATTGAGGCGGCGCAATATATTCCCTATCCGGTTGAGGAAGTTTATCTGGATTTCCAGGCGAAGGGGCGGTCGTCCAGTAGTCCCGATCAGCAGGATATTTTGTTGGTGGCGACCCGCAAGGAGAATGTGGATATGCGGGAAGAGGCGATTAAGGCGGCGGGGCTGACCCCGGTGGTGGTGGATGTTGAGGCTTATGTCCTGGAAAACACGTTCCGGCTGGTGATGGATGGTTTGTCGCATGATGGCGGGAATGAGGGCGGGGTGACGCTGAGTAAGGCGGGTGACAGTCTGACGGCGTTGATTGATATCGGCGCGTCCATTGCTAATCTGTATGTGTTGCGGGAAGACCAGATCATTTTCAGCCGCGAGCAGAGTTTTGGTTGTGATCTGCTGACTTCGCGGATCGCGGATGCGTACAGTCTGTCGCGGGATCAGGCCGAGCGCGCCAAGCGCAGCGGTCAGGTATCCGATGATTATGCCCCGATGGTGCTGGAACCGTTCAAGCAGATGCTGGCGGAACAGATTGGCCATGCGTTGCAGTTCTTCTTTTCTTCCGATCAATTTGTTTCCGGTCACTATACGGTGGATAACCTGGTGCTGGTGGGCGGTGGGGCGATGCTGCCGGGGTTGGATCGGGTGGTGGCGGATGTGCTGGGGATGACGACGTTGGTGGCGAATCCCTTTAAAAACATGGGGAGCGCGGCGCGGGTGAACAGTAGCGCCCTGATGCGCGATGCGCCGTTGCTGGCGGTCGCGACCGGGCTGGCCCTGAGGAGTCTGGACGCATGACGCGCATCAATTTATTGCCTTGGCGTGAGTTGCGCCGCACGCAACGGCAAACAGAACTGATCACGATGCTGGTCATTGCGGCGTTGCTGGCGGTGGGGATCGTGTATCTGGTACATACCGAGATCGCTGGCCGCATTGAGTTTCAGCAGCAGCGTAATGAATATTTGCGCGGTGAGATTGCCCGGTTGAAGAAGGCCGCTGAGGAGTTGGCGGAGTTGCAGAAAACTAAAAACCGGCTGGTCGAGCGGATTAACGTGATTCAGAAGCTGCAGGTGAGTCGACCGGGCAAGGTGCGGATGCTGGATGATCTGGTTCGGTTGCTTCCCGAGGATATTTTTCTGACGTCGTTTAATGTGACCGGTGCGCAGGTGAAGCTGAATGGCACGGCCCGTTCCGATTTGATCATTTCCGAATTCATGCGTGAGGTGAAAGCCTCGAAGCTGTTTGGCGAGCCGGCATTGCAAGTGATTCAGACCCGCGAGGTGAATAACGTGCAGGCACGGGTGTTTGAGCTGACCATTCCGCTGAAACTTGAGCCTGATGAGGATGCGGGGGGGAAGAAATGAATCTGTCGGAACTCAATCTGAGCGATATTAATCTGCAGGAAGCGGGCGACTGGCCGCTGCCTGGCAAGCTGGTGTTGGCGGTGATCGTGATCGCGGTGGTGCTGGGGGCCGGGTATTATTTTTTCACCAGCGATCAGTTGGTGCAGTTGGAGACGGTCACGAATGAGGAGCAGAAGCTGCGCCAGGAGTTTGTGGAGAAGCAGCGGGTGGCGGCGAATCTGGAGGCGTTCCGGGCGCAGTTGGCGCAGATGGAGGCGGATTTGTCGGTGATGTTGCGGCAGTTGCCGACCGGTACGGAGATGCCGGATTTGCTGGATGATGTCTCCAATACCGGGAAGAAGAACGGGTTGGACTTTGAATTATTCAAG
>JFJP01015161.1_pt1 | contig 12825 bp, 13 predicted proteins | sample 431651 | NCBI WGS metagenome assembly JFJP01 (sample SAMN02602958, study PRJNA72255) | Microbial mat metagenome, whole genome shotgun sequencing project. | biome: fresh water; feature: sink hole; material: water; isolation source: purple microbial (photo- and chemosynthetic) mats found in... | reverse complement strand
TAGCAACCGCCAAGGTGGTTAGGACATTCTGAGTTCGTGAAACCTTTGATTTTATTCACTTCTTCCCTAGTCCCTAGCCCCTAGCCCCTAGTCCCTAGCTATATATCGCTGAACATTGCTATTGCTACCACTCATCCCTGCTTTTTGTGCAAGTTTCCTAATTCGATCGGCGATTGCCCACGACAGCAGTCAAGGGGATAACCCTTTTTGGGTTTAATGGCGGTAGCCGTTTTCTAGCAAGAGTTGTAGTTCAGTTTGTTTGGCTTTATTGAAGGCAGTGCTACCGCACTTTTGTACAAAAAAAGCGAAGTGCCTCAATATTTTTGGGCTGCCAGAATGCTAATAGCGTTACTTCGGCAAGCCAGTAAATTTTGTATTCAAAGGAAAAGCGGCGAAACTTGTTAAACTAAGCAATGAGAAGGCAGTGAAAAATGTGGGGGCGTTGGTACGGTTGTACTCGATTTCAGAGAGAGTGCGATCGCCACGATTGGTTAACTTGAGAGCTCAGGGAAGCAATAGCCACGTTTGTGTGACGGGGCAATTGATGCCAGTGTTGCCACAATAGTCGCCACAATAGTATGAGCAATCGGCACAGTGGGATATCGGGTAAAATTAAGCCTTTTGACACACTTGGTTAACATCGCATCAGTGGCATTGATTGGGACAGTTGAATATCGAGTAAAATTAAGCCCCTTGACACCTCATCCCCTAGTTTTTAGGTGTTTGTGGCGATAGCTGCTTCGAGCGATTCAAAGCCCACTCTTTGTGGTAATTTGAAGTGTCTTGACTTTAAAAACTGCAACTCGCAACTTGACTCGGCTGCCCTTACTCGAATATCCGAATCAGCCTGTGATTCACTACCAGTGGCTCCCATTGACCATATCGATCCAAGTACACCTTGACCAAACCAATGCAGGAAAATCGCACTGACTCATTCACAATTTTTAGCTAAAAATTGGGAGGGAAAAAGAGGAAAAAACAGCACATTTTCCCCTGATTACACCTTCTATTTCCTACTATTTCCTCCCAAATTTATAAAAATTAAGGAAAATCAATTAACTTTCGCTACTTTTTAATTAAATTTTTGTAATTTATACCCTTATTTGTCCTCTTCAATCCTCCTACTTAGTGCGCTAGTCGCATAGCAAGCCATGTCAAATAGACGTACAAGAGTCAAAATTGAGCAATTTATGGTTTTTATGGTTTTTGCAAGACTATGATAGGAACTGTTAGAAGGCAGGACTGGCGCTCTAGTGCGCTATATCCTGCAAGAACTGGGCAATGCGCTGCACAGCATCCTCCACATCTTCTGCACGTCTGGCAAAGTTGAGGCGCAAAAAGCCAGGGTCAAAGTCAGCAAAATCCGTTCCCGGCGCAGTTGCAAGTGCATAGTTCTTAGCTAACAGCCGCGCTGCTGTCATTGAGTCAATATTTTCAGGGAGGTTGATAATACCGTAGAAACCAGCCTGTGGATGGGTAAGCAGACGCAGGTTATGGCGTGAGCAGGCGGCTAGGAAGATATCGCGGTTTCGATGTATATAGGCTTGATGGGCTTCCAGCACAACGTCCGCTCGCTCTAGCAGCCGTTCTGCCAACAGTTGCGCCGGACGATTTGTACAAATATGCAGCAATAGCATCATGCTCTCAGCAACTTCAGCGTAGCGAGACGGCACAATCAAGAAACCCATACGTAGTCCGGGGATTGCAAATGATTTAGAAAATCCATTAACAATAAAATGCTCTTGCGGCAGTTGAGCTGCACTTGGTGCAAAAGAACCCGTGAAGGTGATGAACTGGTACACCTCGTCGAAAACAACCGGGATACCCAATGAGGCAATTTCTGCCAGTGTCTCGAAACTCGTGATATTTCCGTGGGGATTTCCCGGAGAGTTGACCACAATGGCAGCGGTTTTTGCCGTTATCAAATCTGCAATATGTGAGCTTTCGAGATTAAATGCTGCATCCAGTGGTGCTCGAATCGGAATTCCCCCAAATGCCTGAATAATTCGCGGGTAGTAGGTATATCCCACATTGGGCACAATCACCTCGCTGCCTGGACGCACCAAAAGCCCCAGTGCCAGTACCAATGCACCCGTCGCACCATCAGTTATCAAGATTCGTTCAACAGGTATATCCACACCAAAGTTGGAGGCGTAAAAGCTGCTGATTTTTGAGCGTAGCTCAATTCGTCCGCGAATATCGCCGTAGCTAAGTACAGCTTCCACCTCACTTGCCAGCAGACCCAAGTCAACATATTCTTGAACCGAGAAGTCAGTGTTACCGAAAGCAAGACTAAGGGGCGGCAAGTGCGATCGGCTTGCGTTTTGATGCAGCAGAGTAAAAATTTCCTCGACACCCATCGTGCGGAACATTTGGTACGTGTCAAGGTTATCAACTTGAGAATTGAAGTAGTGCATTTGGGTTGAGTCTGCTATTTACAATGGATTTAACCAATCTTCATACGGTATCGCCGTATCTGTAACAGCGATCGCTCACCGTTATAGTAATAAAGCAGGCATAGATACAAGTGAGAAACACTATTCTCTTGTGCCATTTTCTTCATTTCTTCTACTTGCCTAACATCATAGTATTTGTTTCAATTTTTACGTTCTATTACAAAATCTTGGATTACCAAGGCATCAATTGCCGTGCGTTTAAAGGTAGAAATGGCATCCTTGGGTGAGCAGACTATCGGCTCACTATCATTAAACGATGTATTGAGAACTATAGGAACCCCCGTGCGCTGCTCAAATCGTTCAATCAGTCGGTGGTAACTAGGGTTGAGTTCTCTTTCTACTAATTGTACTCTTGCGGTTCCATCGACGTGGACGACAGCGGGAATTTTTTCTCGTTTTTCAAATCTTACTGGGCAAGTAAATAGCATATACTTTAGACTTTCCGAAGAACGACCGATGTCAAACCATAAAGATGCTTTTTCAGCTAAAACACTGGGACCAAAAGGTCGGAAGTCTTCTCGGTGCTTTACCTTTTGGTTGAGTAATTCCCGTGTAGTAGCATAACGTGGATCGGCTAACAGGGAACGATTACCAAGAGCGCGAGGACCAAACTCCATACGACCCTGGAACCAGCCGACTACTTTCCCATCTGCTATCATATCAGCAGCTTCTATCGCACTATCTGAAGAGCGTCTGGCAGTTAAACCAGATTGTGCAATAGCTTCTAGGATTTCCTCTTGTGTAAATTCCGGTCCTCTGTAAGGGCTTAGTTGCGGGGTATGATATTTTTCGCCACTACATCGCGTATGATAAGCGTACAGAGCCGCACCGACTGCGGTTCCTGCGTCGTGGGGGGCAGGAGGAATAAAGATATTTTTGAAGGGGCCTTTTTCTTTAATTAGCCAGTTCGTTACGCAGTTGAGCGCTACTCCTCCAGCTAAACACAAATTCTCGGATGGACAGAGGCGGTAAAGGTCTTCGACTAAGCGTAGGACTGCTTCATTGTTAAAGGCTTGTAGAGAGGCAGCAATGTCTTTGTGACGCTGTTGAATCGGTTCGTTTTTCTTTCTCCTTTTACCCAGTAGCGTTTCTAAGTGTTCAAATTCGGGAACGCGAAAGCGAAGAATTTCTTTTTCTAGGGTAAAACTCTTGTCTGTTACCCGCGCAATCTGGGAAAATGCTTCTTGCCAGGTTGAGCTTTGCCCATAAGCTGCCAGTCCCATTACTTTGCAAGCATCGTATTCGGAAAAACCGAGGAATTGAGACAGTTTTTCCCACAGAAAACCTAAAGAATGGGGATATGAAATTTCGTGGAATATACCGAGCCTATCCCCCTTACCATAAGCCATTATCGAGGAGGCATTTTCGGCAATGCCATCGATGACTAGAATGGCTGCTTCTGGTAATCCAGAAGGGAAAAATGCGTCGGCAGCATGGGCTAAATGATGGGGAACCCAGATGAGTTTTGAAGCTGCTCGATCACCCAAAACTTCGTTCAAGGAATGTTTGACCTGTTCCAGCCCCAAAAGGAAGGTTTTTTCTCCTTCTATACTACCCCAATTTCCTGCCTGACTGATTGGGTCAATTTCAAAACTTTTCTCGCGCAGCTTGGGGTCAAAAGAAAAGGCAATTACATCGATATCTTCCGGGGATAAATTGGCATCTTTTAAACAAAAATTAAGGGAATGTATTGGGATAAGGTGAGGATTATCGACCTGTGCGGCTTTGCCGTGTTTTTGGCGATTAAATCGTTCTTCTTCGGCTGCTGATACGATTTTACCATCAATAACACAAGATGCCGATGATTCATGATAAACTGAGTTAATTCCTACAACAATCATAACAAGTTTAAAAACCATCCAATATCTCTGTTGAGAATGCTATTTAACTATCGGGTCTAATTCCATCTGGCGAACCGTTTCAACAGCGATTAAAGTTTATCTATTTTATTCTAGCTATTAGTTTGACATTTATCTTTATCCTTTGGCAATTTCATTTTCAACCGCTCTTGAAAGCAAGTTGTTGACTCGTTCAAAGTCAAAGGGAAAAGGCTTTTTAATCGGATGGTAATCTTTTGGATGAGGAGGAGCGTGACGGATGAGGGCATTCAATAGTAAGCAAGACTCAGAACTAAAATTAATTAAGGCGTGGGGAATGCCAGGAGGAATTTTCATAAGAAGTGGGTGGTGCTGAGTCAATAAAGTGTAATTGTAATGCCGATTTTGTAGGATCACTAAGACCAGGCTACCTCGCACAACTAATAACTGATCCGTGTGAGAACGGTGGCAAAATAGACTTTCATCAGCCGTTTGTGGTGGAATCTCCAATAAAACTGTCTCATCGCTATCCAGAGGAGTGAAGAATATTACGGTATCCTTTTTTTCTCGCGCCAGTTGGATACATTCTACTTTATTAATTATGCCCATTGCATTTACTTACTAGACTTCCGAATAGCATTTTTTCTTGTCTGAGGAACTGGAAATATTACTGAACACTTAAAAGTACCATAACTTCTACAGAAAATACCCAAGTCTTAAAAAAAATTAACAATCTGTTGGCTTTATCTGATAAAATTAACAGCTTAACCAGGAATTAGTTCATATAAGTTATTATTCATATAATTTATTGTTCAAACTAGGAAGGTATTCGGTTAGAATTGGCTTAGGGATTTATCTTTCGTCAACTCCGGCAAAACTTCCCAGAAATTGTCTCTGATGAGTATGTCTCAAAGTCTTTCGGATAGAAACAGCGTGATTGAACAGGAAGTCTATTGGCTGCAACAGTTAGGTAGTGTTCTGCCTGCGTTAGAAATTCCCTTCAAACGTTCAAGAGTACCCGTTCAATCGTTAATTAGAAGAAAAGAAGCGATTCAGCTAGATGAGAAGTTAGGATTAGAACTTAAATTATTTTGCTCGGCTGAGAATATAACTCTATTTATCGCGCTGTTGGCTACATGGAAAATCCTTTTGATGCGTTACACAGAGCAAGAGGACATTATTGTTGGTTCCCTCTGTGTCGATAGCCTCCGGGAAGGAAAAGGAGCAAGTCAGGAAACTCTTACCAATCAGATCGCCTTGCGGACAAGTCTAGCGGATAATCGAAGTGCTAAAGAACTTTTAAGGCGAGTTGCCAAAACAGTTGAAGAGGCGAGGCAAAATCGAGATTATCCGTTTGAGAAACTAGAAGAGCTAACTAGCTCTCCGATTTTTCAGATGATGTTCGTACTGTGCAACGTATCGTTTTGTATTTCAGAAACGCCGATAAAAGAAGAGCATCTTTCGGATATTAAGGAACACATTGCTAAGTGCGATTTGGTTATTTTGGCAGCCGAGTCAGAGGGAAATCTAACAGTAAGCTGCTCATACAACCCTGAGTTGTTTGACTCTGCCTCGATTCAGCGGATGTTGGGGCATTTCCCAACCATACTTGCGGGTATCATTGCTAATCCAGAGCAGAATATATCTACCTTGCCTTTGTTGACCCAATCAGAACGGCATCAGCTTCTAGTGGAGTGGAACAACACTGATGCGGAGTATCCTGGGAATAAATGTAGCCATCAGTTGGTGGAAGAGCAGGTAGAACGCACACCGGATGCGGTAGCGGTAGAGTTTGAAGAAGAACAGCTTACCTACCGGGAACTGAACGCCCTTGCGAATCAAGTGGCGCACTATCTGCGATCGTTGGGAATCAAACCAGAAGTGCCAGTAGGTTTCTGCGTCGATCGCTCCATAGAGAGGGCAGTTGGATTATTAGGTATTTTCAAGTCTAATGGTGTTTATGTTCCCTTAGACCCCACCTATCCCGAAGAGCGCTTAGCTTATATACTGTCAGATTCTTCTGCACAAGTCCTGCTAACTACTTCAAAGACACTTAGTAGCTTACCACAGCTAGCGTTGGTTGTCCAAGGGCTACAAATAGTCTACCTGGATCGAGACTGGGAGGTTATCTCTCAACAGAGTGAGGAGAATCCAGTCAGTCAGGTTCAGCATAACAACTTAGCCTATATCCTTTACACCTCCGGTTCTACAGGAACACCTAAAGGGGTGGCGATGGAACATCGTGTTTCTTACCATGAAATTTGGTGGCAACTGCAAAACACAATCCTTTCCAACAACGCCAGAACCCTGCAATTTACTCCCCTTGGCTTTGGGGTTTCCTTACAGGAATCATTCACAACTTTGAGTTCTGGTGGAATACTGGTGCAACTGTCAGAGGAAGTACGGCGCAATCCTATGGCTTTGGCCAGTTTCGTTGTAGAAAAAAGGTTCTCAGGATTTATCATCTCACCTAAGTAAGACTTTGAGATCGGATAGATTGGGAACAAGGGAGCAGCGAAGGTACTGGCCAGGTATGACGAAGGCTGTCCTGAGTTTTTTCCACTCCATACCGAGTTACCCAATGAACCAAAAAACTCCTGAAATAAGTAAGCAAATTGCCCAACTTATAGCCAGCTTGCCTAGCGATGATCTCCGACAGCAAGCTAAGACACGAGATCAGATAGAGGAATGGCATAAAGTGAGAAAAACCCAGCTTCTTCTGGCTGAGTGCTGGGAATCTAAGTGGCTTGTTAAAAACTATTACCCAGTTGAGGAAGCTCTAAAACGGCAAGAGATTTCTCAACGGAAAGCTGAGTTAATTGACTGCTGTGTTAATGAGTACAAAGCTCGATGGGAGCTTTGCCAAGTTGCTGAAAAATACGTCAAAAAACTCCACACTGAGCTTCAAAAGTTGACGGGTTATGTGGATCGTTTTCCTAAGCCATTCGTCCATTTTTGGTACAAGTTTTTTCACCAAGTCTCCCTGAAACAATATCCATTTCAATCGGCTTATGATTTATTCGCAGAGACTTTAAAAGAAGATGTTAACGGTTCTTTCTCTGTATGCCTGGAACCTTATTATGAGGTACCGATGAAAAAGTGGAGGCAAGTCGCTAAGCAATACACTGAAATTTTGGAGCAATCCGAGTTGGATGGCATTTACCCAGAACTTAGGAATGCAGAAGAGCAGAAATTAAAAAGAAAAACTTAGGAATGCAGAAGAGCAGAAATTAAAAAGAAACTTGGTTTGGGACAAAGTTGGTTTTTCTTGGATTGGAATGGTTCTGTTGGTGTCCCAAAGTGAGGCGAAAAATGACTCGCAACTCAGGAAGAAATTACTCGCCTACAACGACTCACTACACGAAGCGCTCAGTCTAGCTGTGACAGCTAGCCGCGAATTGCCTGGTTGGGCGTGGCACAAAGGGGATCTGCTTGACGCTTCTGGGGCAGGCGGTGTTTACCGCAAAGCTTAACAAAACTTCAAATCTGGATCGCATTTCCTCCGACACCTGGGTTGAGAACCTATGTTGGATTGCAATAGTTTCAGAGAAAGGAGCCTTTTTTCTCATGTTTGACCCTCACACCGCTATCGTTGTGTTAATCTTTCTGGGCGCGTTCATTGCTATAGCCAAGTATCTGGAAGATCCAGTGATGCTTTTAGGGGGCTTGGCTGCTTCCGGCATCTATTACTTTCTGTTTTTGCATCACACCTTAGTAGCCATTTTCAACGTCATTCTCAAGCTGACGGCACTAGGTCGTTAGACAATGGAGGTGTCTTGGCTCTCTTGAAATCACTACTTGGCCTAGAAATAGCGAAGCTGTCACCAGCCGCAAAGTAGCAGTTTAAACCCTTGATGGATAACGGTTTCAGGCTTCGAGTACATTGCCCCCGTTTTGGCACGGTGATGCACTCTGTGACGGAGCGCTCTACAGTTGGGAATTAGAAGACCACCCCCAGAGCGATGCCGTCAAGTACCCTAAATTTTTTCAGGCACGACTGGCTGAGAGTAAACAAGCGATTAAATCAGTAATCAAAAATCAAAAAATGATTGCTGAATCAGAGGCAATACAGCTAAGTCTGTTCTAACCCCATAGCCGGGATACGGGCAAAATAGGACACGATGTAAATTTTTGTAACAAAGTCATCAGCCACAGGTAGTAACCGGACTGTGGCTTTTAAAGAAAACTGAATGCAACATAACAATTACAGTAAGTATCAAACTTTAAATATTTATGGGATTAACAGATTCGCTTAAAAAACTCATGGCAGAGGAACAAAAACGTGATTCAGTCACCAAACTAAAAAAATCAGGTATCAATGTCAGCGAGGATAAATCTCATTTACAACACTTTGCTACACCAGGATTTGCTCAAGCTCAAGTCATGGCTAAAATTGGCAAAAGTCAACTGGATGCCTCAAGCATCAAAGCGATTGCTGATTCAGTGTTGGAACAAGCCCAAAAAACCAAGGATGGGGACTTTAGCAGCATTGAAGTTATCCTTCACAGTCAGATAGCTATGCTCAACTCCCTATCAACCCACTTCATGAATAAAGCGATCGCTGGGTACGATTCTGGGGAAGTGCTGACAGCATTACCTCATATTCCTAATGAATTCGCAGAATTAAGCCTCAAATGTCAAGCTGAAATGCGTAAATGTATCGCGTTGCTGCATGAGTTGAAAAACCCCAAAAAACCCAGTCAATTCATTAAAACCTACGTAAATCAACAGCTAAACCAGCTACAAGTAGAACAGGAACAACTTAAACAACGATTGGAGGAAGGGAACGATGCCCCGGTGGAGTTTAGAAGCGAGAGAACGTCAACGACAGCAGATCCAGAAATGGAAACCTTGGGAACACAGCGCCGGGGCAAAAACTCCAGAGGGAAAGGAAAGGTCAAAAATGAATGCTCTTAAGCATGGGTTACGCAGTCAGGAGATGATTGATTTAATGCGTGGGTTGAGTTTGAAAAATTTTCTCAAAAATTTTGACTTTGATTAAAGCAAACGAACTATACAAAATCGTCCCTAGTAAAACCTAGTATTGCAACGTTGCAATTGTTAGAGAGTGCCAATGCCAAAAGGTGATGGTTTTACACCTGTCATTATCCGTATTATGATTAGGCGAGTCGCCTAAATTTTGACTGCCAAAAACTTTTCAAACACCCTCTTGTATCTATGAGTAACTCTCAACCTAATCCTTTGGAACTTGCTAAACAGGGAGATCCAGAAGCTATTGCTACTTTAATGAATCGAACTCTACAACCCAAAGGCATTACTGCGAAGGCTATTCTTCAAAATAGATGTTTAGAAGTATCACTAGAATCATCATCTCAGATACCAGAGAAACAAACATCGAGTAGCTTTGTACGTTCAGGATTAATCCGTCTGAAACCTCAGTGTATTGAAAGGGTAAAGATTTATGGTAAACAAACAGGTAAAGACATTCCATCTTGGACAACAGAATTTGATAACGGATCAACCAGATGGACAAACCTACTGGCATCAATGAGCTGCTATGACCAACCGAAACATCGATCAACGGAATCAGCACTGGAGCAAAATTTTAGTTTGGGTCGGACCTCTAAGTTGGCCAGTGATGGCGATTTATGTTCTGATCAGCAATCGTGAAATGTGGGGAGGGCTATTCGCACTATTTTACGTCGCTATCCCAATCAGCTTGGCAATTCATGTGATCGCTCCACTCGCCCTAATAATTTTGGTATTTTATCGTCGCCGTCGCGGACAACGCATTGGCAAAATGATCCGTTGGGGCTTGCTTTACTATGCCTTAATTCCCCTCATCGTTTTCGCTATTTCGCTATGGGTTCAAGGGATTTCAGGCACTCTAGCTTGGGGTGAGATGATGATGCGAATGATACGTGAGGTCACTCGATAAGCTTCGCTAACGCATCTGATGCCAAAATGGGAACCATAAGAAAATCAGCTAATACCATGCTTTGGTATAAAGCGAACAAACGTAATTCCGTTTTTAACGTTAGTCCAAAAAGTACCCTCGTGTATAGGTTTTTATCGAGAAGTTAGCCATGTTTCAAATATCAGGCGGACTGCGTTATGCTCTGAGAATTCTAATTGGTCTAATTTGGATTTTTTCAGCGTTTTGCTTTTTACTATTCACTCGCATACGATTGCTGCTTACTTGGTTGGCTGTTCTGCCTGACTGGTTGGCTAGGATTGCTATATCCTTTGTGGTTAGTCCAGGGTTTATAATTCTAAGTTGCATTCTTGTCGGGTTGAGCAGTTTATTACTTTGGCATCGATTTTCTAATAAATGGGCAACTATTTTTGCAATCCTTATCCCATTCCTACTCTTCATTGGAACTGTTCTATAGGCTAGACTGTGCCGAAACGGGAGTTTTGTACGCTAAGAAAACCTAAAAAACCTGAAACTCTTAAATATCAATGGTTTCAGGAAGTGTAATCCGAATGAAATTTTTTGTATTTAAGTCCGATGTTCGTTAAAAAATTTCAAGAAAGTTGAACGCTAACAATCTTTAATGACAAGGCTTTGGGCGATTGCTCTGATTCCTTAGCGTACAAAACTCCCGTTTCGGCACAGATGTAAGTTTTTGTAAATTAAACCAAGTTAATTTTCAAAAACTTTAAACCACTTGCCATAGCGTTTCTGCCAGTGCTTGAGTTTGGCTTGATATTTTTCAGGAACCGGATAGCCGTGACCCCACCGACTGACATAATTTGCATCAATCCCCAAAAGCGCCGCCAACTCTTTACCAGTTACGCCGCTTTGACTCGGTACTTTCCCGGCTGGTTATCCTCTTGAGTAGGTTTTGCGATCGAACTCTCTAAAGCGGGGGTAAATGAGCAGTTGTACAGAAACTTACGTTAAGGCTGAAAGTTTGACTGCATAAGCATAGATTATTTGGTACAGGTTTATAAGAGGCGATCGCAATATTCAAAACGGCTAATTAATTCCAAGCGTGTAAGTTTCTGTTTGATTGCTCATTTCACCCTGTGATTCACAAGTAAGGGTTTGACAGGCTCAACCCAACTTACAGCGAGGGGCACTCGCGCTTGTTCCTGCTCTGCCTCCAGCAAGCGGCTTTGCTCACCGGAGAGATGGTTGCAACATTAGATTAATGCTGATAAGATTGATATATAGCCTTTCTCAAAAAGGTGAGGTACGAATTTTGACCTGGAAAGAAAGCTTGACAATACAGGGTTTCTGTATACCTCATTTATCTGAGAACCGCTATAAGAGGTGCTATACAGCACATAAGAAATGAACTTGTTTTATTCAAAAATGCGAAAGTGCTTAAAAAAATCTCGTTAAAAAACTTTAAATCATTTAGTTCACTAGAAAATTTAGAGTTCAAACCTATAACTATTTTGTCGGGAACAAATAGTTGTGGAAAAAGTTCACTATTGCAAAGTATTTTGTTACTAAAACAAACTTTGGAAAGTCAGAGTTTGGATCAGGCGGTACTGCTAAATGGAAGGTTTGCACGTTTGGGAACTTTTGAAAACATCATTTTTCATAAGAATCCTGAAAACAAAGTGGAATTTAAATTTTCCTTTTCTATTCGCAAAGAAGATTTTCCTAGCTTTCAAAGAAAGCAAATAATATTGCCGTTGAATATATTCCTGAGAGATATATTTCCCTCGGAAAGATCGGGGAGCAATCGAGAAAGACCAAGTGAATATTTTATTTCCTATAAAGTAGTTCTTAAAACTATTATAAATCATTAGTCCGAAAAATTTGCCCAAATGCTGAGGTAACAGTGGACAGGTTTCATGTCACAAAAATGATCCATGAAGAGTTGAATCAGGCGAGGATTGACCAAAAAAAAACGGCAGAAGCCTTAAAAGTTAAGGAAAGAGCTAAATTATTTACTAGCTTGAAAGGAAGTAAATATATCTTATTAAAAGGCGCAGTTAAATTATCAAATAAACAAAAAGAAAAGTTAAACCAAGTAAAAGAAGCTTCACCGTTAGTCGGAATAATGCACTCATTAAAGGAAGAATTTCACGCCTTATTTGAAAAGAGCAAAAACTTAGGGGAAGGGATATTGAAACTAATAGATTGGATTGAAAAAGCCGAGCCATACTATCGGAATAGTGTCCCAACAATCAAACGGTGGTTTGGGGAAATAGTTGGGTATTTTGAACGCCGAACAACCAACGGTATAGTAGAAGGAATTAATAACAAATTAAAATTGTTAAAGCGTTGTGGATTTGGATTTAGAAACTTTGACAATTTTAAAATTATAGCTTTAATTAGCTGGCATTTTCCTAACATTTTAGCATAGTAAGTACGAAAGAGCCCTAATCTCCCAGATATGAAAAGCACTATCAAGATTTACGGTCAACGTTATGGCATAGAAGCGATGTTTAAAGACTGCAAAACAGGAGGATATAACTTGGAGGGTTGTCAAGCATCACCTGATAGATTGATTGCGTTAATGATTTTAATAGCTTTGGCGATGACTTCGGCATGGTTACAAGGAAAAAGAACTCGGCTTCAGAGACAAGAAAAATATGTGTGTCGTCCCCAAGAGACAGGTAGAACAAGA
>JFJP01039891.1_pt1 | contig 12827 bp, 7 predicted proteins | sample 431651 | NCBI WGS metagenome assembly JFJP01 (sample SAMN02602958, study PRJNA72255) | Microbial mat metagenome, whole genome shotgun sequencing project. | biome: fresh water; feature: sink hole; material: water; isolation source: purple microbial (photo- and chemosynthetic) mats found in... | reverse complement strand
GGCCTCCATTAGGTTTGCAGGTACCTGGATCGTGCCGGTGGGAAGTCATGTCCCCGTGAAAATCAGCCTCAGTTTCACCCAGCTTTTCGAAGTCGATATCTAGCAAGACCTGGTGCTGCTCTTTGAAATAACGTACCAGCAATATATTCGGGACCCGCAGGGAAAACTGCCTGTGAGAATATTGCCGCGCCATGTTCCGATCGTCTCCTGACCTGTTCTTGGGGCACTTTCACCTGCGACAGTTATCCAAAAACCCTGAGTAACTGTTTTTCCCAGCAGCAGCTTCTCTTCAACACAAACATTTTCAATTTCCTACAAACAATACCGGTCGCCATTCCGACGCAGCCACTCCTCATGAAGCTCATATTCTGGTGCAGCACATCGTAATTGCTTATAAAAATCCTGGCTGTGATTGTGTTCAAGCAGATGCACGAGTTCATGCAGGATCAGATAGTCAATCTGTTCGATTGGCAGAAGCATCAAGCGCCAGTGAAAAAAGAGTTTGCTGCTTTGGGTGCACGATCCCCAGCGAAAACCGAGGTCTCGAATATTGATAGACACAGGTGTAACACCCACACGCCCCTGCAAGAGTTGAACACGTTCCGGCACCCAATCTTCAGCACGCTTGATATACCAAGCAATAAAGGTTTCCCTGCCGATAGGGGCCAAGGGTCGGGGCAAGAGAAACCGCCCATTTTGCCACCGGAGAATGTTTCTGTCCTTTTGTCCTGGCAAGGGGTCGTCCACGAGCTTTAGTTTGTATTTTCTCCCACGATAATAAAATCCTTCACCGGAAACAAATTCCTTATCTGGCAGATTGTGCAGCTCTTCTTCTTTGCGGCCAAGTTGCCGGTAAATCCACAGCATCTTTTCAAGAACTAGGGGCTCCAGCTTCTCTCGGCCAACATTGTCAGGGGCGTAGAGGATGACATTTCCATCCCGTTCCACGCTCAGCTCCACTGTCTTGCGTCGGGAGCTGCGTTTAATCAGGATGGACAGGTCTTTAATCGCGATTACTTCCATTGCCCCACACCAATAGCCGATGGAGATTTTTGGCCTGATCAACGACACGCGCCGCCAGCTTTTCCAGCTTGTTTTGGGCGACCTTGCCGCTATTTCTCAGAATTCGATACACTTTTTTTTGTAATGACTCCCGATTTGAGACATCCCGCCAAAAATCTACCCGGCGGATATTTTCCTGAATTTCCTCCACCGTGGCCACTGTCAGCTCAATGACTTCCCTGAAGGCAGGATCAACGCTTTTCAGCTCTGCACCAGTTTCTTTCTCAACCGCCTTTTTCAAGGTCCCAAAAAATGGGGCATGCAAACGAGGATCAAGGCCGGGCACGGTTTCCTTTCCTTCCCGTTCAAGTTCCTCCTTGATAAATTTCTTGAGCGCCTCCTCTAACTTGTTCCAGTTGTCCTTGAAATCCTTGAGAATCGTTTCAAGCCGCTCACTCAAATTCTTGTAGTGTTCAGGGTCTTCATCAAAACGCATCCTGATCTGGTGCCGTAGGGCATGCTTCATCTCGGAAGCCCTAGCCCTGGCGCTTTTTTTACGTTTGACCTGCTCAAGAAAACCAATGTCAGTGATGGCACATGGCGCAATGCGGGGATCAATGCCCTCGGCCGAGATATGTTCATCAATCAACCGTTTTATGCGGCGGTCAACCCCTTCCAGATTGAGCTGACTGTCACGATAGAGATTGGCAGCCACTTTGGCGATAAAGCCAAGGATCTTGGCATCCCGCACAAAGGGCAAGGCTTCCGGTCTGGGCATGACTATGGCTAGACTGGCAAAAAATGCCCCGGTCCGGTTCAAAAAATCTGCTCGAATCTGGACATCTTCGAGTAGTTCTATGCAGGGATCAATGGGCATTAAAGTCATGATCCCCCGGGAATGGAATACATCCAAAGCCTTTCGATGCCGATCTTGCAGTCGTGGAATTTCATCACGCACTGTCTCTATTCCGGTTGGAGGTCGTTTGCCGCCTTCTTCTGAATCAGTCAATGCCGTTCGTAGTTCGCGAGCAATGCCGACATAATCAATGATATAGCCGCATTCTTTGCCCTGTTTTTTTCGATTAACCCTGGCAATGGCCTGGAGCAGATCATGCTCTATCATCCGGCGGTCAAGATAGAGGGCTTGCTCCACCGGGGCATCAAATCCGGTGAGAAGCATCTTCAACACACACAAAATTGCAAGATTGCTGCTTTTCTCTGGATTGGAATGGACGAATGGTTTCTTGAAATCGACGATATGAGCTTCGATCTTTGCCGAATCAGTCCATTGATTCCAGTCCGCGCTCTGGTTGTGCCGCTTGGAAAAAACTGCCGCAAACTCCAGAGCTTTCACCCGTTCCAGATTCTTATGGGCTGCCACCAGGGTCCGGACATCCTCAGACTGCGCCAGCAGCTCTTCTTCGGCAAGCGACAAAAGAGCAGAATCAATGTTTTCTGCCTCTCGCACCAGTTCGTCCCGGGCCACAACCAGGAATTTTTGGTATAGAATCACTGCCTCTTGGCTTACCGCCACCACCTGAGCCTTGCACTCGCCGGGCAAAATATTACGCACAAAATGGCGCAACATATCCTTGGCCTTGACCGCGATAAGTTTTGGAGCCTCCATCACCCTCTGCTGGGTAACAAACTTCTGCATGATAAGCTGCTGTTCTTCCTTGGTGAACTCGCCGAAGCGTTTCGGCACCTGGGCATCAAGCTGGGCGGTGCTTTCTACCTGGCCAAGCGGAACCCTGCCTTCATAGAAAATCTTGACCGTGGCCCCATCATCTTCGGCTTGTTTCATGGAGTATTTATCGATGAACTTATCAAATATAGCCAGGGTGTTACCGCGTTCTCGGTTCATGATCGGCGTGCCGGTAAAGCCAATCTTGGCAGCGTTGGGCAAGGCTCGCATCAGATTGGCATGAAGAAGGGAAGTATTCGTCTGATGGCATTCGTCGATCAACAGCAGAATTTTTTCTGAGGCATTGAGCTCCGGATATTGAGTCTCGTCAGCGATTTTCTGCCGGAGGGTTTTGGTGTGTCCATTTTTTGCCTTGACCTCATTTTTGGCCAAAGGAGGAGTACATTCCGCCGCCTCCAAGATACCAAGTTCAACGTCCTGGAATTCAGCATCATCTTCAGTGGTCATGATCCGAGGTGGCGACACCGGGACCTGATATTCCAATACCACCGAGTCCCCATTGCGCTCCTGATTTTTCTGGATCATACAAAAGACCAAGTCAGGGCCTTTCTCAGCCAGTATCCGTCGCACCAGGTCACTGCCCGATCCCCCCGCCTGGAAATCATTATTGTCAGGCCGTACCCTCTGGCCACTCAATCGGGCGGTTTCTTGTAACTGCTGCTCCAGGGCAGTTCGGTTCGTGACCACCACCACTTTAAATCCGCACAACTCGGGGATGGTACGGATCTTCCGTACCAGGTGCACCATGGTAATGCTTTTCCCAGACCCTTGGGTGTGCCAGATGATCCCGCCGCGTTCGTCTCGTTTATTTTCTGACAGGAGTCGGGTCTTGCCATGGGTCAGGCGGTCTATGGCCTTCTGGACTGCGCGGAACTGCTGGTATCGAGGGCACAGTTTGATCAGGGTGCCGCCATCGGTGCTAAAGAGGATGAAATTGCGGAGAATATCGAGCAGATGCGCCGGTCGCAGCATGCCGGCCACCAGCTTTTCCTGGCTGCGCAGGGTGGAACCGGGCCGGCCAATCTCGGCCAGGACCGCATGTTCAGTGAACGGGGCAGTTTCTTTCCATTCCACATAGTGCTGCAAACCAGCGCCAAAGGTGGCGACCCGGGCCGCATAGAAGCAGGAAACAACCATCAACTGGTTCCAGTGGAAAAGGTGCTCGATTCCCTCTTCCCGCTCCACATGGTCTCGCTGATTTGCATAGCGTAGTAATTGTTCAACCCCTGACTCAATAGGCTTCCAGAACCCGCCGTCATCAGTTTCTGTCAGCCCTGGACTTTTGCACTCAATGACCACCAGAGGGATGCCGTTCACAAAGAGGATCAGATCGGGAATGACAAACCCCACCCGGCCGACATAATCAACCCGGAACTGATTAATGGCCAGGAAACTGTTATTTTTCAACCCGGTGGGTTCAAAGTCGATAAATTTGACCGTCACATTACGGGAGTGGGGTGAATCACCGCCACTGGCCCGTACCACCGACACCCCCTTGATAAGCTTTTCCGTCAGCTCCTGGTTGCGGGCCAGCCCGTCGATCTTGTCCGTGCGGGTCAGTTCACGGATGGCCCGATCAATCGTGATCTCATCCAGGTTTTCAGAGGCATTGATTGTGCGGATGGCTTGGCGGAGTGGGTCTTGCAGAACTACATCCCGAAAGTTCTCGCGCTTCGTCTTCTGCGGATAATCAATATCCCCCTGCAAATACTCCCATCCCATGGCCGCCAGTTGTTGCAGCAAGGGCCGCTCTACAGTCGTCCACTCATTGGGATTCTCGCGTTCGGGATCAGTATCCAGTTCTGGAATCATGATTTCTCTGCCTCGTCTTTATCCCCGGTCATGGCGCAATATGCCTGGCCCGGATGGGTTGGTTGTTCGGGGAATCGCTGTTTCAGCTTGCCTTGGCGGATTAAGTCAGAGATGTAATGATTTTTCAGGGTCTCCATGCCTCGTTGCAGTATTTCGGCAAGCTCCTGGGCAGTTACATATCGATCTTGGCAGAGAACAAGAATAGCGGCCACCATCGTGGCGGGATTGCTCCGCTTCTGACCACGGATTTCTAAGACAATGGCGGGAAACGACTCCCCGGACAACCCAGAGGTGGTGGTCTGTGCATGCAGCTTGTCACTTTGTTGGCTGCTTGTGTCGTTGTGATATAAACTTGGGGCCTTATGTTGGGAGCCTGACTCATTATGTTGGGAGCTCGTGGTCTTATGTTGGGAGCTCATCCCGTTATGTTGGAAATTCGCCGGAGTCTCGGGAGCCAGTGAATAGGAACTCCAGCGGCGCTTATCGTTCCCCACGAGGAAATGTTCTGCCACCAGTCTTTTCAAAAGAAAGGTGATATCGCGCGGGTGCGTTTCCGTCAATTCCTGCAACCGCTCGTTTGTGACCCGGCCTTCGAGAATGGCGGTGGCAATAGCCAGGCGGCCGGTTTCGTCCAGTCGAGTAAGCCGTCCAGTGAAGCGGCGCTCCATCTCTTCGGTCACTTCCGGCGGAAAGAGGCTGATGGTGGGCAGTCGCAGGCACACCTCTTCTTCCTCGGTGTTTTCTTCCAGGGCTGGAGCCCGCCAGTGCTGTTCCCGCCATGCCTGGAGGATTTTGGGGAAGCCGGAACCTGCCTTTTCACCAGCGCCGACCATCTGGAACATCTGTTGGAGCGAGGGATTGCGGCAATCGCTTTTGCCACCCAGGCGCACCTGTTCGGCAGGCAGCCGCAGCAGGCCGGGGTTATGAAACTCGAACCCCTGTGCCAGCCGGAAGACCCGAATTCCGCCCCTGCCCTGATAATCGGCATGGATCAGGGCGTTGACCATGGCTTCGCGCAGGGCCTCGTGTTGGGGCGATTCGTCCCGGCGAAAAAGGTTTGGCCCCATCTGGAAGGGGACAGCAAGGCCGTCTCGGAGTTTGGGGATGACCTTACGAAAAAATTCAAAGAGGTTGCCCGGCCAGGTGCCATCAACGGTCACCCGGTCGAGCCAGCGGGGCGCGCCGGATGTGGCGGCAGGCGGCAGATGGCGGTAATCAAGCTGGAAATGGGGAAGTCGGTCAAGGATGCTGCGCTGACGGCCAAACATGAGCAGTCCGGCCAGGGTAATCCCTTCCCGGTTGGTGGCGCGGTCTGTTGCCCAGCCGCCCAATTGGCGGAGCATCTCCTGGTCGCTTCCGGCGAGAAACGGGTGGCTCGGGTAATTGCTGCGAAAGAGATTCCGGTAGGCTGCAAGGCTCTCTGCTTCCAGGTCATTCAGACTGAAATGTTCTAGGATCTCGCCATCCCGGGGCCAATCTCCGGCATCGGAAAGCATGCGGCGGATGGTCTCTTCCGAGGCATGACGGTCGCCCTCGTGACTGCGGACATAAGAACCCCGGAGCGGGTTATTGTTGATAAAGACTGGCCGCTGCCGCCGGTTGGCTCGGGGGATATGCAGCACCAGGACGGTCTTGCCACCGATCTGGTGACGCTCCACGGCATCACGATCGAGAAGGTTGCAGCTCACCTTTTCGGAATTGGCCAAGATGTTCCACAGATCTCGTTCGACCTTGTCCACCGCTTTCAGGCCGTGCACAACTAGGAAGCCGTCGGCTTCCTCCCGCACCCCCAGCGCGATGACCCCGCCGTGGGTGTTGGCCATCGCGCTGTAGGTCTCCCACAGGGATTTGGGCAACTGGCCCTTCCCGTCCTGCCCAGCAGCCAGCTTGGCCTCGAAATCCCAGCCCTCGCGCAGGGCTTCAATATCCAGTGTCATGATGTGGCCTCCAGCAGGTTTGCGGGAACCCGGACCGTGCCGGTGAGAAGGTCGTGCATGAGGCCGTGCTTAAATTTGAGCAACTTGTAAAGTTGTTGTTTTTCTTTCTCCTCACTCTGATCGAAAGAATCAAGTTTGTCAGCTATATCCTGTTGCTCGGATTTTGGTGGGCAGGAAATTTTTTTATCTAACAAATCCATTCTTGAAATTCCAGGAATTAACCCTGAAGCATCTGCTCGCAAACTTTCGGAAAATGAAGTGAGCAGATAATGCAAAAATCGGGGAGAACATGTTTTTGCACGAACGGCCATCAGTTGACGACTAATGCAATAACTCGCATCCGCAACTATGGTTTTTCCCGTCCCAGATCCTTTCACTGTAATCAGAATATCCCCTAAACGACAGACTACTTTTGGGAAAGCAGTATATTTCGTTACAATTATTTTTCCTTCTGGAAAATCAGCTGGGCCTGTCAAATAGGGAGCATGCTTTGAATTTTCTGAGTAACATTTTGCCTCAATATGTTGTCCAGAAAGTAATAAAATATGATTTCCCAAAAATTCAATCTCCCATTCATTGGGAATTCGGCCCAGGGGGGAGTCTTTGAACTGATCAGGGTGGCGGACGGGGTCGCGGAGTTCACCGTTGTCGTCGAGGCCGTAGGTGAGAAGGTCGTGGAGCATCCCTGCCTTCACCACCCGCAGCTTGGCAATCACCGCCTCGGTCTGCCGGATGGCCTCGTCCACACTGTCAAGAATGGCGGCGATGGAGCGTTGTGTCTCAATCCCGTATACTTTGTACAATGGCAGTGATATGACTTGGCTTATTGTCACGCCAGAAACTGTTGACCCTGTGCCCTGTTGTTGGAGTGCTGGGGCTACATGCTTGAGCAACCAAAGAAGATAGCCAGGATCAACACCTTTCTCGGGGAACAGAGCCTTTAAATCCTGATTAATTGCTGTTGCCCTTTTTGTCAGAACACACCGACCAACAGCCATACGAGAACATAAAATTGGAACTCCGCTGGGGATAAGATTTGCTGAACTGGCAGCTAAACCTTGCTCTGTAATTTTTTCTTGGGTTTTCTCAAGAAAATAGCATTGATCATTAAAATCTTTGACCGATGCCCAAGGGATATCTCCACCCCAATATTTTGGCATCATTCTGGCAGGAGTACCACCACCCACAATTCTCGAGACCAAATCTCCAAGTTTGGCTTGGACTCCGTATGGGTTTTCCTCATTCACACACATACCCCAACTCCTTCAAAAACCCATCCAGCCTTCCGGTCGCCGAATCTCGATCCACCTGAATCGCCCGTAGGCTGACCCCATACTTATCCCACAGCTTTTCCACCGCCGCCCGCACCTCCTGCCGGTGCTCCTCCATATAGCGGCACAGTACCTGCTCCAGATCGGCGCGGCTGAGTTCAAGGGCCAGGTCGCGGCAGTCATCGGCGGAGAGTTCCGCCCGTTTCTCTTTCAGCACCTGTAACAGGGCGTGGCTCAATGCCTTCAACCGTTTTTTGCCGGCGCTGATCTGGGCCTTGATGGCATAGAAGGGGTCGAGGATCTCACCAATATCCAATATCCTTTGCAAAAGGCGGCCTACTTTCCGTTGTTTCAACCCTGCCAGTTCCTCTTCCAGGGCGGTGGTATCCTGGCCCAGCTTTTTCAAGGCGGCAATGGAGCCCTTGTCCTTCACATCAGGACCGCGCTGAAGAAACGTGACCCGGTCCATGGCCGGTTTGACCCATTTCCGGAGTTCGTTCATTTCCTTCTCCAGTGTCGTGACATAATTGCCGCCGTCTTCCTCGCCGCCCTCGCCGTTAGCAGAGCCGTCTTCAATGCCCTGCTGCTCAAAGGCCTCCTTCTCTCCCTCCAGACGGCTGATCTCAGCCCGGCACTCCTCAATTTCTTGCAAATATTCGGGCAGGAGTTTTAGCACCAGCTTATGCTCGAAGGGATCGAAGAGTTCATTTTTGCTGGTCTCGGTGTCCTCGATCACATCCTGGATGAGATCAATCCAACTGTCCACCAGCTCCTCGAATCCCCGGGCGCTGATGGTCTGGATCTCATCCCGAACCTCGTCCCACCAGGAGGCCAGTGCTCCGATGACTTTGAAGCGGTCGAGAATTCCCACCGGTAACAATGCCGCCTGGAAAGAGGTGAGGAATTCTCGGCGCAGGATCATGGGATCGCGGCTATCCGGCAAGGCGGCCAGCCGGGGGGAGTGCGCGGCCCACCAGTCTTGAAAAGCACTGAGCATGGCCTCTTCCCGTGTCCTGATCCCGGGATCTTCATCCACCACCCGGCGGAGCGCGCCATTGCCGGCGGTCGCTGCGGCAAAATCGAGATAGTGTTCATCACGAGGGACAAAGAGATGGGATACATCGAGTCCGTGGGCGTCAAAGAGGGGATTGAGTCTTTCAATTTCGGCCTTGGGCACTCCGCCCAGAAGATGCGCCCGTACATCCTGGGCCTCGGGTGGCGGTGAGTTATCGGCATAACGGCGAATGTTGAGGTTAAAGTCTTCGGCGGCGATTTGCTCGGTGGTGACAATGCTCGAATAGCCGGGAATGGCCTCGAAGGTCTGAAAGGTCTGGACGATCTTTTCGCTGTGCTCGGGCCGCAGGAAATTTTGGGCGCGTCCTTCCTCGTAATCGCGGTCGGCATTGATGAAAAGGATCTTACCCTGCCTGGCGGCGGGTTTGTCGTTCTCGCGCCGCATCACCAGAATACAGGCCGGGATGCCGGTGCCGAAGAAGAGATTGGCCCCCAGGCTGATGATGGCCTCGATGTGGTCTTTCTCCACTAATTTCCTGCGGATCTCATACTCGCCGCTGCCGCGAAAAAGCACACCATGCGGCATGACTGTGGCCATGATCCCGCCGGGCTTGAGTGAGGCCAGCATATGCAGGGCAAAAAGAAAATCGGCCTTCTTTTTCTCGGGTGGAAAGCCATAGCCGGTGAAACGGTAGTCGTGTCCGAGCTGTTTTCGTTCATACGGCAGACTGAAGGGCGGATTGGAGAGGATGCGGTCAAAACGCATCAACTCGGTGCCGTCCAGATGCTGGGGAGAGTTGAGGGTGTCGTCGTTGGCGATATCGGTGCCACGAAAGACACCATGCAGAAGCAGGTTCATCTTGCAGATGGCCCAGGCCGAACCTTCGTTATCCTGACCGCAGAGGGAAAGATTATCGGCGTCGCCGCCATGCTCGGCCACATACTGACGGCCATAGATGAGCATCCCGCCGGAACCGCAGCAGGGATCATAAATGCGCTGCCCTTCTTGAGGATCAACCAGGCGCACCATGAGGCTGACCACATCGCGGGGGGTGTAAAACTCACCGCCTTTCTTGCCGGAGTCCTGGGCAAAGACAGAGACCAGGTACTCGTAGGCCGAACCCAGCAGGTCACGGTGCTCAAAGTCTTCGTTGCGCATTCGATGTTTGCGGAAATGGGTGATGAGCTGGCGAAGCTTGGCATCTGGAATGGATTTTTTGCCGATAAGCCGGGTAAAATTGATCTGTTCCAGGACCCCGCCCAGGGTGCTGATATTATTCTCGCTCAGGGCTGCCAGGGCTTTGTCCAGGTGGTCGCCGATGTTGATATGGGCGTTGGCGTTAATGGTCTCAAACCGTGCCTGGGTCGGCACAAAGAGGCCGTCGTAGAGATTACGGTCCTCGGCCTCTTTTTCCGCCTCCTCCTGGGTCTTTCCGCCTGCCATCTCTTCCCGGACGACTCGTTCCCGTTCCTCATCGAAGACATCGGAACAGCGCTTGAGAAAGAGCATGCCAAAGATAAAATCCTTGTATTGTGAGGCATCCATCTTGCCGCGCAGGATATCGGCGGCGGCATAGAGGTGGCGTTTGAGTTTCGGGAGAGTCAGGCGGGCCATAAGGTGTTTTCCTGTTTACAGTATCGAGAGTGTTACACAATCATTATCAATTATTTTCATTATAGGGTGGTTAATGCAAGATCTTGTTTTTATCAATGATAATTGAGGGTGCGAAAAGCAGCGAGCAAGAACTCAACTGACGCATTCATCCCTTCTTTGGAACTGTGCGCGACTCCACCCGGTTAGCAGCCTCGTAAATCGCATACATACTGATTGCTTGCAGGTTGACCTCATCAATAAGACTATTCAGATATTCCTTTGAACGGGTAGTGATGCCGGCCCGTTGACAGACCAACCAGGCCACGGCCTCCGCTTCGAGTTCCATAACTTCACGGGAAAGTCTTCGGGCTGGCCAGCGACCTTTCGTATCAGCACCAAGATGGCCGCAGTAGATATGGCCAAGCTCATGAGCCAGTGTGGCGAATTGTGTTGGTAGGTTATGTCTGGAGTTGAGTTTAACCCGAAAAACCCGCTTTTTGGCAAGCATCATCCTTTTTGGATACTGTTCCAAGTCAGCAGCGGTGCCGGCTTGGTTAGTGCCGTACTGGTCCGTTTTGAAAACGCTGATATCATATTTGGCTGCGGCCTGTATTGTCCGTTCATATAAGCATTCCGGCAGATCCCCCTTGGCAAAAAGAGAATTCAGCTCTTGCCCGGGGAGTTCTTTCCCTTCGGTGTCACTCAGCTCAAAAAGAAACTGCACCGGCCCGAAAGGCCAGAGGATGACCACAGGAACGGCATCCGGCAGGACATAACGGCCAATCTCCCGCCACTGCTTGCGGTTGCCAACCATGGCCGCACCTGGTCGTTGTAACTGGACCAGCATGGCATTGTACACAGACAGATTATTGAAATCCCTGGCAACGCCGATAAATTTATCAAAAGCCATATTTTTATCTGTTTTCAGGGCCGAACGAAAAAGCTGATCAATGGCATGTGAACAGTCTTCAAAGTGCAAGAGGCGCTTTCCTGCTTGTGAGTTCAGTTCTTCGTCTGGGGGCTGGGCTCCTGAAACTGAATCGGCATTATTGTAATTGAGCTGATCAGATGGGTTTGTTTCGGGGGTATTCATTCAAGCCTCATTGGTAAATGTGTGCGATGAATTAAAGTCATTACACCGTCACTTTGATATCATCTCACGCCAATAATGATAAAAGCACTCCAGCTCCTTAATCCGCAGGGATTTATCCTGGATCCGGTGCAACACCATTCCCAGATAGACCCGCCATCCGGCATCGGGCGGTTCGTCGTGTATTGTGATACTCATAAAAACTACGTTAAAGCCGTCCATCTTTGTAAAGTTCTGCCAATAATGGGCAAACTGCCGTTTTTCCTCTTCCATGGTAAGATGCCAACCAAATTCATCAAGGATAAACTCCTCAATGGTCATCGGGCGTTCATCATCTGCAAGGACATCTTTAAGAGGTTCGGCGTATTCATCATAAGTGAATCTTCCGTCAGGTACTGTTACAAGGGTAAGATCACCGGTGTCGGCAAAGTCATCAGGGAAATCATAATTGGGATGAGAAAGGGCTTCATTTTCATACCATCCCCCTTGATCGCCAATCCAGAACCCACTTAATCTTGTGTAGTTGTCCAGATTATCCCATAGGTACTGCTGCTCTGGGGTGAATTTCGGCAAATTGTTCGGCAGGTAATCAGCCAACCAGGAGAAATAGTCATCATCAGGGATATCGTACCAGACATCACCATCAGGAGTTCGCGGGAAATCATTCATTCGATAATCTTTGGGAAAAGCAAATCCTCCGTCCGTTAAAGGCTCGGGCCAAGGGACTTCGTGCCCCTGAGCAATTGTCAGCATCAATTTCCTTCCAGTCATCATTTTTGTCATTTTATTCCTTGTGCCCGGATCGTTCATTAAGGGCTTCTTGCAGTGTAATCGAACCGTCAACCTTTAGCGAATTATTGAATGCCATCGTACCCAGAAAATTCTGCTCGCCCGCAGGTTTTGCCCGCTTCTGTTCCTGACAGGTATGCAATTCGCTTTTCTGGAATAACCGTGATCCAACTGCATGGTAGCGTTACGCCTCCGAACATGGATTCAACGACACAAAAGTCTATCCACTTTCGAGTATAGGGTTATTGTAATGTCAGGGACTGGTGTTGAAATACTCCCGAAGCCATTGCTCAAGTCGGCGAGTAAATTCATCAAGAAATTGTGATCGCTTGGCTCTGGATAGGAAATAGCATTCGTATTGCCTCTCAAACTTGAACTGGCTACGATCGGACAAACGCCAGCAACGGACCATAATCGTATCGGTCGGCGGCACGCAGTGCATTGATGTACTGTCTCCGACAATCCCCGGCATTGATAAGGTTGCCGCTTCCCCAGGTAAAACGAGGCTGCTTGAGCAGGTGTGCCAGAATAATGTCGGCCATCAATCGGGCATGACGGCCATTGCCATTGGCAAAGGGATGGATTGCCGTAAGCCGGTGATGGAAACGGACGG
>JFJP01039715.1_pt1 | contig 12829 bp, 10 predicted proteins | sample 431651 | NCBI WGS metagenome assembly JFJP01 (sample SAMN02602958, study PRJNA72255) | Microbial mat metagenome, whole genome shotgun sequencing project. | biome: fresh water; feature: sink hole; material: water; isolation source: purple microbial (photo- and chemosynthetic) mats found in... | reverse complement strand
AACTCCACTTTGATGTTTTATTTGAAGTATGTATAATCCATTGCTTAATGAGCTTATATCATATGATGCTGTACTTTTGCCATTTGCAATTACTGTTTTATTTTCCATTTGTGTTTTTCCATCTAAAGCAATGATCGATATTTGCAATTCTTCTGTTGAAATACTTGTGTATTCAATGTTTAAGTTGCTCTGTACCGGATTCGGATAAACAGAAATAGAAATTTTTTCGGATATTATGGTTTCATTATTGGTGCCCAAAGATTTAACTTCAACTTCGGTGCAGTAAGTATCCTGCTCCCCTGACACAGGATCGGTAACAGTTAAACATACATTATATTTGCCATACTGAGCATATACATGGGTAGGATATAATGTGCTAAAGTTGTAATTTCCGTCTCCAAAATCCCATAAAAAGTCAGTAGGATCGCCATATACAGCCGCTGAAAGGCTAACTGATTTTAATCGACTGTCTTCTAAATTGGAAATGGATGAACTGTATGGCCCTTCTTTTATCTTTAACAAACTTAAATTCTCTCTTTCTTGGGCCATGAAAATAGCTTTTAAATCACTATTTGAACTCAAATTGATCAGTTCCAAATGCTCACCCTTACATGCATTTACATTTATAGTTTTTAATCTAATAGCGTAATATCCATTTGATGGCATTGTAAATACTGGGTTTTGATCAAACGATGAGTCTGTAGGATTTATAATTCCAACTTTCCATTCCCATGAAATGGGATTGCCATAACTCATGTCTTTTAATGAAATGGTTTTGTTGGTACTGTCAATGGAATAAATAAACTTGGTTAAACAGTCATCGGGTGTATTACCCACTTTTATAACTTCGCAATAAGTGTTTCGAATATCGTTAATATCCGTAACAGTTAAGCAAACGTTATAATAACCACTGTCTGCAAATTTATGCCGCACATAAGCACTAGTAGCATTTTTACCATCTCCAAAATCCCAAAAGTATTTAGAAATGTTTCCGCTTGATCGATTTTCAAATATAATACTGCTATCGGATGTAAGATCTGAAAACCAAACAAATCCCGACTGTATATCGTTCCCTACTTTTCCTGCTATAATCCTTTGCTCGTATGTATCCATGCAATTTTGGGCTTCATTGTATACAAACAACTTAACATTATAAATTCCGGGATTGCTGTATTGATGAACCGGATTAGGTTTATTTGAATATGAACCATCACCAAATATCCAGTTTAATTTGTTGGTTGAACCAATGGATGCATTTTTAAAGTTTACAATTGTTCCTTCTGCCATATATTCGAATGCCGCATTACAAGCTGATTCAATCCTTAGCTCTTTTTCTATTTTGCTTATGCAACCATTGTTGATATTTTTAACAGTCAAATTAACTTTGTAGGTTCCTGCTTGATCATATTTGTAAGAAGGGCTAGCTTTTTCTGATACTTTTCCATCTCCAAAATTCCAAAATGACACATAGTTATTTTGAGATAAAGAGGTATTGATGCACCATACATAATTTGAATCTGGCGCAACATGATATATAAAATCAGCTTTCAGTGAACATGTGTCACCTTTTACAAATACCCGTTTGTTTATGGAACTAATACAGCCTGCCGCATCCTTAACAGATAAGCGAACATTTGTTTCTCCTGGCTTAAGTTTTATTTTTGGTGATGCCATATTTGAAGTTGCTTCATTCCCAAATTCCCAAAACCAATTGTTTATAGCGCCTATTGACAAATCAGAGAATATCAAGCTGTCATTTTGTGTATCTACATAGTAATCAAAATTGGCAAAACAGTCTGCAGTGTTTCTAATCACTTTACAAATCTTGTCAAATTGTTTATCATCCGATTTAATCGATAAACAAACCTGATAAGTACCCGCTAATAATTTTGTGTTAACATTTTCATTGTTTGAATATACACCATTTCCAAAGTCCCAATAATAACTGCTGATGTTATTTCCTAAACTTAAATTTCTGAAATAAAAACTGTCTTTAAGCTGATCGTAAACATAGGCAAAGTCAGATTTGATAAAACCTGTAGAGATTTGAATCTCTTGACATTTTTTTGATTTTTCACCTGTTGCTACTATGCCAGTTAAACAAACATTGTAAATCCCTTTTTTAATAAATGTATGTTCAGGATCTTTCACTATTGAGTTGTTCCCATCGCCAAATTCCCAATAATAGTTGCCTGCTACTGATGAGTTATTGAATTGTACCGTATTGCCTGCAATAGTGTAAATAAAATCGACAGCAGGGAGTGATTCCCCAACTCTAATTGACTTGCAACTTCGTGATGTTTTTCCAGTAATATCTATTACTGTTAGGCAAATATTATAAATACCTACTTTTGAATAAGTATGCGATGCATTGCTGGTATTGGATGTATTCCCATCACCAAAGTCATAATAAAAATATTTAATGGCTCCAATAGAGGTATTGTTCACGTTGATGGAATTCCCATTTTCACCATTTAGTCTACTTATTATGAAATCAGCATTAATAGTATCATTAGGTAAGCTCGTTGAAATCATTTGCCAATCGGACAAATAAAAGAGGCTTTCACTATAAATTTCTGTTTTTAAGCTATTTTCAATGTTAGGATTTCTGTTGAAAATTCCTACCCGCCAGTAATACTTTGTATTGGGCTGAAGTTTTTTTGATATGGGGAGCACGTAAGTTGTATCATTTACCTCAATGGCTTCTGGTGCTGTTTCAGAATCGCGTTTATATCGGGCAATCTCTAAATAATAATTATTGATTCCTTGAGATTTTGTCCATATAAATGGAATATCAAATCCACGAGAAGGAACCGCATCCTTGGGAGATAAGGCTTGCGGGATTCTTATAATATTACCAGTGCTGAATGCTATGGTATCAGAAACTGATTCTCCATAATCATTTCGTGCAATGGCTTTTATATAATAGGTTTTATTACTATCCAAAAATTTGGCTTGCTTGTATTTTGAATATTCGCTTGCAACAGTTGAATCCTCATAAACAATTTGATTGAAAATACTGTCTTTGGCAATAATGACTTTCATACTGCTGGCAGCTGTTGAATAGGCATATATATCAATAAAAGGACCTTCAACAAGCACGTTGGTATTTGGACTGCTTATAGTTGGAGCATCCGGCGCAGAGCCTGTAGAGCTTATTAATACAACTGTTGCATCATATCCATATTCATATTCAATTCCTTTATATACACTATTTATTTTAATGAAGTAAGACGCATTTTCTAAACTATTTGCATAAACAAATTCATTTAAGTTAGCAATTGTTTGTCCTTTAACTATTGTGTCGTTATCAGAAATAGCAGGATTATAATACCAAATGTATACTTTGAATGTATCAATTCCTATTATACTGTTCCATTTGATTTGAATCTTTTTGCTTGTGCTGCCATATCCAGGAGAATATATGTAGGTTGAAATTGGATTTCCGGTATTAAAATAACTTTGAAAATACGAAGTGTCTATTTTTATTAATCCGATAGAGTAAATTCTATAATATAATTCTTTTAAATAAGGGAAGGTATCCTGAATTCTAAAATCTGTAGAGCTTGAAGAGCTAGCTTTTAGGGTATCCTGATATATTATGTTTTTAAAATTGGCACTGTCATATATGTTTACTAAATATCTTAAGGCGCCGTTGGCATTATCTATTGATAATGATGGATTTACAGAATAATCCATGTAGGCAAATGAAACTGTTTCAGGTAATGAATCAGGGTGCATGCTTGTATAAAAGTTCAAACTAGTTCGTTTTGATGAATCAACACCAAATGCATTGGCCGGCATAATATAAGCCCTATATTGCTTGTTGTATGCCAAACTATCTGGCAAACTTAAAATTGTGTCAGTGAGCAGCTGATTATAAATTAAAACATCTGTTTCATAGCTCCGGATGTCAAAATGGTACAAACTTGCACCTTTTACACTATGCCAGGCAAAAACAGGTTTTAGAGGAACATTTTTCTGATAGTTACTTGGTTTTACAATTTGTGTATTGCTGTAAGGAGCTTCATTGGCCATCGTGAAACTAAATATTTCCGAAGTATCATTAGCTGCTGCAATGTATTCTATAACCCTCCAATAGTATTTCTTATCTGGTTCTACCAAATCAAGATTCGGATATGCATAGCACGTGCCGGAAAGTTGGTAAGGTTCTGTGTAAGTGTATATTATGTTGGTAAATTGAATGTTTTCTGATATTTCAAATTTGCTTTGAAGAGCATTTTCTACTGTCCATACAAAATAATACCATTCACTACTAGTAAGAGTATCTTTATCAGTTGGATAACTTATACTTACGGCTTTTGTAGGTTGTATAGTAATGAGAGCAAGTAAGATTGTAACAAGTTTAATCGCGAGTAAATTCTTTTTCATAATTTCAATTCTTTTTTTTTATAACAAACAAAACTACAATATGTTCTATGATATGTCGAGGTTTTTGTAAAAAATGTTAAATGCTTTTAAAAATTAAAATTAAATGGCTATATTTGATACTCTAACAGGTCTGAAAAGATAAAACAGACTAATGCTTTTTTGTTTAAATATTGGTTTTATGCTGGTTATCTCATTGAAACAAAAAATATTCATAGACGATTTTATTCATTCTGTTAAGGATGACAGTTTTAATACATTTTTAGCTTACGAACAAACAGTGGCTGAAACTTTAGGCAATGAAAATATGATGGGTCAGCTGCTAACTTATGAAAATCTCAATCTTTTGAGGGACTGAATTGTATTGCTTCAGTGTACCATTTTTCGCCATAGGCACGTATTAGCGGCTCTTTTAAAAAACGAAGAATGCTAACATTCTCTTTCTTACCCAATAAACAAGCTGGCTTACATATCTCCCATTCATGATAATTCAATGCATCAAAATCTTTATATTTTGTTATTCTTATTGGGTATAAATGGCAACTTAATGGCTTCTGAAAATCGATGATCCCCGCAGAAAAAGCTTGTTCAATTCCGCAAAATGCTACACCATCAAAGAATACGCAATAAGCGCATTCTTGTTCGTTAATTAATGGGGTTACAATGTCTCCATCGCTATCTATTACCCACTTACCTTGTTCCTCAATGGCCACAACAGCAGCTTCTCTTAAATAGGGTTTTATTTTTGGAAATAATGCCTCCAGTATATTGGCCTCTTCTTCTGTTAAGGGAGCTCCCGAATCTCCATGCACACAGCATGACCCTTTGCATTGACTTAAATCGCATACAAATTTCTTCTCCCAAATATCACTACTAATGATGGTTTTTTCTATATTTACCATGCTTGCAAATTCATGCAACAAAGATACTTTTTTTGTGTTATAGAGTTAAAACATTTAAATATAAACATCAATAATAATTAAAATTTATGGCAACAATCACTTTTAAAGGAAATTCAATCAAAACATCAGGTCAAATTCCACAGGTAGGAACCAAAATTCCTGATTTTTCACTGGTGGCTACCGATTTATCTACTGTGAAACTTTCCGATTATGCAGGTAAGAAGGTTGTATTTAACATATTTCCAAGTATTGATACCGGTGTATGTGCTGCATCTGTTCGTAAATTCAATGAAATAGCGGCATCCAAAAAGGATGTTAAGGTTTTGTGTATTTCAAAGGACTTGCCTTTTGCTCATAAACGTTTTTGCGGTGCTGAAGGTATTGAGAACGTTGTTAGCTTGTCTTCTTTTAAGGATAGTAATTTTGAGGCATCATTTAATCTTACCATCGCTGAAGGCCCTTTAGAAGGGTTATTCTCAAGGGTTTTATTGGTTGTCGATGAGTCAGGGAAAATAGTTTATTCGGAACAAGTGCCAGAAATAGCTCAGGAACCAGATTATGAAAAAGCACTCCAAGTTTTATAAATGATATATAATAAAAAAAGCCGCAGTAAGCGGCTTTTTTGTGGTGCCACCTGGAATTGAACCAGGGACACACGGATTTTCAGTCCGTTGCTCTACCAACTGAGCTATGGCACCTTTTTTAAAATTTGGAGTTGCAAATATAATTAAAAATTTTATTCCACAATGTTTTTTGACTGAATTCATAAAAAAATGTCGCGTTGACTTCTTATCTCCTGAAATGGTTTAATATTCAATTTTTTGAGTACTTTTGTCCTTCTGTTTATAAATATGGAGTATAAGATTTTTACCCTTCCCAATGGAATTCGATTGGTTCACAAGCAAGTGGATTCACCTGTTGCCCATTGTGGAGTGCATATAAATGCAGGCTCTAGGGAGGAATCGGAAATTCAGCAAGGAATGGCTCATTTTATTGAGCATGTTATTTTTAAAGGAACAATTCGACGAAAAGCATACCACATCATTTCCAGACTCGAAGATGTAGGAGGTGAGTTGAATGCTTATACCACTAAAGAAGATACCTGTATTCATGCTTCTTTTCTAAAAGATGATTATCCTCGTGTGGTTGAATTGTTCTCTGATATCCTTTTTAATTCATTATTTCCTGAAAAAGAACTTGAAAAAGAAAAGGAAGTTATTATAGATGAGATTAATTCATATAAAGACACCCCATCAGAACTTATTTTTGACGATTTTGATAGCTTGGTCTTCAAATCCCATCCACTTGGGCATCCCATTCTTGGAACCCCCGATCATCTAAAATCATTTAATAAAAAAATGATCCATCAATTTATGCAGGAAAATTACCATACCGATCAAATGGTGTTTTCTTCTGTTGGCAACATTGAGGCCGAAAGGCTTTTTGGTTTGTTAAATGAGTATTTTGGAAGGGTCAAATCACAGGGTCGACTTTTGCACCGGAAACCTTTTCGCAATTATCAGTCAGAAAAAAAAATAATGACTATCGATACTTATCAGGCTCATTGTGTATTAGGCTTGCCTGCATTATCGGCTAAAGATAAAAGGCGTTTGGGTTTGCATTTACTTAATAATATATTAGGTGGTCCTGGAATGAATTCAAGATTAAACATGAGCCTGCGTGAAAAAAATGGGTTTACCTATAATGTGGAGTCATCGTTCCAACCCTATCACGATACCGGATTATTCAGTATTTACTTCGGAACCGATAGAGAGAAGCTAGATCATACTTACGATTTGGTTTTAAAAGAAATTAAGATTCTCAGAGATAAAAAACTAGGTGAATTGCAATTGAGTAAAGCAAAGAGACAATTTATAGGTCAGTTGGCCATTGCTTCAGAGAGTAACGAAACTCAAATGCTCAACATGGGAAAAAGTTTGCTCACATACAAAAAAATAGAGTCTATTGAAAAAGTTTATAGCAAAATCAATTCACTAAGTGCCATAGAATTATTGGAAATTGCTAATGAAGTGCTGCTGCCAGATGAGTTTTCAAGTGTAATTTATAAGTAATGTATCCGAAATTAGAAGACTATATTTTTAAACATATAGACGATGAAGATGAGGTTTTGCATGAATTATATCGCGAAACCTATTTGACTTGTCTCAACCCACGAATGGCATCAGGACATATCCAGGCTAGCTTTTTAAAAATGTTGGTGCATATGATCAGGCCCGTAAACATTCTTGAGATAGGAACATTTACTGCTTATACTGCTATTTCTATGGCAAAAGCTTTGGCCGAAAATGCTTGTGTTCATACTATCGAAATTGATGATGAACGTTTGTCTTTTATTAATAAGTATATTTTAAAATCAAATTCCAGTAAAAAAATAAAAGTATACATTGGTGATGCTTTACAGATAATTCCTCAAATGGATTTGTGTTTTGATATGGTTTTTATAGATGCGCATAAACCAGATTATTGTGATTATTATCAATTGGTTATGAAAAAAGTTAAATCTGGTTCGTTTATAATTGCCGATAATGTATTGTGGGACAATAAAGTAATTGATATTCAAGCGCAAGATGCTTCAACAAAAGCGCTTCGTTTGTTTAACAAATTGGTGAAAGATGACAACAGGGTAGAAAAAGTGATTCTGCCTATTCGCGATGGAATAAGCATTTTACGTGTCAAATAGACTTAGCTAATAATTTTTATTTGTTAGAATTTATTTATTTTTGTTTAATTTTAAACAATTGTAAGTTTCTTTTGTTTTCGATTAAATGATTTATTATGGGTTCGTACTCAATTAAAGATTTAGAAAAAGTTAGCGGAATAAAGGCTCACACCATTAGGATTTGGGAAAAGCGTTATGATTTAATAACCCCAGGTAGGTCTATGACTAATATTCGCAGCTATAGCGATAATGACTTAAAAAGACTAATAAATATATCTATCCTAGCTCGAAATGGCTTGAAAATTTCGAAAATTGCTTTATTAAGTGATCAGGAAATTAAGGATAAAGTTTTGCTATTTTCTGGAATGAATAGTAATTCCAATAGTAATATTGTGGAAAATCTTGTTTTGTCAATGATTGAACTCAACGATCAGAAATTTGATAAAGCATTTTCGGCAGTTATTTTTAATGACGGTTTTGAAAGCGCATTTATTAAAGTGATGTATCCTTTTTTTGATAAGATTGGGGTTTTATGGCAAACTGGATGTATCAATTCTGCTCATGAACATTTTGTTTCCAATCTGGTGCGTCAAAAGCTTATTGTTGCAATCGATGGTCAGCATAATGAATTGGGAAGTAAAAATGAAAAGTTTATTCTTTTTTGTCCCGAGGGTGAGTTTCACGAATTAGGCTTGTTATTTTACCATTATATTTTAAGAAGGAGAGGCTATAAAGTAATGTATTTGGGGCAGTCCGTTCCCTTTGAAGATTTGAAAAATATTGCTGAATCTTTTCAAGCGGATAGTTTTTTAACAGTTATAAATTCGCCTTCTGATGCTGATGAAATTAAAGATTATTTTAAACTATTGAATCAGGCGTTTCCGGGCAAAAGTATTTATGCAGGAGGGGATGTGCTAAATCAAATTAAGCCAAATTTTCCTAATGTTAAAATTGTTAAATCTCCTGAAAGCTTTATTGAAGCACTAAAAATAGCGCTTTAGTTTATTTATAAAACGATATCTATTTAGTATAATATTTAAGTAAATTGTTATACTATTATCAATATAAGAATAATCGACGTTTGTTATTGGTTTTGCAGAAGCATACTGAAACTGTAGTTTGGTGTTTTTGTATCCCAATCCAATAGTGAACGATGGCTCCAGAAAATATTCTATTTCTTTGCCAAGATTTTCCCATGGGGCATTGTTATGATTAGAATAATAAATATAGTTATGCTGGCTAATATCTCTATAATTTATGAAGTGATTAACTCTTGAGATTCTTGTTGATATTGCGATTTCAAAGTATTTCCATGAATAACCAATTGAAGGTTGTATGAATTGACGCTGAATGGATGCCCTCAATATATCGGAGTTTCTGTCAATTTCTCCAAATCCATAGCCAAAGTTAATTGCAGGGTAAATATTCATTCCTATTTTTTTAAACAGAATAATTTCATTATCAAACACATAGTCATCTATCTTAAATTTCATTGATGATGCTTTGTTGTATCTATCAAAAACGGTATAGGTACTTATAAATGCAATATTATTTGTAAAAGCATAGCCAATACTATTTATTGCTGATGCTTCACTTATGTTTATAGAGGTGTTAATGTCTCCTTTTTCTTTGAAATTCAATACATTTTGTTTGGTTGGATAATAGTAATAGGTGCCGCATGATTGCAGCAACCCTATTATTGTTCCAATTATTATTGTTAATCTTGTTTTCATTTTTATTTAATTATTTCTTAGCATTATACCCAAAGCTGAATCCATATCTAAATCCATCTTTATCGGGAATAAAAAATATGTTCATAGGTATGTTTAGTTTCCCTGATTTGAATGTTTTTCCGGCAGCTATCACAAAAGACGATTGTAGTTTTGGCATCCCTCTTGAATCCATCCTTGTTTCCATGGCTGGCATAGGGCCTTGTGAGGGATCAAATTCTGATTCTAAATGCCAATTATTTTGACTATCGAAATATCCTTTGGCATATCTATTAATACTTAAAACCGGTCCGAAAGCAAATTCCCAACCTCCAATATTGTCTCTTAAGCCATTCATAATTGAAATGGATGGTATAAGCAAACTCTGATCGAGCCCTGTTATCATAGGTACAAATTCAAATAGTGCCTGAAACCTTCCTTCATTTAAATATTGAACTTCAAATTGGTATCCGAATTGAAACATAACAGGAAAGGCATCAAATCCACCAGAATCTTTTGATTGCTGAAATCTGTTTGAAGCTAGACCTGTTAGTAATGTAAATCCCATGCGAGGACCTGATAAGTTCAGTCTATCGACGTAGGGATTGTTTACTGCATTATCTAAGTTGAATTTCTTTGTTAGTCTGCTATGTAATAAAGTGTCGATGCTGTTTCCAAACATTTTTTGTGTGCTAAGCATCACCATGTTTTGTAATTCGTTCTCTAATAGTAAAAACTCTGAAATATGCGTTTTTTCAATGCTTTCGTTTTTAACATTGATAAGACGAAGGGTAATTTGAATGATACCTCCTAAATTTTCTATACTACCGCTCATCATATAGTCTGATTGAAGAATTTTCCCGGCTTCTATCAGACAGATTTTCCCATAGCAGCTGTCTAACTTTAATTTGTTCTTTTTTAATAAATAGCGGGAATCATAACGATCGGTAACCTGATAAAGGTCTAGTTTTTCGACTTCTATTCGCAATAAATTTCCGGCAAGTTCAGGCGAGGTATAAAGGCCTTGGACATCAAGATTTGCGATTGTGATAACTTTTTTCGTGTCACCTTTTTGACCAAGTACAGTATGAACTGATATTAAACCTGCAAAAAGGATTGAAATGGCTGTAAAAACTAATTTTGTTCTCATAATATTTGTTTTTAATTACAAGAGCAAAATTAAACTGAGTAGGGGTCTATAAAAAACGGTTGTTTGTGATCAAATTTCCCTGATTTGCATTTTTCGCAAATCAAGGAAATGGGCTTTTAAAATTTGCGAAATTTGCAATTAAACAAGTGCAAAACCCAAATTTATTTTAAAAAATCAGGAAAATATTTAATTATTTAGCTGAAAATAGTTGTAAGCAAATGAAAATGTTGCTGCCGACCATCCATACATTATATTAGCTGTATATTCACGATCGTTTATTTCGCCAGTTTTGAGATATTTTTCATAAACCTGATATTTTTTTCGTTGTATGGTATCTCCTGTTTTAGTAAGATATTGAGCAGGGCTAGGCTGAATAAAATTTTTGCTAACTAAATTCATATATTTGCTACAAATTTCATTGGCTTCTTTTTTGTAATTATAATTATCTAAAGCTATTATTGTAATACTTTGCATAGGAGGCCATACTGACTCATGATCCCATTGGTAACTTCTTTCTTGTTTGCTTTTCTCACAGGTGGTAATACCAAAATCTGAAAGAAATAAATTTAAATTGGCAACAAGTTTTTTTGCTTGTTCTGGAGACGCCAATCCCGCATACATGGGTGAAAAAGCAGTAGCCGCTGCAACTTTGCTATGACGCTTGTTAATAAAATCGTAATCGAGATACAATCCTCTTTCTTCGCTCCAGCAATACTGATTGATCAGTTTTTTTCGTTCGTTTGCTTTTGTAATCCAAATAGCTCCATCACTTATGCCTAGTTCACTTTCAAAAAAGGCAAAATTTATTTCATATAAATATAAGTTTGCATTTAAATCAACCGCAACAAAATCCGGACAACGGTTTTCAAACCTTGGAGTAAAATCCATTCCTGTTTCAGCTTCAGCTGCGTAATCAGAAGCTATGTCAAGTTTTTTAATCGAATCTATGTCTAAAGCTAAACCAAAGCGATGAGAAAGCTCATCATTGTACATTGTGAATAGTTCTCTTGCGCTAGCATGATGATAATATCTTTGAAGACCATTAATGCTGGTATGGTTATCTTCAATTGTATTGTCAGGATGGGTCCAGAAATGATATTCCGTTAGCAATGAATGATAATATTTTCTGAGCCATGCGGTGTCATTACTTAATTTATATATATCATTTACCATCATAGAAAAATAGGGTGGTTGTGATCTATTATCGCCCCAATCGGCACTTGCATTGGGAATAAATTTTAGAGAATCAAGTAGCCATTTCAAATTAGCGGCACCCCCTTCAATCAGATCAATTCGATCATGTGGAACCAATCCAATTTGGGTAAAATAGGTATCCCAATAAAACGTTAATCCATCCCAAAATGCATACGCAAAGGGATGCGGAATATTATTTGAATTACCACTGTATTTGTCCCAGTTATTTTTAATGCTGTCATTGACCATAGTCCATTCTAAAGGGAAGTTTTGTTTATCCTGTTTGGACTTACAGGAGAATGTAATGCAATATAGCATTAAAGAAATAAAGAAGATTTTAAGTTTAAGAGATGGAATCATTTTTGTAAAAATTAGATTGTTTTCTTATATTTGTTTCATCAATTTTTCAATATCATCAATTTCAATAGGGATATTGGGCATTAAATCAATGCAACCATTTTCGGTAATTACAACATCAGTTTCAATTCTGATTCCTATATTTTCTTCTTTAATATAAATACCAGGTTCGCATGTAATCACCATTCCTGGTTTTAGCAATTCTTTTTTGTCGCCAACATCGTGAACATCAATTCCGAGATAATGGCCAATTCCATGCATAAAATATTTTTTGTACACATTCTTAGTTTCTTCATTTTGCATATCTGATACCGAATACAATCCTAGTTCAATATGTTGTATTTTAATATATTCATATATAGAATCATTAATTTCTTGTAGAGATATACCTGGTTTTATTAATGATAATGCGTATTTATAAGTGTTGAGTACTGAATTGTACAATTGT
>JFJP01039714.1_pt1 | contig 12829 bp, 7 predicted proteins | sample 431651 | NCBI WGS metagenome assembly JFJP01 (sample SAMN02602958, study PRJNA72255) | Microbial mat metagenome, whole genome shotgun sequencing project. | biome: fresh water; feature: sink hole; material: water; isolation source: purple microbial (photo- and chemosynthetic) mats found in... | reverse complement strand
TTAGATGTTGACTTTGTTGGCGGTCAGGATGCCTTGACTGTTGAAGAAGATAATGCAATTTCAGCCTATTTATTTCAACAGAAATTGTTACGTATAAGCCCTATTAAAGTTAAAAGTAGAACCGTAAAAAGAAGTAAAACAATCGTTTGAATTTCATAATCTCGCACTGGCAGCTGTCCGTAGTTTCTTTAACTACGGTCTGTGAAAAGTCATGTTCTGCCTTACATATTAAAATCACTTCTGAATCTCAATAATTGAAGTTCAGCCGTGATTTTTTATCTGCAAACAATATTTCAGCGTGTATTGTTATTCCATCAGAAAGATGTTTTGTATATTTGCAACGTTAATTGATTTTTGTCTTAATCAACTATAATACAAATTGTTAATATGCCTGAAATTAGCCGTTTTTATGGAATCGTGATCTATATGTTTTTTAACGATCATAATCCACCACATTTTCAAAGTGAAATATAGCGAGTTTGAAGCTAATATTCTTGTCGAAAATGGTGCAATACTCAATGGCGATTTGCCAATTAGCAAACTAAAACTTGTTCAGGCATGGGCTGAAATACATAAAGATGAGCTTATGGATATGTGGTTAAGTAAAAATTTTCATAAAATAAATCCTTTGCAATAATGATTAAAGTTACTCGTGTTTTTATTGAAAATTCGCATCACCTTAGTTGTGAATTTAACAATAATGAAGTAAGATTACTTGATGTATTGCCAATTATCGAAAAGCACAAACATCTGAATGGCGTAAGTAGTTTGTTTAATGAAGATACTTTTGCAAAGGTTGAAGTTGGTGATTTTGGTGAACTTACGTGGAGAGGAATTGTAATCACTGAAAATAATGGAATTACAACTTGCTGGGATTATGATATTTCACCAGAATTTGCCTATGCTAATTCCGAACATATTATCAACAATAAGACTGCATAATTTACTTAGCTCCACTCCAGGTAGCGTGTAATCTCGCACTGGCAACCGTCCGTAGCTTCTTTAACTACGGACTTTGGAAAGTAAGGCTCTGCCTTACATATTTATAAATCACGGCTGTATTTCAAACAATTGAAGTTCAGCCGTGTTTCATTTTAAAACAAAATTTCAATACGTATTGTTATTAAATCAGAAATTCGTTTTGTACATTTTTCTTAATTTCTAAAATCAAAAAAAATCATGAAAGTATTTAAAGAATTCAAAGACTTCGCCATGCGGGGCAATGTAATCGACCTTGCAGTCGGTGTGATTATTGGTGGTGCATTTGGCAAAATTGTAGCTTCGTTGGTAGCCGATGTAATTATGCCGCCCATCGGGTTATTGGTTGGTGGGGTTACCTTTACCGACCTGAAGTGGGAAATGAAAGCTGCCGAACTGGTTGATGGTGTTGAAAAAGCCGCTGTTACACTCAATTATGGTAATTTTCTGCAAGTAACGTTCGATTTTATTATTGTTGCATTTGCCATTTTTATGTTTATCAAAGGCATGAACCGCCTCAACAAAAAGAATGAGGAAGCACCCGCAGCGCCTGCGCCACCCCCTGCACCATCCAAAGAAGAACAACTGCTGACTGAGATTCGGGATTTGTTGAAGAAATGAAGACTAATTTGAAAATGTGCCAATTTGAAAATATGTTTTAATCGTGATCTGAATTAGTATTGTTGTGATATGGTGATGATTAAATGGTAAATGGTAAATAGCTAAATGGTAAATAGGAAAATGATTTTGCCTGATAATTTACCCTATTCGTCGGGAAAAAACCATTCGTTCGTCGATTTTAGCTTGTAATGTATTGCATTTCAGCCGTATATTTGCACCATAATTTTTAAAACAAAAAACGTCATGGAAAATAACGAAATGAAAAATTCTTTCCGTTCGGGAAGGACAAAAGGAATTGGTTTTGGACTAATATTGGTAGCAGTAGGCATTGTATTTCTTGTAGCCAATGCGGGCTTAATAGATCAATCGTTGCAATGGGTCATTATCTCGTGGCCAATGCTGCTGATAGTTATCGCTGCGAGCAAGTTTGTGAAACGCGACTTCTACACTGGTTCTATCTTATTAATTGTTGGTTCTTTCTTTTTATTCCCCAAAATTATCAATGCCTATCCCGAAAGTTTTCCGGGCATGGATGGTAGTTTTACGCACACATACTGGCCTTTGCTGTTAATTGCTGGTGGTATTTTAATGGTACTGAGCAAATTATTTGGCAACCAATGGGGATATCAGGACTCGAATAAAAAAAAATATTATAAAAATGCAGGTAATACCGACGGTTACGTAAACGATTATTATAAAGGTCGTACAGGTTCGTTCGAAAAGAATGCCGTTTTTGGCGGTGGCGAACATATTGTGTTGGAACCCGACTTTAAAGGCGGTGAAATTAATGCCGTTTTTGGTGGATTGACACTTGACTTACGCCACACCAACTTAGCCGAAGGCACTTCGCGACTCGAGGTAAATGCTGTTTTTGGCGGTGTAACGGTAATTGTACCTTCGGACTGGATGGTGGAAACAAATATCGATGCCGTTTTTGGCGGATTTGAGGACAAGCGTCAGATTAAAGTGATGACTTACAGCTCCGAACGCAAGTTACTAATTACCGGCGCCTGTGTATTTGGCGGCGGAGAATTGCGAAATTAAACATGCAATTATTTTCAGAAATTATCCGTCGAGTTTCGGATTGGTGGTTAGCCATTTCTGTATTGTTGGGGTTTGCAGTGTTGCAAATCCTAACAATCGGATATATGTTACCAATTCCTTTTGCCGCTTTAATTACTGATGTGCTGCTTTTCTCGACCCTCTATACACTTGTTGGTGTTTTGCTTTGGCATACACTTAAATATGCCAATTTCAATACATTAAGTCGGTTTCAGCAATTTATTATTTACGCTGCTTTGGTACTTTTATCATTAGCGGTAATAATAGGTATCGCTATTGGAATTTATTTTTATTTGCCTTTCGATGGTTCGAACTCGCTTTTGGAGTTTATTTCAGTACGAATTTTAATCACTTTGTTGGTCATAATATTGCTACTTCAGCATTTTACTTTAAAAGTGTGCGAAACAGCTACCATCGAAATTCCTGTTGAAGAACAGGCTGATAATTTTCAAAATAAGAAGATTGAAAATGAAAAAAATGCTGTTGATGTTCTTGAACGTATTACAGTAAAATCGGGTACAAAAATCCATCTGATTCTTATACCCGACATTGTTTATATTCAATCGGATGGCGATTATGTTCAAATTTTCACCGACAACGGAAAGTTTCTGAAAGAGCAAACCATGAAATCGTTTGAAGAGAGTTTGCCTCCATCGCTATTTGCCCGCGTGCACCGTTCGTTTATTGTAAACGTACATTCCATAGCGCGCATAGAACTCTACGACAAACAAAACCAGCAACTTACCCTCAAAAACGGGCATCAAATTAAAGTCAGTCAAGCTGGCTATAAAATGCTGAGGGCAAAGTTGGGCTTGTAAAGTTGGCAAAAAACTATCTCGCACTAATTGCTTCTAATTTTACTCTTCTAATGTGCTCAAGTCGCCTTCGGGCAAGCCCAACGCTCTGGCTTTGAGCACTCGGCGCATAATTTTACCACTTCGCGTTTTTGGCAGCTGATCAATAAAAGTAATTGCCTCCGGTTTTGCAATAGGCCCCATGTGCGTAACCATAAAATTGATAAGTTCCTGTTCCAATTCTGGTTTTACTTCGTACCCGTTGCGGAGAATGGCAAAAATATGAATGCAATTTCCTTTGATAGTATGTGGCAATGCCACAGCAGCCGATTCGGCAATGGCAGGATGACTTATCATCACGCTTTCTATTTCGGCACTTCCAAGTCGATAGCCGCTCACTTTTATCACATCGTCGGTGCGGCCAATAATCCAAAAATAGCCATCTTCGTCTTTTTTAGCTGAATCGCCTGTCAAGTACCAACCTTGTTTTTTGTATTTATCCCAATAAATATCCAGATAGCGTTCGGGCGATTTAAAAATACCTGCCGTCATGCCCGGCCAAGGCGATTTGATAACTAATGTTCCTTCTTCGTTTGCTTTTACTTCGTTTCCTTCATCATCAACAACCGCTATTTCGTTTCCAAAAAATGGTTTCGTTCCCGAACCGGGTTTTAAGGGCGTTATGGGCAATGGTGTTATCATAAATCCACCCGTTTCGGTTTGCCACCATGTATCCATTATGGGGCAATTGCCATTTCCAATTACTTCGTGATACCACTTCCAAGCTTCGGGATTGATGGGTTCGCCCACCGAACCAAGTAAGCGCAACGAGCTCAAATCGTTGCGGTTAGGCCACGAATCGCCAAAGCGCATCAAACCACGAATAGCGGTTGGCGAAGTGTAAAGTATATTTATGCCATATTTTTCGACCATTTTCCACCATCTGTCCGGATATGGATAGGTTGGCGCGCCTTCGTACATCATAATGGTAGCGCCATTCATCAGCGGGCCGTACACAATGTAACTATGCCCTGTAATCCATCCAGGATCGGCGGCGCACCAATACCTATCGTCGGGTTTTATATCGAAAACAAGTTTGTGCGTAGTTGCTGTGTAAACGCTGTAACCGCCGTGGGTGTGCATCATTGCTTTTGGCCTGCCCGTAGAGCCCGAAGTGTAGAGCAGAAAAAGCATATCGTTGGAATCCATCTCTTCCGTTTCGCATTTGGTAGAGGCTATGGGCAAAGATACCAAATCTTGATACCAATAATCGCGACCATTTTCCATGTAAACATCTGCATTGGTGCGTTTTACGGTGATGCAAATTTCCATAGTGGGCGAAAGCTCCATGGCCTTGTTTACAATCGACTTCATTTCCACAATTTTACCGCGTCTGTATCCGCCGTCGGCAGTAATTACCACGCGACTGTTGGCGTCGTTAATTCTGTCGGCTAAAGCTTCGCTACTAAAACCGCCATACACCACGCTGTGAACAGCACCAATTTTGGCGCAAGCAAGCATAGCAAAAATTTGTTCGGGCAATTGTGGCATGTAAATAGTTACCACATCGCCTTTTTTTACGCCCATACTTTTCAGCACATTTGCAAATTGGCTAACTTCGCGATTGAGGGCATGGTACGAGAAAGTGCGCACTTCGCCCGGTTCACCTTCCCAAATAAGTGCTATTTTATTACGGACTTCGGTGTGTTGGTGGCGGTCGATGGCATTGTACACGATGTTTGTTTTTCCACCGCTAAACCATTTGTAAAAAGGAGGATTGGAATCGTCTAAAACTTTATCCCATTTTTTAAACCAATGCAAATTATCGGCTTGTTCAGCCCAAAATTCTTCTCTATTTTCGATGGAATACTTGTAAAGGGCGTCGTATTCTTTTACATTCGCCTGATCTATCACTTTTTGGGATGGATAATAGATCGATTTTACGTTTTCGTTGCTCATAAAATGATTTTATTTTTGATTTAAAGTTCAACCTATTTGAGTTCCATTTTTGTATTTTACAAAATTGAAATTCCTATAGATTTTTATAAAGAACAAATTTCATTCAATCATGTTCAGTTTCAAATCAAATATATTGAACCATGATAGGCACATAGAAGAAAATCGCAAATTCAATTGCCGTTCTATTTATGAGCATAGCCGTCAAGTTAAGGAAAATATTAAAAAAAAAATTATATAATATACTAGTTTGTTGACCCCCAACCCCCAAAGGGGGCTAAGACATATTCTCTACATAAAATAAGAGAAATTAAAGATACTGCGTCTTAAGGCCTCCGTCGGCTGACGGATTTGGGGGTCGAAACTTAAAATTAGCTTGACGGCTATGCCCCAATAGGGGGTTGGAGGTCGAAACTTAAATTAGATTGATGACCGTCCTAATTTATGGGGTGTTTAAAATTTATACACTACTAGCTCGTACAATCGAACTTCGTTGGCATCACCTTTCATATTTTCGTTGAAAGGGTTGAATTTTAGAGTAACTTGATGATTGCCTTTTTGGAGTTGCGTTGAAATAATATTACTAAAACCGGTATTTTGCCATTCGCCAGTGCCACGTTGTGGGAAAACAAAAATTCCGCTTTCAGCATTGTCAACATATACCGTTCGAAGGGCACACCGGCTGTCGGTATTTATGGGTCCGTTGCCGTTGGCATATCTCACTTTAAGCGCATACTTGCCTGTATTTGGAATTTGAATATCAAATTTCAATTCGGAATTTAAGGCTTTTGTTGAAACAATAAATTCTGTAAGATTCTCATTTTTAAATGCATCAAAAACAAAACTTTTACCTCGTAGCGGATAAACTGTTGCCTGAAATGTTGGAAGAATAGGCGCTGAAGCAAACGAGTTATTTCCAACACTATCGGCAGTAATAACTTGATACGAATCGTTCGTTGTGGACTTTATTTGCAACCAATTTTCGGATTGCGTTGTCAGTAATTTTCCATTTTTCAAAACTATATATTGTTTGGCATTTTTCACTTTATTCCAACTCAATTTATCTCCTGAAAATTTTAAAACAGGGTTTTCGGGTGTAAAAGCGACAGGCAAAATGTTGATTTCAGATTTGGTTGAAAATGAGTTAGCTAATTCAATTTCAATTTTCACGTCTCCTTTCATATTAGTTGGAATTTCGGGCTTTGATGGTTTGCCATTGATGGTAAATTTCTTCATCTCGTTTCCATAACCAGTCATTGTAATTTGCAACGAGGCATTGCGGTACTTGAAATTTGTCAAAGTGCGTTTGCCTTTCAATGCTTTAGGAACAAAAGGTTGAAAACTGAGTTTGTTTTCGTGAAATTCTATGCCAAAAAGCAAACGGTGCACCAATGCCAAATTGCCCGAAAGGCTCCACAGCATTACACTCGAATTGATTTGCGTGCCCGCAAAATCGCCATTTGCAGCCACGTAATTTTCTTTATTGGTGAGAAAAAGCGCTGCCGCTCTGTAAATGGTAGCCATTTGTGCCAACACCGCTTTTTCATTTCCGGCTCTAGCCGCTGCCAATGCCCAATACGACTGCACAAAAGGCCAAATCGCATTGTTGTGATAAGCCGGAATTTGCGGAATTTGGGGATAAAAACACGGTACGCCAAAATCGGTTATGGGAAATTGAGCAACCGTAGCCGATGCTTGCTCCGCATTGCTAATGCCAAAAAGTATACACAGCGCTTCGCCCAAAGTTTCCGACCGGGGCGATACGATTAACTGTTCGCGCCCATACAAATACTGCCCATGATAGTTTTTATCCGCTAACCATAAGTTGCGTTGAATGCCGTTTTTTATCGTTGCGGCTTGTTGCGTAAATTGATTTGCATTTTGTTTTTCATTGAGCAACAAAGCCATTTTGGAAGCAATAATATTAGCCTGATAATGAGCCGCATTTGTGCCCAGATTTTCCGATTGGTAAATATCCGAAGGCTGCATCCAAGTGGGATAGCTTTGCTCGCGCCAATCTAAAAACGACGATTCGCCTTTCATCATACCCGTTTGAGGGTTAAATGCATTGTGCTGGTCGTCGGCAATGGAGTTTTTAATTACCTCGTACGCATATTTCAGCCACGAGCGGTCGCCCGTTACTTTGTACAATTCCCACGCTGCCACTGTCCAAATAATGCGGTCGGTAGACACGGGATAGGCTCCACCGGTACCTGTATCTTGAATAATTCGGTTGTTTTGCACTTTGCGCATCAGACTTTTTTTGGCAACTTCGGGTTGCATATACGCCATCGACAGAAAAATACTGTAACTTATATCGCGCGTCCACACACCAGCCCACTCTTTACCCGTGCGGAAAGTGCTGTCTTTTTCGATAGCCAATAGCATTTCTTCCAACGAAAGATTATAAATGGCATCCGACAACATATAATCGGAACTGTAAGTGGGCAAAGTGCTGATATCCTTTGTTAATGTCCAACTATTGGAAGTTGATTTTGCATCTGCCTCATTGTTCAAAACCAACGAAATTTCGAAAATCGAATCACCCTCCGCATCTTTCAATTCCATTGCGGGGCGCGCATACAAATTGCTAAAATCCCACGACAAAGGCGCCGCGTTGCCCGCAATATACACGGCATTGAAATCGGCTTTTGTAATAATATCGCCTTTGGCAGTGGCATAAAACCCTTTCGTTTCAAATGCTTTAAAAACGGGACGCATATCCAACTTAACAGTCCATGCTGTGTTTTTAGGCAGACTTCCGTCGCTTTCTGTATCTGAAATAAGCACCGTTTGTTTCCCAAAAACAAGGTTGGTTTCACATTTCCCGTTTACAGGCTTTAGCGTAATTGTGTGATTTACACCCGCAGGCAACTCGTTGTCGTGCGAATTGATGCTAAATTTAAATTCAATAGTGGGATTATATTTCTGAAAAGCTGCACTTTTGTAGCTCGAAACCAATTGCGTAGCCGATAGCGCCCGTGCCTCAAAGCTATCTTGCACAACCCTATCAGGGTAAACGCTAAATTTATCCGAACTGTAAAATGGCTTATCTTCGAGCAAGCAGCTACAAAATAAGACCATGACAAAAGCTATAAAAAGTGATTTTTTCATGGGAATGGGGGTAAAAAAATGGTTCTATAACGTTTATAATGGGTAAAGGTGCAGAGCACCATGATATTTGTAAAAAATGGAATAAAATAAACCCAAAGGTGCAGCGCACCGAAATATCTAATTAAAGCCGCCATATTGCGGTGCGCCGCACCTTTGGAAATAGCAATCAACATCTATCTACAAATATCTTGGTGCGCTGCACCTCATTGTTCCTCTATTTTGGTTTTCTGAAAACGGAAAATAGTATAATTTAATTTATCTATCTTAACGTTACAGAGCAGTAAAAAAAAATCGGGAATTCTATTCTAATTTTTTCAAAATAAGACTCTGTAATGGTTTCAATTTAATTAAGTAGGTATTAAATTTCTTATTCGAAAGTAGCTCCAAATAATTTCCCTGCTCCAATTCGAAATTAGCAATAATATCACTTGTATTAAAAAGTATAACTATCTTTTCGTTATTTAAACTTCGTTCGTAGGAGAATTTCTTGCCTGCTGTTTCCAAAAACGTTAATTCTCCATCAATCAATTCGATATTCTCTTTTCGAATTTTAATCAACTTTTTGTAAAACTGAAAAGTAGTTTCGTCAAAGCCAACCTTATCGTATTGCGGCTTCACATTTTGAAAATTATATCTATTTTCTGGCGCAAATTTCATTTCTTTCCACCAAAGCGGCTTCCGGCCTAAAGGGTCGTCGGCACCCCACATGCCCATTTCTTCCCCATTCCAAATTTGGGGAGCTCCCAAAGTGGTAAATAAATGCACGAGATAAAGTTGCAAGCGTTTGTAGGATTCTTTGTCGGGTTTCCCCGTTTTATACTCTTTGTTTTCCAACGGATTAGCATGATATTTATAATCGTTATCGTTGTAAAAATCGGTGAGCAAGCGCGGAGCATCGTGCGACGATGAAACATTCATCATGGCTTTTACACTTTCGGGTTTTAGTCTGCCCCACTCACTTAACAGGCTATCTTTAAACTCTTCGCCATCAAATCCATTTTTTGTTTTTGCAAAAAAATAGCGTGCCGGACGATAAACCTGATAATACATTACCGCATCAAACATATCGCCTTGCATATATGGTACGGGATTCATCAACACCTTTGGCCATTTTTCCCACCAAATTTCGCCAATCAAATAAGCCTCTTCATTTACCGAGCGAACAAATTTTCGATAATCGCGCCAAAACCCAAGTCCAATTTGATCAGCCACATCCAACCTAAAACCATCAATTCCTTTTGTAGCATCCCCATTGGGTGCCAACCAACGTTTTGTTACATCAAAAACATGTTGTTTTACACCATTATCCATATTTCCAATGTAAGGTTTACCATTTGTTCGGATTCCTTCGATGTCGGTTTTTCTAAATTCAGGCATGTAAGCATTTCCGTACCAACCATCGTATTTAAATTCATTTACGGGCGTTTGTGGATTGTCGAAAGTAGAAATATTATACCATGATTTGTAGGGCGAATCCGACTGATTTTTAAGAATATCCAACCAAGCCCAAAAATTAGTACCTGTGTGATTCCACGAATAATCCATTATAATACGCATGTTCCGTTTGTGCGCTTCGTCTACTAATTTTAAAAATAATTTATCTGCCGAAGTCCATTTCCACGTGGTTGGGTCAGCAGGATTTTCAGTTGTCATTATTTTCAAATCACCTTCGGGGTCGGGACCAAAATTGATGTCGATATGATGATAATTTCGCGCATCGTATTTGTGCAGCGATGGCGCATCATTGATAGGATTCAAAAAAATAGCCGTTACTCCCAAATCATTCAGGTAATCAAGTTTATTGATAACCCCTTGTAAATCGCCACCATACCGGCGATATTGTAATAAATCAGGAAATGACTTATCCGAATTTTGCATCCAACTATCGCGTGCGTACCAATCGCCTGTCCAATTGGAAATTTTCCAATTGGCAGGCGGAATGATATTCATGTTTTCGACCGTTGTATTTTTATTGGCTGGGTCGTTTGTTTTATCTCCATTATTAAACCGCTCAACAAAAATTTGATACCATACAACGCTTTTAGCCCATGCTGGTGGTGCACTAAATGCTGTTTTAGAAAAAGTATCGTTTGCGAAGCATAAAAATACAGATACAATAACAAACAACTTTAATTTATTCATTTCCCTTTTTTATTTACAGAACTTCAATTATTTCTTGATAATTTTAGTTGTCGTTTTGCTTTCATTGCAAAGAACTTCTACAAAATAAAGTCCCGATTGTAAATCCACCAAGTCAATTTCCGATTTGTTATTCGTAGTCAGCACTTTTGAACCTTGCAAATTGTACACATTAATTGTGTTTAACTGCGTTTGAGTTACAATATTCAATTTACCAATAGTTGTTGTTGGAAAAACTCGAGAAGTGATATTCGAATTAATTGGATTAATCCCATTTGTAAAATTAATTTGTTTATTTGTATAAATAAGCACTTCGCCAGCCTTCACTTGCATTGGGCTATTAGTCGCCGTAACATTCATCTGTTGTCCTGATAGCAAATTGTACCATGAGCCGGAGTTAGGGAAATTAGGGAATGCTGTAATTTCAGCACTTTCATTAAAATTCCCCAAAACGACCATACTTAAATCGCCATGAATCAACGACATGCGTCTGCCATTTGCCCAATCGGAAGCACTTGCTTGCATCGAAAAATTGCCCTCGTTAAAAGCAGTTGGAAACATTTTGCGAAGCGAAATAATTTTTGCACTGGCATCGGCTGCCGCTTTGCGGTGAGCTAAATTTAGCAATCCCCAAGCCGAAGGTTTCGGGTTTGTTCGTCCACCCTGCGAGTTGATGGAGTAGTCGTAGCCCATTTCGCCAAATTGCCACACCATTTTTGGTCCCGGAATAAGTGTTGTAAAAGCAATATTTAAAGGCACACGACTTATACGATACACAGAATCTGATTTTACTATACCAACTCCAAAGGTTTTAGCTTTGTAAAAGTTACGTTCCTCGTCGTGACTTTCGGCATATCCTATCCAGCGACGTGGTAAGCTGTTCATGCTTCCAAAATCGCTATCACTTTGTATACCCATTGCCGATTGCGAATACGAATTGTTTACATTGCGCCATAGATACATGCCTTTGTTTGCCAACTCCAATTCTTCATCGTAGGCGCAAAAATGTTCTAAAATAAACATTAAATCGCCTTTCACCTCTTTTGCTGCATTGTAATATTCTGTCAGATAATCGATGCGTGTTTGATCTTTAACAGATTCTGTATTCGAATTTTGTGTAAATCCTTTGGTTAGATCCAATCTGTATCCATCCACTTTATATTCGGTAATCCAATATTTCAGAACACGCTTAAAGTATTCGCGAGTTGGCACATAGCTATGATCAAAATCGTTTAGAACGCTAAATTGATGGGGTGCAATTGGGTTCATCCAAGGGTTCGATTCAGCAGGTCGACTATTAGCTGAATCCCAGTACAAAGCTGCAAAAGGGTGTAGACCGGTTGACTGATTGAAAACAACATCGAGCAAAACAGCTATTCCACGTTTGTGGCATTCGTCAACGAATTTTTTATACATATCGGCATTTCCATAAGCTTTATCTGGAGCAAAATACAGATTTGGATTGTAACCCCACGAGTTATTTCCTTCGAATTCCTGAACGGGCATTAGCTCAATAGCTGTTATCCCTAACGTTTTAAGATAATCGAGCTTTTCAATTGCAGCTGCAAGCGATTTTTCGACAGTAAAGTCGCGCAATAAAAGTTCGTAGATGACCATATTGTCTTTAGATGGCATAGTGAATGTCGGAACTTCCCAGTTGTAAGCCGATTTTTCGGTTTGGAATGTGGCAACTAAACCTTCTGTTTTCCCGATTGGGTATTCTGGCACATTGGGGTAAATACTATAATACTCATTTATCCATTTGTCGTTCCAAGGATCGAGTGCAAGTTCGGTGTATGGGTCGCTAATTCGAATTGCACCATCTACAAGGTATTGAAAACGATAGCGTTGACCAGCAGTTAGCCCTGTCAAATCTATCCACCAATATTCTCCATCATTTTTCATGGAGTAAGTAGTTTGTGGCGTCCAATTATTCATATCGCCAATAACCAACACACTTGATTTTTTAGGCGCATGAAGCACTAAGCGTACGGAAGTGCTGCTTAAAATATTAATCCCAGGTAAGTCGTTAGAAGGGCGAGCTTGGGTAGTTGCAGCACCCAAAGCAGCAATATTTAAAGTGTCACGAATAGTAACATTTTGCGCAGTAGCTTCGGCTATAAGCTGGTAATCGCCTGCTGTTGGAAAGGTATAAGAGTGTGATA
>JFJP01011178.1_pt1 | contig 12830 bp, 8 predicted proteins | sample 431651 | NCBI WGS metagenome assembly JFJP01 (sample SAMN02602958, study PRJNA72255) | Microbial mat metagenome, whole genome shotgun sequencing project. | biome: fresh water; feature: sink hole; material: water; isolation source: purple microbial (photo- and chemosynthetic) mats found in... | reverse complement strand
CCACGGTGCTGCCCATGCCGACCTGCCGCAGCTTGGCGGTCACTCCCCGCAGGTCCTCGGGAGTGGCGATCCGGATCAGTTCATTGGCCAGGTAACCGTCCAGGACGCCCACCGACCGGACCGTGCGTTCGGTGCCGGTCTTCAGGGCCTCTTTCAGGCCGGCGGTCACGGTCGCTTCGTCCAGCGCCGGGTTGCCGGAGTTCAGGATATCGCCCAGCGATCCGTCCTGGAAGGACGCGCAGCCGGCCAGGCCGAACAGCAGGGCCAGGGTGGCGAACCGAATGTGACGCAACATGTGCGGACCTCCCACTTGTGCCGGCGCAACTTTCAAGCCGATCCCCCACCGGTACCAGACCAGCCCCGTCGCCGTCAGGGCCAGGCCCAGCAGCGACGGCAGCGGCGCGGTGATCAGCGTGACGATCATGAACGCCGCCTGGATCACCAGCACCACGCCGAGGGTCCACGGCCAGCCCGGCACGCGGAACGGGCGCGGCAGGTCGGGACGTTTGCGGCGCAGCACCCACACGGCGATGAACGTCGACAGGTTGAAGATCGCCGAGGTGAAGGCGAAGAAATCGATGACGGTTTCATAGGCGCGTCCGGCCAGTCCCGCCACCACCAGCAGCACCGTGGCCCACAAGCCCTGCCCGACCAGCGCGCCCAGCGGCGTGTGGTGTTTCGCGTCGACGATGCCCAGTCGCGCCGGGAACATGCCGTCGCGCGCCATCGCGTGCCAGGTGCGCGCCTTGACCAGCACCTGCGCGTTGATGTTGCCGGCGGTGCTCAGCACCACGGCCAGGGCGATGAGCACGGCGCCGCCGGGCCCGAGAGCGGCGCGCATGGCGTCGGCCGCGACCTGTTTCGAGCCGGCCATGCCGCCGGGACCCAGCTGCTTGAGGTACGCGAGGTTCACCAGCAGGTAGATGCCCAGCACCACGCCGATGCCCCAGAGAATGGAGCGCGGCAGATTGCGTTCGGGCTCGCGCACCTCTTCGGCCACGTAGGTGGCGCCCTCCCAGCCGCTGAAGGCGAAGAAGGCGTAGCGCATCGCCGCGCCCACACCCAGCACCGTGGCCCAGGCGCCGGTCTTCACGGCGACGTTGCCGGCGCCCGCCGCCGCATCCATCGCCGCTTCACCGCTCAACCCCGCCCCGCGCGCCATCGCCAGACCCGCGCCGGCCACCGCCACCAGTCCGCCCAGCTTGAGCACCGTCAGCACGTTCTGCACCATGCCGCCGGCGCGCACGCCGCGCACGTTCACCCAGGTGAACAGCCAGACGCCCGCCACGGCCAGCGACGTTTCCAGCCCGCGCGGCCAGGCGCCGCCTCCGGTCGCGGTCCACATCACGGCCGAGTACTGCGCGAAGACCAGCGCCACCGCGGCGATCGAGGCGGTCTCCGACACGAAGAACATCGCCCAGCCGCGCACGAACGCCCACCAGGGCGGGTACGCTTCCTTCAGGTAGGCGTACGGACCGCCCGAGCGCGGCAGCATGGCCACCAGTTCGGCGTAGCACAGCGCGCTGAGCATCGTCATCGCCCCGGCCAGCAGCCAGACGGCGAAGAAGGGGCCCGGCGAACCGGTGAGCGCCATGATGGGGCCGGGCGTGCGGAAGATGCCCGAGCCGATGATGCGGCCGACGACCAGGGCCAGCGCTTCGCGGAGGCCGAGGGCGCGGGTCAGGGTGGTGGAGGGGGAAGCGGGCGATGCCGTCAAGATTCACCGCGGTTTGCGTTGAACGACCCGGGCCACCCGCTGAAGTCCTTCGGTACTTCCATGCCATTGCCTGCGCAGGAATCCCACCGCGTCCGTCCGCTCGCCCGGCGGCCGGCTCAGCCAGTAGTCGCGATCCCGGATGCGCGCCTGGGGATCGCCAAGTGTATGTCGGGTCACGACTTTCCTGATCATGGCCGCATCATAGCATGCCGCTTGCGGTGCGCCCAGTGGCACTTGCGCCGGCGCAAGTCGTCGGCACTTGCGCCGGCGCAAGTCGTCAGCGCAAGTCGGCGGCGCCATGGGTGAAACGGGCCCCCGTGGCGTTCCTGCCGGGGCGGTGATATCGTGTTGTCGAAATCGTGATGGCGGCGGCCTGGGGGATGCGGTCGGTTTGGCCGGCGAATGCCTGTCCGCGCGGCGAAGGCCGACCCAGCGGGTCCTGCACCGGGATGGTGCGGAACCGGTGACGGGAGGTGGCGCCATGAACCTCATGACGCGGATTCGTTGTGCAGCGCCGCTGGCGATGCTGGGGCTGATCGCACTGTCCGGTGGCTGCGGCGGCGGCGACAGCGGGGGCACCACGCCGCCCCCCGACGACGACCTGGCCTTCGAACGCTACGATGTGGGCTTCTTCGCGATCGACAAGCCGCGCGGCTGGACGGTGACCATCGCCGGCGGTTGCGGCACCCTCGCCTTCCTGATCAACGATCCCGACGAACCCCTGCGGAACATCTTCTACTTCGGCACCGTCGGGCCGGTGTACCTGAGCCAGGCCCAGAAGGACCTCGACGCCTGGTACGTGGCCCACGGCGGCTTCCCGCACACCTGGCTGGACGCGCCGGTGGTCGATCCGCTGACGCCGGAGAACTACCTCGCGCACTGGCCGGAGATCGCGGACATGGACGCGGCCACGGCCTTCATGGCCGCGTTTCCCCGGCTCGAACAGCTGCAACTGATCGCGTCCACTTCGCAGGCGTCGATGCTGCCGGGCGGCGCCACTGCGCACGCGCGCGGCCTGTTCGTGCAGAACGGACGCGTCGCCGAAGGCATGTTCCTGGCGACCGTGCTGACCTACCTGCCGTACAACGGCAACCCCGGCGCCGGCATCGGCTACGGCCACTTCGTCTGCGGCGTCACGGCGCCGCACGGCGAGTTCGCCGAGGTCTCGCAGCGCCTGGTGGACTCCCTGGACTCGTTCACGATCACCCAGGCCTACGTCGAGAACTGCCTGCAGCAGTCGCAGCAGCAGTGGGGCGCCGTCGCGGCGGCCGGTCGTACGCTGAGCGAGGCTTCGGACATCATCTGGGAAGGCTGGCAAGCGCGTACGCACAGCGAAGACATCTCGGCCGAACAGTGGACCGACGCCTACCGCGACGTCGAAAGGGTCTACGACCCTGCCACCGGCGAAGTCTACGAGGTGCCGATCGGCTGGTACGACACCTACGACGCCAACAGGCAATCCTGGGAGATGAGCGGATTGCAGCCTTTGCCGGGCGATGCGTGGGAACTCTGGATGCGGGCGGCCCTGGATGGCGCGTCACGCATCCACTGACAGCATTGTGGCGTCGGCGTTCGCGGGGGGCAGGTCGGACCCTTCGGTGGACATGGCCGCGTTGTGTGTGCCGTTTACGGCAGATGGTTGACCTATCAACCATTTTCGAGCGCGCATTTGGACACTGATGGCTTGGAATTGGTTGATAGGTCAACTATCCGCCAATTTCCACCAGACGCCAACACGAGTGGCAGCCGCAAGTCGTCCAGCCCGCGCCCCCACGCGTACCTCGCGCCGTGTCTCCGGTTCGCTTCCGCGACGCGGCCAGGCCGCAGTCGTCAGGATTGACAGAAAAGGAGCGGCGGGCTATCCGCAGCGCCGAAGGCGCGAGGACTGCCCGCCACTCCTGTGTGTGCACCCCTGACGACGAAACCGCTAGCTGCCGTCCAGCATCCGCCCCAGCGGCCCCAGCACGGACCCTTCGCCCTGCGAGCGTCCGCCCATGCGCGGCGCGCTGGCGATGATGCGGTCGGCCAGGCGCGAGAACGGCAGGGACTGCAGGTAGACCGTGCCGTGGCCGCGCAGTGTGACCAGGAACAGGCCCTCGCCGCCGAAGATCATGCTCTTCAGGTTGCCGGCGCGCTGGATGTCGTAGTCGATGCCCTCGGTGAAGCCGACCAGACAGCCGGTGTCCACGCGCAGCGTCTCGCCGGTCAGGACCTTCTTCACCACGGTGCCGCCGGCGTGGGCAAAGGCCATGCCGTCGCCTTCCAGCTTCTGCAGGATGAAGCCTTCGCCGCCGAAGAAGCCGGTGCCCAGGCGCCGTTGCAGCGCGATGGACAGGCTGGTGCCCAGCGCCGCGCACAGGAAGGAGTCCTTCTGGCAGATGAAGCGGCCGCCGTGCTCGGGCATGTTCAGCGGGATGATCTTGCCGGGGAACGGAGCGGCGAACGCGACACGCTTCTTGCCCTGGCCCTGGTTTGTGAAGTGGGTCAGGAAGATCGATTCGCCCGTCAGCACGCGCTTGCCGACGTTCAGCAGCGCGTCGAACACGCCGCCCTTGGCCTGGGAGCCGTCGCCCATGCGGGTCTCGAAGTTGATACCGTCTTCCATGTAGTTCATGGCGCCGGCCTCGGCAATGACGGTTTCGCCCGGATCCAGTTCGACTTCGACGATCTGCATGTCGTCGCCCAGGATCTGGTAATCCAGTTCGTGGCAGCGCATTGATGCCTCCTGACAGGTTCGGTGGGACTTCTGAACGGGCCTGATACCCGGATCAGAGTAGTTTTGTTCGCGTGAAATTGCACTTGGCTGATGCAAATGCCTGCCGATAATCGAAATCGAAGTTTCAATTCAGGCCCCACAAGGAGAGATTCCATGACGTCACGCAATACGCTGGTTCTGACCGCGTTGCTGGCCGTCGCAGCGCTGGCGCTGGGCGGCTGCAGCGACAGCAGTACACCCGAAGACATCGACACCGACACGACGGCCCCCGTGGTCGTGGGCACCACGCCCCGATCCGACGACATCCAGGTGGCGACGAACGCCGCCGTCCGCGTCACCTTCAACGAAGACATGGCCCCTGCCAGCGCGGTGGGACAGGTCACCCTGTCCAGCGGCGGCGCCGTGACGGTCGAGTGGGTTGACGAACGCACCTTCGACGTGCAACACGGCACGGCGTGGGCCGAGGGCGTGCAGGTGACCGTCACCGTCGGCGCCGGGCTGACCGACGCGGCGGGCAACGCGCTCGCGTCGGCGTACTCGTTCAGCTTCTTCACCGAAACCTCGGCGCTGCTGTTCGTGACTTCGCTGCCGGCCGACGGTGCCATCGACGTCAATCGCAGCGCGAACGTGCAACTGCAGTTCTCGCTGTCGGTGGACGAATCCTCGGTGGCCGCGAACGTGGACATCTACAATGCCGCGAACAAGGTCGGCTACCCGTTCACCGTCAGCAGCAGCTCCAACAGCTGGGTGACGCTCGATCTGACCGAGGATCTGCCGGCCGGCGCGCTCATCGTCGTGCGGGTGGGCGCCGGCGTTCACGTCGACGGGTCGCCCCTGAACACCCTGGGCGAAGCCGTGAACGTGGACTTCACCACCGGCGTCGATGTGGACACCACGCCGCCGACCATCGTCGCGTTGAGCCCGGCCAACGGCGCGATCAATGTCGCGTCGGACATCGGTGCGCTGACCATCACCTTCAGCGAACCGATCGATCCCGACACGTTCCAGCCCACGGCGTGGAATCTGGAACTCTTCGTCGTCATCGAGGGGAACGACGTGCAGCCGGTCTGGTCGCAGGGCAACACCGTGCTGACGGTCGGTCTGCCGACGCTGCCCGCGGGCCTGGAGATGGAAGTCGCCTTCGGCGGCTACGCCGATCAGAGCGGCAACGTTCAGTCGACAACCACGACCTGGGGTGCGCGCGTGGCCGGGACCGCCGACATCTATCCGATGACCGACGGCGCCGCGCACCGCATGTACGGCGACTGGGCGCGCGGTCTGGCCGGCAGTGAAATGCCGTTCGAGTCCGGTGATAGTTACGAAGCGCTCCGCATCGAGGCGCAGCTCAACGGCGACCTGCGTCTGGTCAGGTACGACGACCTGATGTACACCACGCCGCGCGGCTGGCAGACCTACGACCGGCTCGCGTCGGCGATCAACTGGCTGGGCTTCGCCGACAGCCATAACGGCGGCACCCCGGACGAGATCCTGTTCGATACCCCGGTGAAGTTCCTGCCGCTGCCCATGGTGGCCGGCAGCTGGTCCGGCACCACCACCGTCACCGTTCCGGGTGAAGGCACCTACTCGGCCCAGATGACCGGGCAGGTCATCGGGCGCGAGGACCTGGACTACAACCCGACCAAGACGGGCTCGCCCCTGTACTACAAGGGCGCCTGGAAGGTGGTCCGGTCGCTGGAAGTGACCCTGGGTGACGAATGGTTCACGACCATGGCCGACACCACCTGGTATTCACCCACCCTGGGCCCCGTGCGTGAAATCTCGCACGAGAGTTCGGCGGCCCGCGGCGAGGAACCGGCCAGTTGGTACCGCACCGAACTCTGGCGGGATCTGAGCACCGTACGTTAGCCCAAGTACATTATTGGGCAACATCTTGACGGATCGGAGCGGGAGGGCGAAGGCTCTCCCGCTTCGCACTTGCGGAACGGTATTGAATACGGGATTTCCCTAAACACCGCCCAGCCCCGCGCCGATACTGTTTCGTGGTTTTCAATCGCGACCGCGGGACGTCAGCCGGAAGCGGACCAACGTTTCATGACTGCGCTGTTCAAACCGAAATGGTGGATCCTGCTGGCCGGCGTGGTGGCTTTGGCGTCGCTCGGCGCCACCACCGCCGATCTGCGTTCGCGCCTGCTGGATACCGAGATGCGCGATGATCTGCTGCGCCAGATGACGGGTCTGTCGCGCGCGATCAATCCCGAACTGGCGGCAGGCCTTTCGTTCACCGCCGATGACGCGACGTCGCCCGCCTACCATCAGTTGCGCGACCAGCTCACTGCCTACGGTCACATCATTCCCAACCGCGGCCTGTACACGATCGGCAGACGCGGCGAAAAGTACGTGTTCGGCCCCGAGAACTATCCGGCCATGGATCCGCTCGCCAGTGCGCCCGGCACCGTGTACGAAGCGGCGCCGGCTGCCGTGGCCCGGGTGTTCGCGACGGGTGCGCCGCAGACGGTCGGGCCGTACACCGACGAGTACGGCACCTTCGTGTCGGCACTGGCGCCGGTGCTGGATCCGCACAGCGGCGAAGTGATCATGGTCGTCGCCCTGGACATGCTGGCCGAGTCGTGGGAGTCGACCGTGAGCGCGGCCCGGCGCGATCCGTGGCTGTTGATGGGCGGCACCGCGCTGCTGGCGGTCCTGGGCACGCTGCTGATCGACCGGCGCGACCGGAAAGGCTGCACCGGCAGCTACGTTTTCCGTCATCTGGACAGCATCGTGGTCGGCGTCCTGGGGCTGGCGTTGACCACCGAGGCGTCCCTGTGGACGCGTGAGATGGAGGCGCGCGAACGTCGCGAAACGTTTGCGCGCATCGCCGACGCCCAGGCTGAAGGCGTTCGCCGGGCGCTGCAGGTCATCCAGCGCGACCAGGCGCTCCTGGCCACGTTCTTCGAGAGCAGCGAGGATGTGGGCGACGACGAATTCGCCCACTTCGCCACGCCGCTGACCCGCTGTTCGCCGATGCACGCCACCTGGTGGGTCCCGGCGGTGCCCGGCGGGGACGCCGTCCCGGTGATGCCGACGCGCAATACCGCCATCGCAGGGGCGATCTGGGAGCGCGATGACGGCGGCCGCCCCATCCCGGTCGCATCGCGCGCCTGGTACTACCCGCTGCAGTACGGAGCCGTGCACGACGGCAATCAGTCCGGAATCGGGTTCGATCTCGGTTCGGAGCCGGATCGGCGCGCCGCCATCGAGAAGACGCTGCGCACCGGGCTGCCGACGGCCAGCGATCTCATCCGGTCGGAGTCCGATCCGGACGGGCCGCCCGTGGTGCAGACCTTCATCCCGGTGCTCGAGTATCGCAACGGCGCACCCAGGTCCGGGTCGCTGCGCGGATTCGTGACCAATGTGCTGCAGACCCAGGAAGTGCTGGAACAGGCGCTGGTCGGTTCGCTGTCCAACAAGGAGGACCTGTGCGCCGAATTGATCGACCTGGACAGCGGTGACCGCATCCGCATCCTGGCCGTGGCCCCCGGCGGAACCGCCGCGGCGGACCTGGCCCGCGCGGCACCACGCCTGGAAGCGCCGAGTATCGACGACGGCGTGAAGGGTCTGCGCACGGTGCATCCGGTTTTCGCCTACGACCGCGCCTACGCGGTGCGGATCGCGCCCACGCAAGCATTCCTGGCGCGGCACACGCTGCGTCTGGCGATGATCGTGGGCGCCGGCGGCGGTATGCTGACCGTGCTGCTGGTGCTGTTCGTGTCGCTGCTGCGCGGCCGCCAGGTCGAGACCGAACGGCAGGTGCAGCAGCGCACGGCCGATCTCCTGTCCAGCAACCGGCAACTCGAGGTGACGACGGTGAAGGCCCGCGAACTGGCCGTGCGCGCCGAAGCGGCCAGCATCGCCAAGAGCGAGTTCCTGGCCAACATGTCGCACGAGATCCGCACGCCCATGAACGGCGTCATCGGGATGACTTCGCTGCTGCTGGACACCGAGGTGACGGCCGAACAGCGCCGCTACCTGAACATCTGCCGCAACAGCGGCGAGTCGCTGCTGGGCGTGATCAACGACATCCTGGACTTCTCGAAGATCGAAGCCGGCAAGCTGAGCCTGGAGCACATCGCCTTCGATCCGCGGGTCGTGATCCAGGAGACCGCCGACATGCTCAGTCTGCGCGCGGCGACGAGCGGCCTGAAGTTCGGGGTCGAGGTGGCACCGACGGTGCCCGAACGCCTGCTGGGCGACCCGGGCCGGTTGCGGCAGGTCATTCTCAACCTGGCGGGCAACGCCATCAAGTTCACGCACGAGGGCGGCGTCACCCTGAGCGCGGGTGCGGAGTCGGAAGGCGACCGCGACGCCTGGCTGCGCTTCGAGGTGCGGGACACCGGCATCGGGATCGACGCCGAGACTCTGGGCCGCCTGTTCACCCCGTTCACGCAGGCCGATGGCGCCACCAACCGGAAGTACGGCGGCACGGGCCTGGGCCTGGTCATCTCACGGCAGTTGGTGAACCTGATGGGCGGCAACCTGGAGGCCTTCAGCGAGCCGGGCCACGGCTCCACGTTCCGCTTCAGCGTTCGTTGCGGGCAGGTTGCGGCGGCGGCCACCTCGACCACGGCGGCGGCGGTCGAGTGCAGCGAAGGTGCGGCACTGACCGGCCACGTCCTGCTGGTCGAGGACAACCCCACCAACCAGCTGGTGGCCACCAGGATGCTGGGCAAGCTGGGTCTGACCGCCGATCTGGCGACCGACGGCAACGAGGCACTGCAGAAGTTGCGCCTGCGCAGCTACGACCTGGTGCTGATGGATTGCCAGATGCCGGTCATGGACGGCTACGAAGCCACCGGGCGCATCCGGTTGGGCGAGGCAGGCGAAGCGGCGCGCAACACGGCCATCGTCGCCATGACGGCCAACGCCCTGGTCGGCGATCGCGAACGCTGCCTGCGGGCCGGCATGGACGACTACCTGGCCAAGCCCGTCAAGCGGCCCGATCTGGAGGCCACCGTCAAACAGTGGTTGCGGAGCGCGCACCGGGAAACCGTCCTGGCGCCCCGCAGCCGGATCTGATCAGCCGCGCAGCCGGAACGTCACCGGCATGTTGACCCACACCTCGAGCGGTTTGTGATCGACCAGCGCCGGCCGGAACACGGCGGTGCGGGCGCAGTCCTCGGCAGCTTTCTTCAGCGCCTCGGGTCCGTCGATGAAGATCACATCCTTGACGCGGCCGTTCTTGCCCACCAGCACGCGCACCAGCACGGTGCCTTCGACGCCCGCCCCGCGCGCCACGTCCGGATACACCGGGGCGTCGATGCTCACGCGCACCGGCTCCTGGTCGACGACGATGAACTCGTCCGGCGCCGGAGACGACGTGTCGATGTCCGTCTCGACCACCAGCGAATCGCCGTCGCCGCTGCCGGTGCCGGCGCCGTCGAAGGTGATGGGGGCCAGTGCCTCGGCCATCTCGGTGACGGTGGCGATGGTCTGCGTGGTGGCCTTCTCGTCGGCCACCGGCTCGGGAATGGCGATGGTCGGCGGCGGCGCCGCGATCTTCGCCACCGCCTGCGCCACGTTGATCTGGGGCACGGCGGGCTTGGCGATGGACGGCGGCACCCCGAGGTCGGTGTAGCGCACGATCTTCACCGAGCGCGCCACCGGCGGCGCCGCGGGCGCGCGGTGCGACCACCAGAACCAGGCCGAGAACACCACCAGCACCAGCACGAGGGTGCCGCCGGTGGCCCAGACCAGCCAGCGGGCCCCTTCGCGGCGCAGCGGATGGCGCTCGCCGACCAATGGCAGGCTGGGAGCGCCGTCCAGGCCGAAGGCCCAGGGGATGTGGCGCACCTCGCCGCCGCGGTTGTCGTTTGCGGTCGCGTTCATCGCGCGGCCTCCACGGCGGTCACGTCCGCCTCCTGCATCGGGATGAGGCTGAAGCGCTGCATCTTCGCGTCCTCGAGGGTGTCCATCATGTCGACCATGGGTTCGTAGCGGGCCTCACGGTGGATCTTCACGAGGATGATCAGGTTCGGGTTCGCGGCGCTGCCCGCCTCGAACCGCGGACGCAGGTCGGTCCAGGCCATGGGCTGCAACGGGTCGCGACCCTGACGCGCGTAGAGCTTCTCGTCCTTGTCCACGTACACGGTCAGCACGTTCGACTCGGGCACTTCCACCCGCGCATCGGCCTCGGGCATGTTCACTTCCATGGCCAGCGGACGGCGGAACACCGTCGTGACCATGAAGAAGATGAGCAGCAGGAAGGCGATGTCGACCATGGGCGTCATGTCGACGCGCACGCCGACGCGCCCCTTCTTGACGCGCCCGAACACACCGGGCTTTTTCCCGCCCGCTTCGGCAACGGCAACGTCGGACATCGGGTTACCTCCCGCCTGCGGCGCCGCCGTCGGGCCCGGGCTGGTCATTGGCCTTGCGCAGGTCGGTCATCAGGTTGAAACGAAGCGTCTTCGCCTTGGCCAGCGTATCCATCAGGTCGGCCATGGCGCCGAACGAAGCGTCCTTGTCGCCCTTGACGACGACAACGGCGCCCGGATTGCGCTCGCGCCACTGCACGATGGCGGCCAGCGCGTTGTCCGGCGCCATCTCCTGCGCGTCGGCCACGTTCTCGCTGGAGATGAACATCTGCCCGGTGCGGTTGACCGTCAGGATGATGGTCCCGGTCTCGGGCACATGGATCTCCGAGCGCGACAGCGGAAGCTCGACGGCCACCGACTCGGGCGCCTTGAACTGCGTCGTGGTCATGAAGAAGATCAGGAGCAGGAACGCCACGTCCACCATGGGTGTCATGTCGATCCGCACGGAATTGCGACGGGTTGCCACGTCCTACGACTCCTTGCCGGTCTCCAGCAGCTTCAGAACCTCGTACGAGGTTTCGTCGACGCGGTTGTTGAACGCGTCCACCCTCGTCGTGAAGAAGTTGTAGAGGAAGCTGGCCAGAATGGCAGTGGTCAGACCCATTGCCGTGTTGATCAGCGCCTCGCTGATGCCGAGCGCCAGGGCGGTGGCGTCCGGAGCTCCGGCCCTCGACATGGCCTGGAACGAGCGGATCATGCCGATGGTGGTGCCCAGAAGGCCGAGCATCGTCGCCAGGGACGCGATGGTCGACAGCCAGGTGAGGTTGCGCTCGAGATTGGGGCTCTCCAGCGCGCTGGCTTCCTGCAGCGCCCGCCGCGTCTCGTCGAGCACTTCCTTCGAGGCGCCGCCGGACTTGCCGCCGGTCTGCGCCCGGTAGCTCTCGATGCCGGCGCCGACGACGTTCGCCAGGCTGCCACCCTGCTTCTTGCACGCATCGACGGCAGCCGCAAGGTCGCCACCGACAAGCGAGCGCTTGATGTTGGCGATGAAGCTGCCAACATTGCCGCGGCCGCCGGCGCGCCACAGCACGAACGATCGCTCGATCGCGAAGACCAGCATCATCAGGAAGGCCCAGATGCCGAAGATCAGCACGAGGCCTGCCTGCTGTATGAACTCGGGCAACATGGTCCTGATGACAGCGGAGATCGCCAACAGTACGACTGCGATCAGGAGTAGGGCGTAATTCTTCATCGTGACGACTAGTCCTTTCCGGCGTTGCGGGCTTGGTTCAACAGTTCGGATCCGGTCTTGAGCATGGGATTGTTCGGGTCGATGGCGCGCGCCTTGTGGAACGCGGCACCGGCCGCGTCCAGCTTGCCCTGGCCAAGCTGGGCGCTGCCCAGCCCGGCCCACCCGTCGGCGTTGTCGGGTTCGGACTGCGTGGACAGTTCGTAGGCGCGGGCCGCGGCGGGGTAGTCGCCGGCGCGCAGCCGGCAGAAGCCGACGCCGCGCAGGGCCTTCGCGTTGCCGGCCTCGAGGGCCAGCACGCCGCGGTAGGTTTCCTCGGCCGCGGACAGCGAATCGACCGCCGCCAGCGCCTGCCCCAGCAGCAGACGGGCCATGGTCAGTTCGCCGTTCAGCGCGACGGCGCGACGGAAATCGGCGATGGCGCCGCGCGGACTGCCGCCCTGGTAGCGGGCGATGCCCAGGTTCAGGTACGCGCTGGCCGACTGCGGATCCAGGGCGACGGCACGTTCGAACCGCAGGGCGGCGTCCGCGGTGCGGCCGGCCTTCAGTTCCAGCAGACCCTGCTGGAACGGCACCGAGGACGAGGTGGAGTCCATCAGGGCGGCGCGCGCCAGGGCGGCCCGGGCTTCGTGCTCGCGTCCCTGGGCGACCTGCCACTCGACCAGGGCCAGCTGGTCGTCCAGTTGCCAGTCCGGCAGATCGTGAAGCTGCAGCAGCGAATCGGCCATGGCGGCGGCTTCGGCGCGCAGCCCGTCATCGCGCGCGCGCAGGCCCGCCCGCAGGAAGGCCAGGCGTGCTCCGGGGTGCGCCGGTTCCAGCGCCAGCGCGGACCGGGCGGCAGCCGCCGCTTCGTCGCGCCGGCCCAGGTCGTTCATG
>JFJP01002205.1_pt1 | contig 12832 bp, 18 predicted proteins | sample 431651 | NCBI WGS metagenome assembly JFJP01 (sample SAMN02602958, study PRJNA72255) | Microbial mat metagenome, whole genome shotgun sequencing project. | biome: fresh water; feature: sink hole; material: water; isolation source: purple microbial (photo- and chemosynthetic) mats found in... | reverse complement strand
CCCGACAAACAAACTATGTCCGCAGCAAATCAATTCTATTGAACTAGCTTTCTTATCAAATAAACTCAATGTGCTTCTGCTCGACCAGCCATTGGCTATTGCAACAGAAACAGTTTGAGCGCTTCGGTGCCCTGCATGCTGCCGATGATGCCGACCAGCGGTATGAACACACCATGGTAGCGTAGGTAATTTTTTCAAATTCCCGATCTGGCGGAAACAGGCAGGCATAGCAGGGTGAGCTGTCGTCGCGTGCATCGATCATGCTGATATGGCCGTCGAACTAGATTGCCGCACCATGTACCAGCGGTACTCTCAATGCCACGCAGGCGCGATTGAACGCGTGCCTGCGTGGCGAGATTGTCGCTGCAGTCGAGAGCATCGGCATTGCCAATCAGTTCGGCCAGGCGTGCTGCAGCGGCGCGCTCGGCCAGCGCGATGACCTGGATATCCGGGTTAATTTGCGCCAGCGCAGTCTTGTCGGAAGCTACTTTGGCTTGGTCGATTCGCTCGCTAGTATGCAGGGTCTGCCGTTGCAGACTGGTTAGATCGACCGTACCGTTGTCGCCCAGTATGATGCTGCCGACCCCGGCCGAAGCTAGATAGAGCACAATCGGCGAGCCGATACCGCCAGCTCCGATCACTAGCACGGGCTGCCAAGATTTTTTCCTGGCCTTTGATGTCGATGTCATCGAGCAGGATGTGGTGCGAGTATCGGAGTAATTGCAGTTCGTTCATAAGATGCGGTCTATAAGATCCGCGAATGCAGTGTGGCAGGGCGAAAAGGGTCGCAGCGCTGCGACCCTAGTTAAGCAGAAAAAATCTTATTTTTTTTGCTCTTTCTTGATAATTGCGCCACTGGCCTTGTCATCGTCTGGCGACATCTTGCTGTTCTTGTTATCCTGATCGGCATCACTGCGGTTGTCTGGCTTCACCCGCGAGACTTTTACCGGTAAGCCCTTCAGTTGGTTAAGCGCCTGCGCCAGCTGAAAGTCATCCTTGCTGCCATATTCCAACGGCTTGCGTTTTTTCTCGGCGGCAGCAATCCGTTGCGCTTCTTCCAGTTCATCGAACTTCGACGATGTCACTTCCGGGGCCTTGTCGGTGTCGTTGCTTAAATGTTTGGTCAGGTCGGCTTCACGCAAACGCAGGCCGTTGAGGCCATCGCCGTCGACATATTCGTCGACAATCAGGTCCGGCACGATACCCTTGGCCTGGATCGAACGGCCGTTCGGCGTGTAATAGCGCGCAGTGGTCAGTTTGACTGCGGTGGTGCGGTCCGGCGGCAATGCGATCACCGATTGCACCGAACCCTTGCCGAAGGTTTGGGTGCCCATGATGGTGGCGCGCTTGTAATCTTGCAATGCACCGGCGACGATTTCCGAGGCGGAGGCGGAGCCGGTATTGACCAGTACCACCATCGGCACCTTCTTCAGCGCCTCAGGCAGTTTCGCCAACGGATCGCTGCCTGGATTTGCATAGTATTCGTGCTTGGCGTAGAACGACGCCTTCGAGCCGGGCTGTTGGCCGTTGGTGGTGACCACCACCAAATTCTTCGGCAGAAACGCCGCAGAGACGCCGATCGCGCCCGGCAGCACACCACCAGGATCGTTACGCAGGTCGAGCACCAAGCCCTTCAGATTCGGTTCCTGAACATAGATCGCGGCGATTTTTTTCGCCATGTCATCGACCGTTGGTTCCTGGAAATGGGTTACCCGCAGCCACGCATAACCCGGTTCAACCACCTTGGCCTTGACGCTCTGTACTTTGATTTCCTGGCGTGTGATGCTGATGATCAGCGGCTTGCCTTCATCCTTGCGCGATATGGTCAGCATGATTCTGGTGTTCGGCTCGCCACGCATGTGTCTGACCGCCTGCTCCAGGGTCAAGCCCTTTACAGGCGTTCCATCAAGGCGGGTGATCAGGTCGCCGGCCTTGATGCCAGCCCAGTAGGCTGGTGAGTCTTCGATCGGCGATACGACCTTGATGTAACCGTCTTCCATACCGACCTCGATACCGAGGCCGACAAACTTGCCTTGCGTGCTTTCGCGCAACTCTTTATAGCCCTTCTTGTCCAGATAGGCCGAGTGCGGATCGAGCGAAGCCACCATGCCGGAGATGGCTTCGGTCAGCAGCTTTTTCCCGTCAGCCGGCTCGACGTAATCTGATTTGATTAGCCCAAACACATCTGCTAGTTGCCGCAGTTCTTCCAGCGGCAACGGCGCCGAGACGCTCTTCTGCGCAATGGCATCGAATTGGATGGAGGAGCCGATCCCTGCGATCAGGCCCAAGCTGATGAGACCGATATTCTTGAGTTTACTGCCCATGTTTCACCTAGTATTTACCCATTCAAGTAGGTCAAACGTACGGCCCTGATGTCTCATTTCGAAGTATAAACCCGATTGTTCGTTGCCGCCGCTGTTGCCTGCATTGGCAATCACGTCGCCGGTTTTGACTGCGTCACCAGGTCGCTTCAATAATGCCTGATTATTACCATAAATGGTCATGTACTGATTATCATGATCAATAATCATCAGATTGCCGAAGCCGCGCAGCCAGTCGGCAAAGATCACCTGGCCAGCGGCCACTGCTTTGACCTCGGCGCCTTCCTCCGTTCGGATGAACAGGCTTTTCCAGGTCGGGCGACCGTCGCCACGCTTGGGGCCGAAACGCGGTATCAGGTTGCCGCGCACCGGCAGCCGTAACTTACCGCGCAGCGATTCGAATGGCCGCTCATAGGCGCTATCCTTGGCATCGGCTTGCGGCGGCTGATCGTCGTCGATCGCATCCAGATTGGGTGTCTTCGGCTTATCTCGGCCGTCGCTCGCTGGCGGCAACTTCTTCGCCAGTGCAGCACGTTGCTGTTCCAGTGCTTTCTGGCGTTCACGCGCTGCCTGTGCCTGCGCAAGTTGCTGCTGGCGGGCAGCTACCTCGGCTTTCTTTTGCGTTTCGATCAATTGATCGAGACGGTCGACCAGACCTGACAGGCGCCGGTCGTCGCGCTGGATATTGCCGATCTTCTTGCGTTGACTAGCTAGTTTGCCGGACAACTGTGCCAGCAGGCTGGTACGCTTAGCTTTTTCTTGTTCCAGAAGAGCCCTCTGATCGAGTTGTTCCTGGGCAATCTGATCCAACTCATCCTTGGCATTCTGAGTTTCGGTCTGGGTGGCTTCGACCGCTGCCAGATTGGCGCGCAGCGATTCCAGTAATTTCGCTTGGGCTTGCGATACATAATCCATGTATTGTAAGTCGCGGTTGATGCGATTCGGGTTGTAGCCTGAGAGCAGCAGTTTGATGCGCTCTTCGTTACCGGTCACGTATTGCTGGCGCAGCAGGTTAGCCAGTTGCATCTGCTGTGCGGCTATAGTTTTTCTCAGTTCGTCATGTTTCTTCGCCAGTTTGGAGAGTGTGGACTGGGTCTGGTTTTGCTCTGCGCTGAGGTCGCGCAACGAGCCGTTGGCCTTGGAAATTGCGCTTTCGGAATCCGCTAAGGCATCGCTGGCATTGTCTTTTTCTGCTTCAGTGTGGCTGATGTCCCGCTTGAGGGCGTCGAGTTTTCTGCGCAAGTCGGCGCGCTGCGCTTCCGCCGCCTGCTTCTGCTTGTTGCGTTCGGTTATTTTGGGGGCGGCGTCGGCTGGGAGCGACAGCGCCCCTCCCAGCGCTGCCGCCAGAGTCAGCGCCGTAATCGCCAGCCGTCGGTTGGTGGTACGACTTCGAACGCACATGCCCAGGACTTTCTCCAGCGAGATATTTATTTCGCTTCCCCTTGGCTGGCGACCCCATTCATCGCCCCTTCGATTGCGGCTTGGTCGCCCAGGTAGTAGCTCTTGATCGGCTTCAGATCGGCACCCAGTTCGTACACCAGCGGCTGGCCGTTGGGGACATCGAGGCCGACGATATCATTGTCGCTGATGCTGTCCAGCATCTTGATTATGGCGCGTAGGCTGTTGCCGTGGGCCGAGATGATGATGCGCTTGCCGCTGCGGATCGCTGGTGCGATTTCATTATTCCAGAATGGCAGTACACGCGCCACCGTGTCTTTCAGGCATTCGGTCAGCGGGAGTTCCTCACGTTGCAGGTCAGCGTAGCGCGGGTCGTCGTAGGAGGTGCGCGGATCGTTTAGTTCCAGCGGCAGCGGCGGGATATCATAGCTACGGCGCCACACCATGACTTGTTCATCACCGTATTTAGCCGCTGTTTCTGCCTTGTTCAAGCCCTGTAGCGCACCATAATGACGCTCGTTGAGTCGCCAGCTATGCTTGATCGGCAGCCACATTAGATCCATTTCGTCGAGAGTGGCCCAGAGCGTGCGGATGGCGCGCTTGAGCACCGATGTGTATGCTAGATCAAATGTTAAACCGGCTTGTTTCAGCAAGTTACCGGCTTGCTTTGCTTCCGCAACGCCTTTTGCAGTGAGGTCGACATCGACCCAGCCGGTGAAGCGGTTGGCTAGGTTCCAAGTGGATTCGCCGTGGCGCATCAATACGATTTTATACATAGTTATCGTCTGTTAAGGTAAATAAGAAATCTATTGTCGCTATCTAAATTCGGATCAAACCGGTCGTGGGCCTGGTCTAGATGGCCAGCGCATTAAGGTTTTGCCATGGTACCCGATGCGGGTTGAATGGCATTTTGATTTCTATTTTATAATGGAGCGATTGACTAATACCACTGGATTCCCGTGAAATTCTTGATTGATAACATTTTTCTGGTCACTGTAGCCATTTCGTCGGGTGGCGCATTGTTGCTGCCGTTGTTGCAAAAGTGCAATAGTCGGGTAACCATCCTGCAAGCTACCCAATTTATTAATCAGGGCAAAACATTGATAGTGGACGTGCGCGACAGCGACGTCTTTACCGTCAGCCACCTGATCGAAGCCAAGAATATCCCTTTGAAGGATTTGCCGCAGCGCATTGCCGAATTGGATAAGTTTAAAGCAAAGAATGTGGTAGTGGTGTGCCAGAACGGTAATCAGTCGTCGAAAGCTGTTGCACAACTGGTCAAAGCGGGCTTCTCTCAGGCTTTTAGTTTGGATGGCGGGATCGCGGCTTGGCAGACCCAAGGTTTGCCGACCATTAAATATCCCCCCCCTTTTTGTCGCTGAACCTGCGGTGAGTGGCGCGGACAAATTTCTTGCCATCGCGTTACGCCAGCGATCGCCGCAAACGACATTAAAGCAGCGTGTGGGTGCCAATGCTCACTATGCGTTTTATATGTTTTGAATGAGTCGGGCTGGCCCCAATTGCTTTTCGGCCCAGATATTTCAAGGAAGAATCATGACTGCCAAAGTTATAATGTACAGTACCGCCGTATGCCCATATTGCATTCGCGCCGAACAATTTTTGAATGCCAAAGGCGTTAAAAATATTAAAAAGATCCGAATCGACCTCGATCCTTCGCAGCGTGATACGATGATACAGAATACTGGGCGCCATACTGTGCCGCAAATATATATCGGTGAAACGCATGTTGGCGGCTTCGATGACTTGCGTGCTCTCGATCGTGATGGCAAGCTTGAGATCCTGCTGCAAAGTGCCTGATTATCGACAATAGCTGGTTATTATCGCCCTCTGTAAAAGGAATAGCTTGTAGTGTTATTTAATTTATTTTAAATTACTTGAAAAGAGTGTCATGGCTGAAAAAAACCGACAAGCAGAGCAATCGGCACAACCGGTGCTTCAGATTCAACGCGTGTATCTGAAAGATTTGTCGCTTGAACAACCGAATTCGCCTGCCATTTTCCTCGAGCAAGAAGCGCCGCAAATTGAAATTGCTGTAGACGTTGGTGTTGAAGCGCTGGCTGAAGGAATTTTTGAATCGACTGTGACCGTGACCGTGACCGCCAAAGTCAAGAGCAAGGTGGCGTTCCTGGTTGAAGGCAAGCAAGCTGGTATTTTCGAACTGCGCAATATTCCGACCGAACAACTGGATCCTCTGCTCGGCATCAGCTGCCCGAACATCGTTTATCCATACCTGCGCGCCAACTTGGCTGATGCGATCACCCGTGCCGGCTTCCCGCCGATCCACCTGGACGAAATTAATTTTGAAGTGTTCTATCAGAAGCGACTGCAGGCTCTGGTCGAACAGCAGCAAAAGAGTAGTGGCGACAGCATTGCGGTCGAATGTTCGACCGCAATCAACGGATCCGGCACAGCTGCGATAGCCGTTATTGAGTAGCACGGTGCCAAGTCGCGCGCCTGCGCAACGGCTGGTCCTTTGCCGTCTTTGATTTTGTCAACTGTGAAGTTGTCGGTTTCCGAGAAACTTCGTTTGACAGTAGCAGGCCCCACACCTCGGCCACACAAAAAATTTGACAAGATATAAATAGGGAATGAGTGCAATGTTGTTTCGTCTGACCCGGAAAGGCACATTTGGATATCATCAGATGAGATTCGCACGCATAGCTGTTTTCGTCGCGCTGTCGTTTGGAAGCTTGTTTGCTCTTGCCAATGCTGCTCATGCACTCGATTTTAAGAAGGTTGGCACCGAACCGGTAATTCTGTACGATGCATCGTCGAAAAAGGCCGTCGCGTCGCTGTCGCCATCGCGTGGCATGCCGGTTGAAGTGGTGTTGACTTACGGAGAGTAGACCAAGGTGCGCGATGCGCGATGCCAGTGGTGATCTGTCGTGGCTGCAGCCGAAGGGCTTGGTTGCCAATCGCAATATGCAAGTCAGCGTCGCCAATGCCAAAATCCGTGCCAATTCCGACGATGCCGCGGTAGTAGTTCTCAGCGCCAATAAGGGCGTCTTGCTAAAATTGCTTGATCCAGTAGCGTTCGGCTGGTTCAAGGTTCGCTATCGCGACGGTCAGAGCGGTTATGTCAAGGCAAGCGAAGTTTGTTACGATTAAGTATTTTCTGTACTATTGTAAGATTATCCTTAAATTTCCTAATGTATCCAGACGTCAGAGGTTGTCTTGCACACACCCTGAAATAAAAAGCGAGTAGCCGCTTGTGTTATCCGATCTTCCCATTCCTGCCATCAACATCACCGGGTTTGGCGCCGGAGTCTGGAGCGCCGCGCTGGCGATTGCGTTAGCGCAGCGGCATCGTCGGGTAACCCTTTGAGGGGCTAATCGGGATACTATGGTCGCTGCCTCGGCGCAATATGAAAATATCACTTCTCAGTGCTGATTTTGAACAAGTCATCCGGCATTTGACAACTGACGCTGTAGCGGCCAATCGCGAAGCGCTGCTTATTCTAACCTCTTCGGCGACTGGATTGCGTGAACTTTCCCGGAAGTTGAATCCTTATCTGATATCCAAACATCGTCTGGCTATGCAGGGGCTTCGAATAGCATATCGGCTTGTCGCCGCTCCAGATCGTGCGGTAGGTGTTGGGTTCGCAGCCCCCCCCCGGCTACCGTGCTTTCCGGGCCATCTTTTGTACAGGAAGTGGCCCGCGGTTTGCCATGCGCATTGTCGGTCGCCAGCGCCCATGCAGGGGTGTGCGAGCAAGTTATGGCGGCAGCGCATGGCGGGCATATCCGCGTTTATTCGACTGACGACCTGGTTGGGTTCGAGGTCGGCGGCGCGGTAAAAATATCCTAGCGATCGCCATCGGTGTCGTCGACGGCCTTGGGCTCGACCTCGACCTCAACGCACGGGCAGCGTTGATTATCCGCGGCCTGACGGAAATTATACGGTTTGGCGTCGTGCTTGGTGGCCACGGGGTTGGCAACCTGATACTGACTTGCGCCGGAAACCTGTCGCGTAATCGTCGGGTCGGCCCGAGTTTGGCGCAAGGTAAAAAGCTGGAGTCGATCGTGACCGAGCTTTACAATGTGGCGGAAGGCGTGCCTTGGTGCATAAGCGCGGGGCTGATATGTCGATCACTAATGCGGTAGCGGGCCTGCTGCTCGATGGCTATTCATTGCAAGCCGTGATGGAATTGCTGTGGTCGCGCAATTCGCGCGACGATTCGGTCTGATAGCAGCAGCAAGAAGTCGTCTCGCGACGCGCGATCCGGTGGCCGAGGAATGCCATACAATAGCGCGACCCCGATTCTGATTGATGCCATTCCTATATGTCAGAAGAATGACAAAAATCCATTAGATACACTCTTGCGAATCAAGTCTATTTTTCATGCCAGCTGAAAAGGATTGCGGCTGCGGCGTATAATCGGTCTTTTCAATTACGGCCATGGCGTTCTGATAAGGAAAGAAATGCTGAACACAATGTACCCTTCTATTCGACATCGCTCTGCACCTACCATGCAACGCGGGTTCACGCTGATTGAAATCATGGTGGTCGTTCTGATCATGGGTATTCTTGCGGCACTGGCTGTGCCGAAGCTGATGGGGCATACTGACGACGCGCGGATCCAGGTCGCGCGCCAGGATATCGGCACGTTGATGCAGGCGCTCGAATTGTATAAATTCGATAATCAGAGCTATCCGACGACCGACCAGGGACTGCGGGCATTGGTCACCAAGCCGACGAGCGGCCCGGCCGCCAACGGTTGGAAAACCGACGGTTATATCGACAAGCTGCCGAAGGACCCGTGGGGCAATCCATATCAATTCCTGTCGCCTGGCATCAAGGGTGATGTCGATGTGTTTTCGTACGGCGCCGATTACCAGCCGGGCGGCGAAGGTGTTGATGCCGATATTGGTTCGTGGGACCTGTAATGTCGCTCATGGCGCATCGCAAGTCGCGTCAGCGCCAGATATCAGTGGTTGCATGTAGCGACTTTATTCTGCTGGAGCTGCTGGTGGTTATCGCCGGCATCGCACTTGGCGCGGCCTCGCTGAATAGAGCGCTATACAATGCATCGCTCTATTGTTGAAGTTGACATGCGAAGAAGCCATTCTTCGCAATCGGCTGACAGCTATCGTTTTCTGGTGTGTGAAGAAAACAGCTGGCAGCCGCTGTCCAAAGATGAGACGCTGCCAGCGCGATTTAAAACGCACGCCGATGTAATTGTCGATGACGCCGGCGCCGCTGCAAAGTAGCGTGTCCAGCTCATTCCGTATAATCTTCGGCCGCGAGCCGATCGACAAGTCTTTTTCCTTAACTATGACCAGTGGCGACGCCAGCGTCGTGATTCGTGCCGATAGCATTGATCATTTCTCGGTCTAATAGATAGATGTTTGCTTCACGCACAACTTGCCGTCGTCACGAATCCAGATTCACACCACTGGAAGTACTGGTGGCATTGGTTATCATCGGCACCGCGTTAGGCTGCCAACCTGCGTAGGGTTGGCAGCCTAACGCAAAACAGCGATAGCCTGCGGGCAGCAATGATGGCGACCTGGTCGGCGGAAAATCGGCTCACTCAAATCCATCTCGGCAACGAATGGCCCGAGATTGGTAATTGTTTCTTCGATTGCCAGCAGGACGATCTGCAAATGCGCTGTGAAGAGCGTGTACTTGGCACGCCGAACCCGTATTTCAGACGCGTCGAAGTTTTGGTGTTCGATAATTCTCGCTGAACTATAAGTCGGCCACAAATATCCTGCCCGTGTTGCGGCCGCCGATTTCGACGAACAACACGATCAACGTCAATCTTGACAACAACACGCTGGTAGTGATCGATTACGCCGAGAATCCGTAGCGTCTTGGCAAGATGATTACCGATCTGGATGTGCTGCCGGTGCATTATGCGGTGGCAAACGATATCGCAGTCATTGCCAACAAACTGCTGGCTTCCGATTCCGCAGGCTCTGCTGCCAGAGATGGTTTGCGCACCATCATCATGGCCGATTCGCGGACTAATTAGGTGATTGTACGGGCGCCGTCGGCGGGACGCGCCAATCTAGAAAAATCGTTGATTGCCAAGTCAGATCAGTCGACCGCCAATGTCGGCAACATGCATGTATTTTGCCTCAGAAATGCCGATACAGTAAAATTCGCGCAGACTCTGCGCGCCATCGTATCGTCCGATACATCGCTACCAAGCGGCAATTCGTCGAACAAGAATTCCGGAGCCGGCATCAATTCGGGAAGTATGCTGTAAAATTCGAATAGCAATTCGCTTGGCGCCTCGGCATCAGCGTCGACACCATCATCCAGCAGCGACTTCTCATCACAATCCTTGGGAGGTGGCGGTAGCAGCGCGGCCAGATTCGTTTAGGCTGACGAGACCACCAACAAGCTGACCATCACCACCAGTGAACCGGTTTACCGGGACATTCGCGGCGTCATCGATCAGCTCGATACGCGCCGGACGTAGATGTATGTAGAAACGCTGATCGGCAAGGTCGCGCGACGGCACAGCTAGCGAAATCGGCGTGCAACTGATTGGCGCTGAGCGACAACAGCAATAGCGCCTACCGGGTTGGCAGCGGCACCGGTTTGCTGGTACCAATTCCGGCATCACCAATAGTAATCTATTTAACACAGCGATCGGCCAGGCGGTCAACTCCGGCGCTAGCGGCGGCGCCGTGCCTGCACTTGGCAGTGGCCTGCAATTCGGCATGTTACGCTAGATCTCCGGCAAGATTGGCCTCGGCGCATCGGCCAGAGCGCTGAATAATATGATTGGCGGTAATATACTGTCGATGCCGAACCTGCTGACGTTGGCTAATGATAAAACTAAGATCATCGCCTGTCAGAACGTGCCGTTCGTCAATGATTTGTACGCCACTACCGGCAGCATTACATCCAATCCGTTTTACCACCGTTGATCGCAAGGATGTCAGTACCGAGCTGAAGATCAAACCGCATATTTCGGAAGGCGGCACCGTATGTATGGAAATTTCGGAGGAAGTGTCGACGGTAATAGCGGCTACCGCCAATAACCAGAATGGCCCGTCGACGACCAAGCGCTCACTCGATACCAATAATGCTGGTTGACGATGGTCAGATCATTGTGCTTGGCGGTCTGATCGGCGACGATAACTCGAGTATTATTCAGAAAGTGCCGCTGCCGGGTGGCCTGCCGTTCATCGGCGATTTCTTCAAATACCAATTCTGCGCAAGCAACAGGACCAATCTGATGATTTTCCTTCGGCCGACGGTCATTCCAGACAATTAGAAGAGCAACCTGGTGTTGATCAATCGTTACAACCACATGCGCAAGTCATATATCAGTGTGTAGCCGCGCAAGAGCATTCTGACAGATTCCATCTCGTCGGTGACGCTTCCGCTGGAGGACGGCGGCCTTTTTCTGGATTTGCATAAATTGGATGCTGCAGCGGATTCATTGGCTCCTGAAAAAGGCTTCACCGGCAGTAGTAAGCCCTAAGTCTGCTGCCATCTCGACAGCATCTGGCTTTCTCAACGATAGCACGCGATGAGCGACCCCAGAATTACCGACGCATGTCTTCTATCGTACGCGTTTGCCCGTAATTTAGATGTCCATGGTACCGACAATCCGGTTTAGGTATGGATTTCCGAAGCCACCAATCTGACCGCTATCGCCGAAGTCAGTCGTCGTTTCGGCCGCGTCACATTCCGCACAATTGCCCGCGATGCGCTGGGTGAGGCGATCGCCAAGGCTTATCCAGGCTCCCTGGCGGAGATGCCGCGCAAGTGGTGGATAAGTTCGAATCCGATCTCGATCTGTCCAAGTTGATGCAGGACATGCCGGCAATCCGCATGATCAATATACTGCTGACGTAGATGCTGCGGGAAGGGGTATCGGATATTCATATCGAGCTATTCGAGCAGATTTCGGTTGTTCGCTTCCGCATCGACGGCAGCTTGCGTGATGTAGTGCGGCGGAAGAAGAGGGTGCACGCCTCGCGGATTTCGTGTACCAAGATCATGGCGCAGCTCGATATTGCCGAAAAGCGTTTGCCGCAAGATGGCCCAATCACCTTGCGGATCGGAGGCAAGTCAGTCGATGTACGGATCTTGAGCCTTGCCGACCGGCCATGGCGAACGCGCCGTACGGTGTTTGCTAGACAAGGAAGCCGGCCGCCTCGATCTGCAACATCTTGGTATGAGCCCAGCGGTGTTGCCTTAGTTCGATCGTCTGATAATCCAGCCGCATGGGATCGTACAGATCACCGGGCCGACCGGTTCCGGCAAAATCATCATGCTGTATGCGGCGCTGTCGCACCTGAACACCAACAGCATCAATATTCTGACGGAGGAAGATCCGCATCGAATGCGAGTTGGCCGAGGTTGGCCAAACACAGGTCAATGCTCGTATCGACATGACTTTTGACAAGGCCTTACGGGCGATTTTGCGGTAAGATCCTGATGTCATTATGACAGGTAAAATTCGCGACTTTGAAACCGCCAAGATCGCGGTACAAGCATCGCTCATCGGTCACTTGGTTCTGGCAACGTTGCACACCAAGGATTCGGTGGCGGCGGTAACTCGGTTGCTCGACAGGGACATTGAGCTGTTCCTGTTGTCATCGTCGTTTCTGGGAGTGGGGGCGCAGCGTCTGGTACGCAAGTTGCGCGTGTATTGCCGTCGGCATGACGACCAGATGTGGCATGCGGTCGGCTGCGCACAATGTGGCTAGACCGGCTATCAAGACTGGGTGGGGGGGCTATGAGTTGTTGCTGACGACGGATGAGATTCAGGCGCAGATTCACAAACCGGCTTCCGAAGCAGAAATTTTTCAGGTGGCGCAGCGCAATGGTATGCGCATCATGCGCCGGGACGACGATCGCTGGCTTGCCGATGGTGTCACCATCCAGGCCGAATTGTTGCGCGTGACCAAAGAATAAGCGAGGTGTGGTCTTGTGTACCTACAGGTACATAAGAAAGGCGGAAAGGATGTTTCCCGTGGTCAGAAATCTGTGCCACTTTGCAGCGCCACCCGGTGTCGACAAGACGCATACACATGAATTGATGGAAGCGCATGACGAGAAACGGTTGCGTGCCTTGCAAAAGCAACTGACTAACGTCAAGTTGCTGATTGTCGATGAACTG
>JFJP01039712.1_pt1 | contig 12833 bp, 26 predicted proteins | sample 431651 | NCBI WGS metagenome assembly JFJP01 (sample SAMN02602958, study PRJNA72255) | Microbial mat metagenome, whole genome shotgun sequencing project. | biome: fresh water; feature: sink hole; material: water; isolation source: purple microbial (photo- and chemosynthetic) mats found in... | reverse complement strand
AAAATAAAAAGAAAGCATTTTGGCTTACATATGAATAGGTCCATTGCAGAAGCTGCAAGTGCCGGATTTCCAGAAAATAAGCAACTACTATGAACAAAAACAAAACGAAATACTAGAGGACCCATCTAAGGCCAAGTATCCAAACGTCTCTGCGTCTTAACCTATATAGGAAGTAAATGAAGCAATTTTCGATCCACAAGATCAATAAGCCTTAGGTTGTGGGAAGTCTCGGTCGGGGTGGAGACATAGAGGAAGGAGCCGACGAGGTTGCCGATATATCCAAGCAGGGCCTAGAAGGAGATGAGATGATGGGAGGCGGCGGATATAACGGAAACCAGGAGCAGCCCTCGATGACCTCGAACGACGACAGAGACCCAAACAACCAACAAATGAAGGTCGTCAACCCCTGGATCCATGAAGCTACACACAAGGAGTACCTAGAAAACGTTAAAGTAAGAGATATTCTTATTTTAAAATTATGGCTCTTTTCTAAACTTTTAAATTTAGGGTCTTCCCGCTAGACATGCTAATGTTATAAAAAAGCATAAAAACGTAATTAGAGAAAAAACTTTCCTAGATGAAGCAGACCTAAACGCATCTAAAGACAAAGCCACATAAGAAGCTCTCAAAATTCTAGAGAAAGAGTACGAGATTTTTACGGACCCAAACCTTCCAAGTACTAAAGCTTTGACTCGGTACGATACCTGGGCAGAGGACAGAAGCATTGCTGAGTGGTTGGAGTACTGTTGGGCCAGACCAAGTGAACCTCATGCTTTATCACCCGTTTTTGAAGCAGGAGACTACGTCTGGAAACCAGTAACTGTCCTTGACTACGATTATAAAGAAAAGAAATTCAAGGTACTCGTATTTAATACTGGCTAGGAGAAGCTGGTAACCCGTCTATCTCTTCTTTTCCTTTCAGAGGACCCTGACCAATTCAAGCGACGCGTGAACCAGTGCAAAGAGCGCTAAGCCGTGGTTGAAGCTGAGTTGCGTTTCACGACTATTGTAGACTAGGTCCCAGCAGACAAAGTGTCAGTACTTTCTAAAGAAAGAAGAGTCAACTTCCTTAGCAAATGCGTCAGAGAAAGCGATAAATTTGACCCAGATAAGGTATATGCTACTTTCAAAAACCTCATGAGAGTCGTCGAAGAAGAATATGTCAGATAAATGAAGAAATGCATAATTTTGAAGGAAATGCAAGATCCAAATTCACATAGTAAGTTCCAGAAACTCAAAATTCCTATCAGACTAAGCAAAAGAACAGCGCCATACTACGGAGTAGTTGCCTGTCCAAAATACCACTTCCAACAGTACCTGAACGATATAATAAAGGCTCATTGGAGTTCGGACAACGATTTGGTAGGCATGACCAAGATTTTCACAAAGAAGTGCATTGACTTCTTGGAGTACCGATATCTGAACACCAACAAGGTTGTACTAAAACTGCCAAAGGAATTATAAGACATAAGAAAAATACAGAAGTCACATCACTAGTCTGTTTCACAAAACATGCTGATTTAATGGAGAGATTATCTGATTGGGGAGATTCAAGATAAACTCAGGAAAAATCATAACTTCTTTGAAGCTAGCTAACAGGCTTATGAGACAAGTGCACTAAAACGCATTATTTGTCGGTTTGAGTACATCCTGAATACCTACTTGCGTGAGTTTGTGAGGCTTTCCGTGGACGATTGGGTATCTTTCATCCAGTCCTTTACTGTGCCAAAGCAGGAATAGAATCAGTTATGGAAGGTTCAAAGCACTCCTCTGCTCGTAGTGCACCTCAGTTTCAAGATGTATGCAAAAGCCAAAGATAAGAAGGACAAGGAAAAAAAAGATCCTAAAGCCAAAGACTCTAAGAAGAAGGATGAAGAAGAAGAGCTTAAGGATGATTAGAACCGTATTGCTTTCTCACCTACTTTGGATATGTGTGGATAGTTCTTGCACTCAGCTTTTAGAAAAATTACTAAAACCACTAATGGGATCTACAACTTAGAAAATGACCTCATGCCATTTTTACAAAAGGAAGTTAAGACTCCAAATTTTGCAATTGATGAGAATTTCAGCTGGATTCGGGATGCCAACAGTATGATCGACGAAATTTTCGATGAGAACATCAAAAAACCCCTGAAGTTGCTGGAAACGTTCAAGCAGTATGAATACATACTCAATGTAGATAAGAAAGCTCTTATAAAAGACCTATTTAAAGGTGAAGAAAAAGCACATGTCAACAAATTACGTTAAGAAGTGACTCATTACGATAAGGCCTACTACGAGATCTTGAATCTATCAAACGACGTGATGGACTATCCCCTTTTCCGAGTGATGACCAAAGACATGAAAACAGGTCTTGCAAAGGCTACTCTTAAGATCAGAGACTCTCTTCTGGAAAATATTAACAAATACTGCTAGGACTCAGTCAAGAAAATTAGCGACTCCTATGAAGATCTAGGAGCTAAGATTCTGTTTGACCCAACGAATGAGAGAGAATTGGTTATGACAAGAGACTTTATTAAGGATGCTGATAACCAAGTTGAAAAACTCACTAAGCTTCTTGATGAAGTATATGAACATTACATATTGCTTGAAGACTTCCAGTACAAGTACGACTACAAAGATTTAACAGCTTTCTGGGAGTAGAAGCAGTATCCGTATGACATTAAGGGATTCTGTACTGATGGAGGTTACACCATCTAACAGAAAGAGTAGCTGTTCATGACCAGATTAGATACTGAGAAGGACCAGTTCATGAAAAGCATCGAACTCTACAAACAACACTTCGAGAAGATAAAGAAATTTTCCGACCTAAACACAGTAGACGAATTTTCTTAAGACTCACACGAGTTGCGTGTTGACCTTGACAAGGCTTTTGACTAAGTCCGTTAGTTCAACGATCGTGAAGCCATCTTCAACTAGACTCGCAGTGACTATGAAACTCTTGATGAACTAAATACGCAGTTCAAGCCTTTCTACGATTTGATCAATATTGGCTCTGATGTCAAGTTTAATCTGGGACAATGGACCAGAGAACCTCTGGTCAAGGCAAATGCAGGTGAAATCAACTCGAGCATCAATCAGTGGCATTAAGGATGCTTCTAGCTGTACAAAAAGATGAATGAAGATTACCCCGACACCGCAGCCGTAGCTACCGTCTTGAAAGAAAAAATTGAGGACTTCATGCAGCATTTACCTTTAATAAAGTGCTTTACTTCTGAAGCCATAACTGACGAAGACTGGGGATACATCAAGACTGCCATCGGACAGGAACAGTTTGAGAGAGACGAAGTCACTGTTGAAAAAATGGTCCAGCTTGACCTCCATGTGCATTTGGAAATAATTGAGGAGATAACAATGAAGGCTGAGAAGAAGCTGTCTCTTTCCAAGAAACTGAAGCAAATGAAGGAAGAAATGAAGCTTTTCACAATAAGTTACATCGACTACAAAGGCAAGACCCAGGTTATTAACAATTATGACGATATCAACGCGAAACTTGATGATTTGATTGTAAATACACAGGCTATGTTAGGATCCGCTTATACTACAGGCAGACTCAAGACTGATACCAAAGGATGGGAAAACAGATTAAGCTATATGTCTGAGTTGATTGAAGAAATCAAGAAGTGCTAGAGAACTTGGAGATACTTAGAACCTATATTTGCTTCGGAAGATATCCACAAATAAATGCCAACTGAAGGAGCTCTGTTCAAGGATGTTGATTTTCTCTGGAAGTCAACAATGGATGGCATAGTCCAAGAAAATGGAATAATGGATCTAGCCGATAAAGATAACATAAAGATATAGTTCGAAGAAGCCAACCGCAAGCTGGACAAGATTTAGAAGAGTCTGAACGACTACTTATAACAAAAGCGTGAGGTTTTCCCTCGCTTCTACTTCCTGGCTAATGAAGATCTGCTCATGATACTCGCATAGACCAAAGAACCAAGAGCTGTTCAACCTCATATGGACAAGTGTTTCGAAGGAATACAGAAAGTTATTTTCAATGAAAAAGACGAGGTCTTAGGCATGATAAGTGCCGAGGGCGAGGAGGTTCGTTTCGACACAAAAGTAGATGTGAACGAGGGAGACAAAAAAGGAAATGTTGAGAAGTGGATGCTTGAAATCGAGAGCGTGATGCGCAAGACTCTCTGGAAAATCTGCAAAGACGCTATGATTGAATACCCAAACCCACAGAGAATCGACTGGGTCAGGAACTGGCCTGGACAAATTGTACTTGCAGCCAGTTCGATACATTGGACAACTGGTGTTGAGCAAGCTATAAAGGATGTAGCCTAAGGCGGTCTCGAAGCTTATGAATAAGTTCTACAAGAATAAATTGAAGATATTGTGAAATTGGTCCGAAGTGACTTAACCCAGCAAGAACGTATCACTCTTAAGGCATTAGTGGTTATTGATGTACATGCTAGAGACGTTGTTAGAGAACTTATTGCTAAAGAAATTAGAAGCACTTTCGATTTTGATTGGCAAGCACAGCTTAGATACTACTGGGAAGAAAAAGATAAGAAGGAACATCTTATTGTTAAGATGGTCACAGCAGTCATTGAGTACGGTTATGAGTACCTTGGAAACTCCCTTCGTTTAGTTATCACTCCACTTACCGATCGTTGCTATCGTACATTGCTTGGAGCCAAGCATTTGCATTATGGTGGTGCTCCTGAAGGTCCTGCTGGAACAGGCAAAACAGAATCAGTTAAAGATTTGGCCAAAGCCATTGCTGTTTAATGTGTAGTCTTCAACTGCTCTGATGGACTTGACTATCTTGCTATGGCAAAATTCTTTAAGGGACTTGCAGCTTCTGGGGCTTGGTGTTGTTTCGATGAGTTTAATAGAATTGACTTGGAAGTGCTGTCTGTCATTGCCCAGTAGATATAGGAAATTCAAGATGCTATTAGAAACCCAAATACTAAAACCTTTATCTTCTATGGAACAACTATTAGAGTAAATAGGCAATGCGCTGTCAATATTACTATGAACCCAGGCTATGCAGGCAGATCTGAATTGCCAGATAATCTTAAAGCACTATTCAGACCTTGCGCTATGATGGTGCCAGACTATAAACTTATCGCTGAAATTGAACTTTATTCTTTCGGGTTTTCAGATGCCTCTTACTTAGCAGTAAAAGTTGTTGCTTCTCTGCGTCTATCCTCCGAGCAGCTTTCTTCTCAAGACCATTACGATTTTGGTATGCGTGCTTTAAAAGCTATCTTGACTGCTTGTGGTAACTTGAGACGCAAGCTCGACTGGCCAGAAGCCCAGATTGGACTGAGAGCTCTCAATGATGTAAACTTGCCTAAATTCACATAGAATGATATCCCACTGTTCTTGGGTATCACTAGTGACTTGTTCCCAGGAGTCAAACTACCTAGACCAGACTACGATAACCTGATATAGGCTGTATAAGACACTTGCACGGAGCGCAACCTCTAGCCAAAGCAAGAATTCCTAGACAAATGTATTTAGCTTTATGAGACAATAATGGTGCGTCATGGTCTCATGGTGGTTGGCAAGTCTTTCTGTGGAAAATCCCGTGTTATTACTACTTTATAAAAGTCTTTTGGACTCATCAAAGACGATCCAAACTTCTAGACTACGCATTGCTTCTATATTAATCCTAAGAGTATCCAGTAGGAACAACTTTACGGAAGGTTCGATTTGGATTCAGGAGAATGGACTGATGGAGTATTAGCTATATAGATCAGAGACTGTGCAGAATCTGAAACCCCAGATAGAAAATGGATTGTCTTCGATGGACCAGTCGACGCAGTCTGGATCGAAAACATGAATACAGTCTTGGATGACAACAAGAAGCTATGTCTGAACAGTGGGTAGATCATAAAACTGAAGCCAACTATGACAATGATGTTCGAAGTAGAGGACTTATCCCAAGCTTCCCCGGCTACTGTCAGTCGCTGCGGTATGGTGTTCATGGAACCGAAATAACTTGGATATGCAGTGTTGATTACGAGCTACTGCAATGAACTTGAGAAACTAGTTGGCAAAATCTCAGAATAGATCAAGGCACTCATGTACTACTTGTCGGATATCTGCATTGAGTTCACCAACCACCACGGAAAGTTCCCAGTGCCAACTGATCCTAACTTCCTCGTGTAATCTATGCTTAACGTGTTCAACTGTTTCGTGGATGATTGGCGCAAAGAAGATGCAAAGTTGCCCAAAGAGCATGAGGACATCTGCATCAATGCAGTAGTCTTTGCGCATATTTGGAGTATCGGAGTCGCTCTAGATGAATTCACGAGACCCAAATTCGATAAGTTTTTCCAAGAGTTACTAGGGTAAGAGGAAGTAGTCCAGAAGTACAACTTAGACCTTGAGGGATACGAGCCTCGTAAGATCAACGTGAAAATGGGAGAGTTCAAGTCTATTTTCGATTTGTACTTCGACAAAGAGAAGATGATCTGGATCAACTGGTTCAAGACCTAACCACCTTACCTTGTACCCAAGGATGTTAAGTACTCCTAGCTAATTATCCCTACTATTGACTCAATCAGAATGAATAAACTCATGAGCATACTCATTTTTGCTGGACATCACCCTATGTTCTGTGGCCCTACTGGTACTGGAAAGAGTATTACAGTAGCAAATGAGCTAAAAAACAGTTTCGACTCAGATACTTACAGCTACATAAGTCTTTCCTTCTCTGCACAAACTAGTGCCAACCAGACTCAGAGAATCATCGATGGAAAGATGGAGAAGAGAAGAAAGGGAGTATATGGGCCTCCACTTGGGAAAAAAGGTGTCATCTTTGTGGATGATCTCAACATGCCTCAAAAGGAAATTTACGGTGCTTAGCCACCTATAGAACTACTTCGTCAGTGGATGGACTTCGGAGGTTGGTACGATATTGATACCAAAGAAAGAGAATTCAGACAGTTATAGGCAATCAAATTTGTTACCGCTATGGGACCTCCAGGAGGAGGAAGAAACTCAATCACTCCAAGATATGTAAGACACTTCAATGTGATATACATCGAGCCTTACTCAGCAGAAAGTTTGAATAACATCTTTTCAAATGTGATGGAGTGGCTTTTCCTAACGAATCACAACCCTCCCTACCCTAAGTCGGTCCAGAATCTCAAAGACTCAATCATCTCGACCACTCTGCTCATCTACAAAGCTATCTCTGAGAAATTCAGACCCACACCTGCTAAATCACATTACACATATAACTTAAGAGATGTGAGCAAGGTATTCTAGGGTATTTCAAAAAGCAACCCGAAAGCCATAAGAAATGAGAATGACATGATAAAATTGTGGGCTCATGAGTGTCTGAGAATTTTTGCAGACAGACTTATTAGTGAGCAAGATAGACAAAAATTTGATGAACTACTCAAAGACGTTGTTAAGGAAAAACTCAAGAAATCTTGGGGAAGCATTGTCGAAGTTGAACCACTTCTTTTTGGATCGTTTGTTCCCTTGATCTACCCTGATGGTGACACTTCAAAGCGTCCCTACTAAGACTTATACTGCGAGCTTACAGACCGAACCAAAGTGAAGACCTACGCGGATTCAGCTCTAGTTGACTACAACACGAGTCATTAGAGCAAGAAGATGAATTTAGTGCTGTTCGTATCGGCTATCGAACATATTGTTAAGATACATAGAGTCATTACTACAGAGTATGGAAATGCACTGCTTGTCGGAGTTGGAGGGTCCGGAAGGAAGTCACTCACAGAACTGGCTACGTCTATTGCCGCTTTTGATACGTTCTAGATTGAATAGACTAAGAACTATGATTTCAACGCCTGGCGCGACGATATGAAGCAGAAGCTCTTCATGGGTTGCGGAGTTGATTAAAAATAAACAGTCTTCTTATTTTCTGACACCCAGATAACCAACGAGGCATTTGTGGAGGATATAAATAATATCTTGAACAATGGAGAAATCCCCAATTTATACATTGCTCTTGAAGATCAGACTATAATTGTTGAAGGAATGAGAGAAGTCAATAAAAATGATCCTAACTACAGGAACTACAATGAAGCTCAAATCATGGGTGACTTCATATAGAAAGCTAAATCAAATTTGCATTGCGTATTGGCTATGTCTCCAATCGGTGAAGATTTCAAGCGTCGTCTACGTATGTTCCCTTCTCTGGTAAATTGCTGTACTATTGACTGGTTCCTACCTTGGCCCAAAGAAGCCTTATAGAGTGTAGCAGAACATTTCCTCAATGATGTAGAGCTTGAATAGCCCGAGGGTATTGTCTCTATTTGTGTAGATATGCAAGAGCGTGTGTCTCAGCTGACAATCAGATATTACTAAGAGCTCAAAAAGTACTACTATGTAACACCCACAAGTTACCTCATTCTGATCAAGACTTTCAAGAATTTGTTGGGTATAAAGAGAAAGTACGTTTCTTCAATTATCTCCAAATACGAAAAGGGTATCGATCAGTTGATCCACGCTTAAGAAGAAGTCACTCGCTTGAACGGTGAACTGAAAGAACTCATCCCCAAAGTTCTGGAGAAGCAAGCTATCACTGCATAGATGGTACAAGACATTGATAAACAGAAAAAGTTTGTGGCAGAAAAGACTAAGGAAGTCGAGGCAGAAGAAACGGTGGCTAAGGCTAAGAAGGAAGAAGCAGACACAATTCAGCGTGATTGCGAATCCGAATTGACTCGTGTGATGCCAATATACAACGCAGCTCTGAAGGCTGTGAACGAGTTGAGCAAGAATGATATCACTGAAATCAAAGGGTTCTAGAAGCCACCTGAAGGCGCAATTGCAGTCATGGAAACCATGTGTATCATGTTCGGAGTTCCTCCTGAAAAGGTTAAGGGCGGAAACATCAAGGAAGTCAAGTATGACTACTGGGAACCAGCCAAGAAGAAGTTGTTATCAGGAGGTGATTTATTGAAACGTTGTGTGAATTACGAAAAGGATAAAATGAACCAAGATATTGTAGAGAAACTGAAGCCAATTATTAGTCAGCCTTATTATCAAGATGAAGTGCTCAAGATGGTGTCCAAAGCTGCTTGGGGACTCGCCAAGTGGGTCAGAGCTATGGTCCAGTATGATGACGCAATGAAAGTCGTTAGACCTAAACAAGAACAATTGAAGGTAGCACAAGAGTCATCCAAGGCTGCTCAAGCCATTTGGGACGAAGCTCTGGATCGTCTGCGTGCAGTGGAAGCATAGATGAAAAAGTTGATGGACGAGTTCGAAGCGACGAAGGCTGAAGAGGACCGACTGAAAGCGCAGAAAGATGACTGCGAGAAGAAGTGTGATAGAGCCAAGAGTCTGATTGAGAAGCTCAATATCGAAAATAAAAACTGGGAAATCAGTCTACAGAAAGAGAGGAAGAATAAAGAAAACTTGGTCGGAGATATACTCATTAGTGCAGGGATCATTGCTTACTTGGGAGTGTTTGAGTAGAAGTACCGCGTTGACTGTGTGGAGAACTGGATTGAGATGGTGAAGAGTTTCAACATAAAGAGCAACGACAACATAAACCTGAAGGACGTCTTGGGCGTAGATGTAAAAATTCAGCAATGGCTGATAGACAAGTTGCCTAATGATGCTTTTTCTATTGATAATGCTATTATTCTGGATAATTCATCGGATAGGTGGGCGCTGATGATTGACCCATAGATGCAGGCTAATATATGGATTAAGAAAATGGAGGAAAAGAGGAAAATTATCTGCATTAAACCTACCATGGACCCAAAAATCATGAATAGAAACCTTGAAGCTGCTATATAGAATGGAATTCCTGTCATCTTTGAAGATGCTAATGAGACTTTCGACCCAATGTTGGACCCACTTCTTGGTAAGCAAATTGAGAAAAAGGGTGGAGCAATGTACATCCGAATGGGAGACAACATGGTCGAGTATGATAAAAACTTCTCTTTCTACATCACAACAAAGTTATCACGTCCTCATTATAGTCCTGAAGTCTGTGTGAAGGTTTCAATGCTAAACTTTATGGTGACTGACAAGGGATTGGAAGATCAAATGCTTAATATTGTCGTTGAGTTCGAAGAACCTGTTAAATACAAGAAGAGAAACGATTTCGTGACTTAAAAAGCTGAAAACGAGAAGATTTTGGCTTTACTCTAGGATGGTATATTGAATTAGATATCGAATTCTACTCTGAACATCCTTGAGGATGACGAATTGATAGTGATTCTGGATAAGTCCTAGGAATAATCAAGGATCAATGCTTAACAAGCTAAGGAAATGCAGTCAACAATTAATTAGATAGAATAGGTCAGAGAACTACTGCTACCTGTTGCTACCAGAGTTTCAAGATTATTCTTCGTGTTAGCAAATATGATGAATGTGGATCCTATGTATCAATACTCACTAAACTTCTTCATAACAATTTTCAAGCGCTCGCTGAAGGCAGTCGAAGGTCGTTTCGAGAAAAATGATAGAAACGGTAGGAAACAGTTCTTCATTAAAAAATTCACCAGCATGCTGTATAAGAATGTTTGCAGATCCCTCTTTGAAAAAGATAAACTGCTGTTCTCGTTCTTGATGTGTCTAAAAATCATGGATGAAAATAACGAAGTTGACCCAATTGAAGAAAGGTTCCTAATGACTGGTGCTTCAGCTATTGATTTCGAAAGACCAAACCCCACTGGAGAAGGTGGATGGTTGCTTAACAAGTCCTGGGCCTCAATTCTGGAGGTATCTCGCACCTTAAAGTCATTCAAGGGATTCGACGTGGATTTTGAAGCAAACATCAATGATTGGGAGAAGGTGTATAACTCAAGTATTCCTCATAAAAAGAAGACTGTCTGGCCGGGACAATGGAACAATCTTACTATTTTCAGGAAGATTATTGTGCTCAGACTACTCAGACCTGATAAAGTCACAGCCGCTATTCAGAAACTCATTAAGAATGATAAAGAACTGGGAATCAAGTTTATATAGCCTCCTGCATTTGATTTGGAGAAGAGTTTTACAGACTCTACCAATAAAACTCCTATCATTTTTGTGCTATCACCAGGAGCTGATCCCATAGCAGAATTAAAGAAACTAGCCGACAAAAAGAGAGTTAGATACCAGTCCCTGTCACTTGGTCAGGGTTAAGGAGACTCTGCTTAAAAGAAGATTTTGCTAGCTTAAGAGACCTAAGAGTGGGTTGTGCTCTAGAACTGCCATTTAGCTCCTTCCTTCATGCCAACTTTAGATGGGTTGATTGAACAGATACAGGAAAACCAGGATTCCGCCTTCAGAATGTGGCTCACATCTATGCCTTCTGACTAGTTCCCAGTTTCAATTCTCTAAAATGGAGTCAAAGTCACCAATGAACCACCTAAAGGACTCAAAAACAACATACTAAGATCCTATCTTGGTCTCTAGACAATGGAAAAGGAAATCGAAGAATGCCAGAAGCCTTCTGCTATGAAACGCTTGGTCTGGGGTCTCTGTTTCTTCAACGCCTTGATTATCGAAAGAAGGAAGTACGGTCCTCTTGGCTGGAATATTCCATACGAGTTTTCAGACTCAGACTTGAAGATTTCATAGTCATAACTACTCATGTTCTTGAATAACTATGAAAAAATTCCTTGGGAAGCATTGAGGTATATGGCCGCAGAAGCCAATTATGGAGGAAGAGTCACAGACCCGATGGATAGAAGGTGCATCAATATGATTTTGGAGGACTTCTATACTCCCGACATTCTAAACGAAGGTTTCAAGATATCCGGTGTCGATAAATACGAGGTGCCAGTGGAAGGTCCTCTATCTTCCTACATAACCTTCATTCGCGAAGAGCTTCCTTTGAACGACGATACCTCAGTATTTGGTTTACATGAAAACGCAGATATAACCAGTGCAATTAACGATACCAATTAGTTACTAGGAACTGCCTTGTCTCTAATGCCAAGAAAATCAGCAGGTGTGGGCAAAAGCTAGGAAGATATTCTTAATGAAAAGGCCATTGAAATCCTGGGTAAATTGCCTAAGAACTTTGATATTGATTAAGCAGCCAAGAAACATCCTATTAAGTATGAAGAGTCTATGAACACGGTGCTGCAGTAGGAACTACTTAGATTCAATAAACTACTGTCGGAAGTTAGAGCATCACTCATCAATTTGGGCAAAGCAATAAAAGGAGAAGTAGTAATGTCCCTAGAACTTGAAGCCGTTGGTGATTCGCTCTTCAACAACTTGGTTCCAAATCTTTGGTCCAAGAAAGCCTACCCATCTCTAAAGCCCCTCGCATCCTGGGTGAACGATTTTATTCGCCGTTTAAAATTCATGCAGGATTGGGTTGATAAAGGAGCACCTTCTTCCTTCTGGTTATCTGGGTTCTTCTTTACACAGTCTTTCTTGACAGGCACGAAACAGAACTATGCTAGAAGACATGTTATTGCTATCGATCAAGTGGACTATGAGTTTGAGATTATCAGTGACCCACATAAGTATGACTTGAATAAAACCGCAGAAGACGGAGCCTATGTGTATGGGCTGTTTTTGGAAGGTTGCAGATGGAGTGCTGAACAAGATGTACTGACTGAATCATTCCCAAAAGTTCTTTTCTCCTAAGTGCCTCACATATGGTTAAAACCAGCAAAGATGGAAGACATGAAGCCTAAGCACACATACATGTGTCCTGTATACAAGACATCTCGTCGTGCAGGAACTCTTTCAACTACGGGGCACTCGACTAACTTTGTGTTGCATATACAAGCACCAATGTAGAGCAGACATGACGAGAAACACTGGGTCAAGAGAGGAGTAGCCATGCTAACACAACTTAACGATTGAATGATGGAACTTTATTAACAACAAGTTTACTTTATTTTATATCTACTATCTTTACATTTTGGAAAGAG
>JFJP01006597.1_pt1 | contig 12833 bp, 11 predicted proteins | sample 431651 | NCBI WGS metagenome assembly JFJP01 (sample SAMN02602958, study PRJNA72255) | Microbial mat metagenome, whole genome shotgun sequencing project. | biome: fresh water; feature: sink hole; material: water; isolation source: purple microbial (photo- and chemosynthetic) mats found in... | reverse complement strand
GCCTACCGCTACGGCTACGGCGTGCTCGACGAAAACCTGAACATGCAGGTCGATCCAGACGAAAAGAAGGTGTATTTCGAGATCAGCGACTACACCAACTCGGTGTTTTTCGAGAGCCCGCGCTGAGCGCGCTCACACCCAGCCCAGCCCGCCCAGCACGGCACCCGCGGCGATCAGCCACAGCAGGTGGATGCGGGTGCGCCACACCAGCAGCGTGGCGGCCGCGGTCAGCAGGTACAGCGGCCAGTCGGTGTCGGGCTGGTTGTGCGCGACGGTGAGCAGCCAGCCGGTGGCGATCAGCAGCGCGATCACGATCGGCGCCATGCCTGCCTTGAAAGCCCGCACCGAGCGCCGTTCCCGGTGGCGGTGCGCCCAGCGGGTGGCCGTATAGGTGAGTACGGAGGACGGCAGCAGCGTGGCGGTCATGCTGACCACCACACCCAGCAAGGCCAACCCCCAGGCCGGCCAGCCCGCGCTGGCACCGCCACCCGCGTTCAGCCCCAGGTTCCAGCCGAGCAGCGCAATGAACAACACGTTGGGCCCCGGCGCGGCCTGTGACAGCGCGATGGAGGCGGTGAACTGCGCGTCGCTCAGCCAGCCCTGCTGCGTCACCAGGTAGCGGTGCATGTCGGGCGCGGTGGTGATGGCGCCGCCCACCGCCAGTAGGGACAACGAGGCGAAATGGCTGAACACCGCCAGCCAGTCGAGCGCGTTCGCTGTCTCTGTCATGGCTGCTACCGTCGCTGGGCTGGGCGACTGCCCAGCCGCCTGTAGGCCCACAGACTGGCGCTGCCGCCCACCACCAGCAGAACCCAGACAAGCGGCAAGCGCAGCCAGGCAATCGCCACGAATGTGGTCAGCGCAAAAGCCGCGCAAGCGCGCAGCCCGAGCGGACTGTCGCCCAGCGCCGCCATCAGCTTAATGCCGGTGGCCGTGATCAGGCCAGCCGCCACCGCGCCCATGCCGCGCAGCGCACCTTGCGCAGTTGCGGTGTCGGCAAAACGCCCGTAGAGCACGGCCAGCAGCAACACCACCACCAGAGGTGCGACGAGCATGCCAGCCAAGGCCGCGAGTGCGCCCGGCAAGCCAAAGTAACGCCCGCCAATCATCAACGAGAGGTTGACCACATTGGGCCCGGGCATCACCTGAGCCACCGCCCAGTCTTCGACGAACTGCTCGCGTGTCATCCAGCGCTTCTTTTCGACCAGTTCGCGCTGTACCACCGCCAGCACGCCACCAAAACCTTGCAGCGCCAGCCAGGTGAACGAAACGAACAGATCGGTCAGCGAAGCCGGGGCGAAAAGCGATGTATCCGGCTCCTGCCCTGACAACGGTGGCACCAGCGGGTCAGCGGGCATGACAGCCTGCCTGGACTTACCGGGCAAGTCTGCTCAGAGTGGGACAGTGATCATCGGCAGCAGGCCGTTGACATCGAGCGGCTTGGTGACATACCCCTTGATGATCGGAATGGTGGCAGCGCGCTCCCGGTCTGCAGCCGATCCCGATGAGGTCAGCATGATCACAATGACCGTGTGTTTGTTGAGCAGAAACGGCGTGGCCTGCGATGCCACCTCGAAGCCGTCCATGCCCGGCATGTTGATGTCCAGGAACACGCACGTATAGACGTCCATGGGATCGTTTCGGAAGAACGTCAGCGCATCCTCACCATTGTCGAAGACCAGCAGTTCACCGGTGAAACCGGACCGCCGGATCATCAGCTCGTGGTAGACGTTGTCGGCCTCGTTGTCGTCGATCAGTATCACTCGCTCGTATCGCTTCACGCCGGTTCCTGTTTGGGTAGGGAATTTTTGGGCAATCGTAAGGTGAAGCAACTGCCTTCATCCACCGTGGATTCCGCGGTGATGCTGCCACCGTGCAGCTCAGCAACGCGCCGACAAATGGAAAGACCTAGTCCAGTGCCTGGGTATTTCTTTTTGTGATTCAAACGCCGGAACATTTCGAAAGCCGTGTCGATCTTGTCGGCTGGTATGCCGATGCCGTTGTCTCGTACCGACAGGTAGACCGCATCTTCGTCGTCGCGGCAGGTGATCACAACCACCGGCGGAGCGCCGAGACGCGCAAACTTCAGCGCATTGCTGACCAGGTTTTGCAGCAGCAGGCGCAGCAGCGTCGGATCGCCCCAGACGGACTGCAGGCTGTCGACGATGATCTCGCCACCCGCATGCTCCAGGCTGAGCGCCAGGTCTGCACGCACCTCATCCACCAGCTGGGAGAGATCCACCTGCTGCAGCGTCATGACCTCAGGGTTCAGCCGGACGAATTTCAGCAGATCGTCGAGCAGTCGCTCCATCCGAAGGCCACCGTTGCGCACGAAGTCCAGGTAGCGCCGGGCTTCTCCCGGCCATTGCATCTCGTCGCTCGAGGCCAGCAGGCTGGTGAAGTTGTTGATGGTGTTGATCGGTTCGCGCAGGTCGTGCGAGATGATGTGGATGAACCGCTCCTGTTCGATCGTCCGTTGCTCCAGCATGCGCATCGTTTCCTGGAACTGGGTTTCACGCTCCTTGCGGATCTGAACGTCCTGGGCGCGAACCACGATACCGAAGATCTTTCCATCCTCTCCCCACGCGGGCTGGTAGGTCACTTCGAAGGCGCGTTTGCCGAGTCGGGGGAATTCGAGCACAGCCTCGAACTCGACGTTTTCGCCCGCGAGCGCGCGGTCCATCGGCTGACGGATCACTCGCTCGAACTGTTCCTGTCCGACGATCGCCGCAACGGACTGACCGACGATCTCGCTGGGTTCGCGGTCCCAATAGTCCAGATAGGCCGGATTCACGAACTGGTACACGTACTGGAGGTCCACAAAGGACTTGATGTCCCGGCCCGAAGTCAGCAGGGCGCGCATCACGGCGGTGTCCTGCTGCATCTGGTCCTCGGCGAGACGGACACGATTGCGCTGCAGTCTGCCGCGCTCCAGCAGGGTGCTGGCGAGGCTGGAGAGGGATTTCAGAGACAACACCTGATCGGGTGATAAAGCTCGAACCTCATGGTCGATCACGCAGATGGTGCCCACCGCCAGACCGTCCTCGGTCACGATGGGCGAGCCCGCGTAAAACCTCACGGGGCTGGCGGCATCCGTTGTCAGCGGGTTGTCTTGAAAGCGTTCGTCCAGGGTGGTGTCGGGGACCACCATGACCTCATCGGGGCACAAGATGGCGTGGGCGCAAAAGGCAATCTCTCGGCTGATTTCGACCGCTGCCATGCCCTGCCTGGACTTGAACCACAGCCGACGCCCGTCGACCAGAGACATCAGCGCAACAGGCGTGCCGCAAATGGCTGCAGCAAGCATCGTGATCTGATCGAAAGCCTGGTCTGGGGTGGTGTCCAGGACTTCAAAGTCACGAAGTCGCTCCAGTCGCTGGTCTTCGTTAGGGGGCAAAGCTGCGGATTTCAAGTTCCATATCCAATCGCCTCGCATCACGCGAGGGGTTTTCGCGCTGGCAGCTGCCAGCAGGCAAGCCAGCCACCAGATGGTCTTACTTGCTCCCCTCTCATCACAATTTTATGGCATCCAGTCGGCGCCGGAGTCAACTGAAGTCGGGCGAACTGGCAAATGTCACACGGACATGCCGCCAGAGACCTCGATCACCGCGCCGTTGATGTAGCTGGCCTCGTCGCTGGCCAGGAAGGCGTACACATTGGCGATTTCTTCAGGCCGACCCAGGCGCCTCAGCGGCACACGCTGCTCCATCTCGCTGATGACTTTTTCGGGGATGGTGGAGAGTATGGGTGTGGCGATGAAGCCGGGCGCCACCGCGTTGACGCGCACGCCCTTGGGGCCGAGTTCGCGACTCCAGGTTTTGGTGAAGCCGATCACGCCAAACTTGCTCGCGGCGTAGTTGGTCTGCCCGAAGTTTCCATAGATGCCGACCACGGAACTGGCGTTGAGGATGACACCGCTGCCCCGGCTCGTCATGCTATCGGCCACAGCTTGGGCGCAGTGGAAGACGCCGCGCAGGTTCACGTCGATGACGCGGTCGAACTGCTCCAGCGTCATCTTTTGCAGGCGAGCGTCTTGTGTGATGCCGGCGTTGTTCACCAGCACATCGATGCGACCGAAACGCGCCAACACAGCTGCGACCACCGCGTCCACCATATTGCGCTGGGTCACGTCCATCACAAAGCCCACAGCCTGGGTGCCGAGGGCTTCACACTGCTTTACCGCCTCGTCCACCGCGGTCTGTTTCACATCGCAGACGATGACGGTCGCGCCCTCCTGGGCGAACTTGATCGCGGTGGCCAGGCCTATGCCCTGGGCCGCGCCGGTGATGAGGGATATCTTGCCTTCGAGACGTTTCATGACAAAGTGGATTTGAACCAGTAAAAAGCGGCCGGGCAGGGCGCGCGCAAGGGGCTGGAGTTTAGGGCCGCGTCAAGTCATCCTGCTGACACGCTGGCCACCTCAATACACCGGCTGGTGCGCGCGCAGCGTGGTCTTGACCGCAGCACTCAGCACGAAGCCGTCACCGAACTTCGATGCCAGTTCGCCACAGCGGCGCTCGAAAGCGTCCAGCCCCAGGCCGTAGGCAAACTGCAGGGCGCCACCGGTCCAGGCGGGGAAGCCGATGCCAAAGATGGAGCCAATGTTGCCGTCATGCACGCTGGTGAGTACGCCTTCTGCCAAACAACGCGCAGTTTCCACCGCCTGGCGGTACAGGATGCGGTCTTTGACCGTCTGCAAGTCCCAGGCCACGCCCGGCTGTTCAAACAGGGTTTTCAGCTCGGGCCACAGGTGCTTTCTTTGCCCAGCGGGGTAGTCATAAAAGCCCCCGCCGGCAGCGCGGCCTGGGCGCTTCAGCGCTTTCACCATCCGCTCCACCAGGAGCTCGCCCGGTGTGGCGGTGTGGGTTTTTCCTTCGGCAGCCAGGTCGGCGCGGGTCTGGTCGAGCACGTGCACCGAAAGCGAGAGCGCGGTTTCGTCCAGCACGGCCAACGGGCCCACCGGCATACCGGCCTGCATGGCGGCGTTTTCAATCACCGCGGCCGGAATACCTTCGCCCAGCATGGCCGCGCCTTCCATCACAAAGGTGCCAAAGGTGCGGCTGGTGTAGAAGCCGCGCGAGTCGTTCACCACGATCGGCAGCTTGCCCAGCGCCTGCACGTAGTCGTAAGCGCGGGCCACGGTTTCATCGTCGGTTTGCCGGCCGCGGATGATCTCCACCAGCTTCATTTTGTCCACCGGGCTGAAGAAGTGGATGCCGATGAACTTCTCAGGCCGGCTCGATGCCTGCGCCAGCCCGGAAATCGGCAGGGTGGAGGTGTTGCTGGCGAAGAAGCCGCTGAACTCGGGTGTTTGGGCCAGCATGGGTTCGGCTTCCTGCGTCACCCTGGCTTTCAGCTCGCGGTTTTCAAACACGGCTTCGATGATCAGGTCGCAGCCCGCCAGGTCTTGCGCGCTGGCGGTTGGTGTGATCAGGTTCAGGATGCCTTGTTGCTTCTCAGCGCTCATCTGGCCCTTGTCCACGCGTTTCTGCGTGAGCTTGGCCGTGTAACCCTTGCCCTTTTCGGCGGCCTCGCCGCTCACGTCCTTGAGCACGGTGGCGATGCCGCGGGTCGCCTGCGAGTAGGCGATGCCCGAACCCATCATGCCGGCGCCGAGCACGCCCACCCTCTTCGGCTGGTACTTCGGCACGTCCTTCGGCCTGGAGTGCCCGCCCTTGATGGCGTTCATGTTGAAGAAGAACGCGTTGATCATGTTCTTCGCCACCGGATTCACCATCAGGCCGGCGAGGTAGCGGCTCTCGATGCGCAGCGCGGTGTCGAAATCGACCATGGCTCCCTCGGCCATCGCGGCCAGCGCCGCCTCGGGCGCGGGATACAGGCCGCGCGTTTTCTGCTTCAGCACAGCCGGGGCTACCGTCAGCATGCCGGCGATCTTGGGGTTGCTCGGCGTGCCGCCAGGCATCTTGTAATCTTTGCGGTCCCAGGGGTGCTGGGCCGCCTCGGGCTTGCCTTGGGCTGCTTCGATGAAGGCGATTGCTCGCGCCCTGAGCTCTTCCGCATGGTCCACCAACTCGTGCACCAGACCCAGTTTCAGCGCTTCCTCGGGCCCGAACAGCTTGCTTTCCAGAATGTAGGGTTGCGCGCCCATGAGGCCCAGCAGGCGCGTCATCTTGGTGATGCCGGTGGCGCCGGGCAGCAAGCCCAGGGTGATTTCTGGCAGGCCGAACTGGATTTTGCGGTCGTTCACGGCGATGCGGTGGTGGCCGATCAGCGCCACCTCCCAGCCGCCGCCCAGCGCGGTGCCGTTCAGGCAGCTCACCACCGGCACGCCCAGGGTTTCGAGCGTTCGGAAATGTTTCTTCATGCGCTCAATCTCGGCAAACAGGCGCGGTGCGTCGCTGGCCTGCGTGCGCATCAGCGCCTTGAGGTCGGCGCCGGCGAAGAAGGTGCTCTTGGCCGATTCCAGCACGATGCCCTTGAGCTGCGCGCGGTCGCTCGCGACCTGGTGGGCAATCGCCTCCAGGTCGTCCTGCCACTGCAGGCACATGGTGTTCACGGGCGAGCCCTGCTCATCAAACGTGATGGTTGCAACGCCGTTGGCGAGGTCGTAGCGGATGGTTTTTGTGATCATGTTTTGGGTCTCCACACGGTTCAGACGCGTTCAACGATGGTCGCAATCCCCATGCCGCCGCCGACGCAGAGCGTGGCCAGGCCGTACCGCTTCCCGGTCCGGTGCAGCTCGTCAACCAGCGTGTTCAAAATCATTGCGCCCGTCGCGCCCAGCGGGTGGCCCAGCGCGATCGCGCCACCGTTCACGTTCACTTTTTCGTGTGGCACGCCCATTTCTTGCATGAACCTCATGGGCACGGCGGCAAAGGCCTCGTTCACCTCGAAAAGGTCAATCTGGTCGATCGTCAGCCCGGCCTTGGCCAGCGCCTTGCGCGCTGCCGGCATGGGGCCGGTGAGCATGATGGTCGGGTCCGCGCCGGAAAGCGCCACCGACACGATGCGCGCACGCGGCGTGAAACCGTGCGTTTTGCCCGCTGCCTCAGAGCCGATCAGGATGGCCGCTGCGCCGTCTACGATGCCCGACGAGTTACCGGCGTGATGCACATGGTGGATGCGCTCCACCTGCGGGTAGCGCTGCAGGGCCACGGTATCGAAACCCATGGCGCCCAGCTGCTCAAAAGCCGCCTTCAGGCCACCCAGGCCTTCCATGGTGGTATGGGGTTTGATGAATTCGTCCTGCGCCAGGATGGTCTGGCCCAGTGCGTCCTTCACCGCCACCACCGAGCGGTCAAAGTGGCCGGCCGCACGGGCTGCGGTGGCGCGTTTCTGGGACTCGAGCGCGAAGGCGTCGACATCGGCCCGGCTAAAAGCGCTCATCGTGGCGATCAGGTCGGCGCCAATGCCCTGCGGCACAAACAGCGTGGCGCTGTTGGTTTCCGGGTCTTGCGCCCAGGCGCCGCCGTCGGAACCAATGGGCACGCGGCTCATGCTCTCCACCCCGCCGGCCACCACCAGGTCTTCCCAGCCGCTTTTCACCTTCATCGCCGCCAGGTTCACCGCTTCCAGGCCCGAAGCGCAAAAGCGGTTGATCTGCACGCCCGAGCAGCGCCAGTCCCAGCCCGCCTTCAGCGCAGCCACCTTGGGCAGCACCGAGCCTTGCTCGCCAATCGGCGACACCACGCCCATGACGATGTCTTCCACCGCCGCGGTGTCGAGGTCGTTGCGCCGTTGCAGCTCGCTCAGCAAGCCCGCGAGCAGGTTCACCGGTTTCACCTCGTGCAAGCTGCCGTCCTTTTTGCCCTTGCCGCGGGGCGTGCGGATGGCGTCAAAAATGAAGGCGTCGGTCATACGCTGTCTCCTGGGGGCAGGTTGCTGATGGGTCAAAACAGTATAGACTTTTACCAAGCAAACGCTTTGTGTAAATATTCCATCTTCTGATCGGTGACAGCCATGATTCCTCGCACCCTGTTTAACGCTGACCACGAGGCCTTTCGCGACAGCTTTCGCCGCTTCATGGAGAAGGAGATTTCGCCGTTCCATGCCGCCTGGGAGGAGCAGGGGTTTGTGGACCGCGAGGTCTGGCGCAAGGCGGGCGCCAACGGGTTTTTGTGCATGACCATGCCCGAGGACCACGGCGGGGCAGGCGCGGACAAGCTGTATTCGGTGGTGCAGATGGAGGAGCTCGCGCGCGGCGGATTTACTGGCATTGGCTACGGCCTGCACAGCGAGATCGTGGCGCCGTACCTCCTGCACTACGGCACCGAGGCACAGAAAGCGAAGTACCTGCCGCTGCTCGCCAGCGGGGACATGGTGGGCGCCATCGCCATGAGCGAACCCGCCGCCGGCAGCGACCTGCAGGGCGTGAAGACCACCGCGATCAGGCAGGCCGACGGCAGCTATCTGCTCAACGGCAGCAAGACCTTCATCACCAACGGCTGGCATGCCGACCTGGTGATCGTGGTCGCCAAAACCAACCCGGCAGCGGGCGCGAAAGGCACCAGCCTGTTCCTGCTGGAGAGCGGTACGCCCGGCTTTCAAAAGGGCAAGCGGCTCAGCAAGCTGGGCCTGAAGGCGCAGGACACGTCTGAGCTGTTCTTCGACAACGTGAAGCTGTCCGCCGAGGCACTGCTGGGCGGCACCGCGTTCGAGGGCCGCGGTTTTATCTGTCTGATGGAACAGCTGCCCTGGGAGCGGCTGCAGATCGCCATCGGTGCGGTGGCTGCTGCCCAGGCGGCGATCGACTGGACCATGGCCTATGTGAAGGAACGCCAGGTGTTTGGCCAGGCGGTGGCGAGCTTCCAGAACACCCGCTTTACCCTGGCCGAGTTGCAGACCGAGGTGCAGGTGGCGCGCGTGTTTGTGGACAAGTGCTGCGAGCTGGTGAATGTCGACCAGCTCGACACCGCCACCGCCAGCATGGCGAAGTACTGGACCACCGACCTGCAATGCAAGGTCATGGACGAGTGCGTCCAGCTGTTTGGCGGCTATGGCTACATGTGGGAATACCCCATCACCCGGGCCTATGCCGATGCGCGGGTGCAGCGCATCTATGGCGGCACCAACGAAATCATGAAAGAGGTGATCTCGCGCGCCATGGGCCTGGGCGGGCGCTGAGCGGCGGGGCCCGGCTCGGGTGCACATGCACCGCTGGGCCGATGAACCGGCCCAGCCTCAGAGATCGATCACCTGCCCCAGCGACAGGCCGGTCGGCGCGTCGTGATCCGCCAGCAGCCAGGCGCGCTGCGGGTGTTCGCTGGCTTCGGCCAGCAGCTCGCGCAACAGGCGGATCGAGGGCCCATCGAGAGCGGCAAACGGTTGGTCGATCAGCGTGAGCGGCGCACCGGCGGCAAATGCGGCGCATAGCCACACCTTGCGCTTGCTGCCGGTGGACAGCATGTAAAGCGGCTTGTGGGCATGCTCCTTCAGGCCGAAGGCCTCGGCCAGGTCGGCCAGCAGCGCGGGGTTGAAGGCGGGGTGGCGCGTGGCCAGCGCAGCCCAGGCTGCATGCGCGTTGGTCTGGTCGAAGGCGTCGCTCTGCGGGTCGATCCAGAACACCGACCGCCGGTAGGCCGCTGCGTCAAGCCGCAGCGGCACGCCCGCGATGCTCAGCGCGCCAGCCTGTGCAGTGCGTTCGCCCGCCAGCAGGGTGAGCAGGGTGCTTTTGCCGCAGCCGTCTTCGCCGCGCAGCAGGTGCACGCCCGGCCCCAGCGCAAGCGCCAGGTCGCTAAACAGCGGTGGCCGGCCGGGCCATGCGAAGTGCAGCCCGTCCACGCAAAGCAGGGCAGGGGGTTTGGCTGACGCGTCTGGCATGGGTTCAGAAGCCGATGCGGTAACGCAGGCCCTGGTGGTTCAGCACCGCCGAGCGCGGCTCGATGGTCTCCACCGTGAGACCCGGCGCGATTTCGCCACCTTCCGGTACCACCTTGCCGTTGACGATGAGCATGCGCAACGCCGGGTCTTTCGAGTAGCTGGAGCCGCCCACGTTGACCGCAGGCAGCTGGGCGCGAGCCTCTGGCGTGAGGTCGCCGAAGCGGCGTACCGAATCAGCCTTGGCGGCATTGCCCGCGGCGGCTGGCGGCTCGATCGGCGGGGGCTTGAGGGGTGGGCGAACGGGCTCGGGGACCAGAATGGGGAGGGCAGGCGTTGTGGATTCAAGCGCCGCCTCCACGCGGTCAGCGGACGCCGGCGGCGGCAGTGCTGCTGCCGTCTCTAGCTCTGATGTTGGTGCGGGCGGCGCACTGGTCTGCGTGATCGGTGTGGGTGGCAAGCCTGGCCCGGGCACGGCCGCAATGGGCGCAGGCGCTGCCGCGCGCAGCCACCAAAACAACAGCGCCACCAGCGCACCCAGCACAAGCAGCAGGGCCAGCGCCAACAGCCACTGGCGCACACCGATCCGGGCAGTTGGGGGGGCGAGCGCGTCGAACTCAGGTGTGCTGCGGGTGTGCAAGCCGGGCACGTGGCCGCGTTCCCGTTCGGCGTCGGCCCGCTTGAGTGCGTCGAGGATGTAAGACATGGGCTTCAGGACGCCGCTGGCGTGCTCAGGCGCGGCTCGGCCACGCCGACAGCGCGGTTGATCAGCATGAAGGTGATGGGGCCCACAACGCCCGCGGAGCCCAGCCCATTGGCTTGCTGAAAAGCCCGAACCTTCTGATCAAAACTGACCGCACTGGTGGGGAGCGCGCCCTGCGCTTGCAGCCAGTTCAACTGTTGCGCGGCCCAGGCCGCGGCGGGTCCGGTGTTGCCGTTGCTCAGTCGCCCGATCTGGCCGGGCGGCTGCTGCCACAGGGTGGCGTATTCGCCGCGCCAGAGGTTGGCCAGTTCGGTGATCGGCATCAGCCAGCGCTGCTTGCCCACCTGCAGGGTAGCGGTGTCTGTGGTCATGCCGGTCAGCAGTGCCCAGCCCCGCGGCTGGCCGGGCAGTCTCAGCGTCAGCACGGCGGGGCGGTCGAGTTGGCGCAGGCCGTTGACGGTCATGCGCCCGATCCGAAAACACTGCAGCTGCTCGCGCTCGGCGCGCGCGCAGGGGTCGGCCTCGGGGAGAGCCTGGCCCCAGAGGGCACCGAGCTCGCTCAGTGCCGCGTTCTCCGAGCCGAACAGATCGGTGAGCGTGGGTGGGCCGATGTTGGGCGGCGTCTCGCTGGACTTTGCTTCGGGGGGCGGCGGTGAGTCACTGGGGGGTGCGCTGGCGGTTGGGGGTGTGGCGTGGGGCGCGGGCAAGACGGCTGGCGTCTCGCTCACCACAGGGGCCGGCGTCGAAACGTCAACCCCCAGCGGTGCGCGTGGCTGGGCCTGGTTCCACAAGCCAAACAGCACCGCCGCCGCCAGCGCGCCGCCGAGCGCACCCAGCACCAATGTGCCCAGCCGGAGTGTTGCGCTGCTGCGATCCGGAACTCGGCCGGGGTCGAACACCTCGCTCGCGGCCTTGTCAATCACCGCGCGTTCCACGCGCTGCTGGCCGCTGGCGTAGGCGCCCAGCAGCGCACGGTCACAAAGCAGGTTGATGCGCCGCGGCACACCGCCTGTCAGGGTGTGGATGCGTGAGACCGCCTTGTCGGCAAAAGGCAGCGGGCCTCGCAGCCCGGCCACCGCCATGCGGTGCTGGATGTAGTGCCGCGTCTCGGCTGCGCTGAGCGCGCCCAGGTGAAAGCGCGCGATCACCCGCTGGGCGAGCTGTTCCAGCTCGGGGCGCGCCACCATGTCACGCAACTCGGGCTGGCCGATCAGGATGATCTGCAGCAGCTTGCGCTCAGGGGTCTCCAGGTTGGTCAGCAGGCGCAGTTGCTCCAGCACGTGGGGCGTGAGGTTTTGCGCCTCGTCGATGATCAGCAGGTTGTGCTGGCCGGCTGCGTGGCTGCTGAGAAGGTACGCATTGAGTGGGTCGAGATAGTCATTGATCGTTGTCGGACCAGGACCCTCGTGGCGTACCTCGACATGAAACTCGTGGCAGATCGTGCGCAGCAAATCACCGACGGTGAGCTTGGGGTTGAAGATGTAGGCCACCCGGCAATGGGCCGGGATCTGCTCCAGAAAGCAGCGGCAGATGGTGGTCTTACCGGCGCCGATCTCGCCGCTCAGCAACACGAAGCCGCCGCCACCCTCCACGCCATACAGCAGGTGCGCCAGCGCCTCGCGGTGGCGCTCGCTCATGTAGAGGTAGCGCGGATCGGGCGCGATGGAAAAGGGAGCCTGCTTGAGCCCAAAAAAACCGGCGTACATGCTGCGAGGATAGCGGGGCGGCACAGGCGGGGCAATTGACTGGCGCCGCAGCCCCGTGCGCCCGGGCTGCGGCGGGGCGCGTCAGAGCCGCATCAGGCGGCCAGCGACATGGCCGGCTTGGCGGCGCCAGCCCGGGCGCTGGCGGACACGGTGCACTCGATGTCACCCGACAACTGGCCGCCTTCTTCGATCACCACCTTGCCGTAGCGGATCTTGCCCGTCACCTTGCCGGTGGCGTAGATCACCAGCTTCTGCCGCACCGTGAGGTTGCCGTCGAACGCGCCGCGAATCTCGGCAATGTCGATCTCGGCCGAGCCTTTGAAGGCCCCCTGGCTGGCGATCTGGATCACGCGCGAGTCCATCGTGGCTTCCACCAAACCCTCGACCACCAGCGTGTCGCAGTCGGTGATTTCAACGCCCTTGAGCTTGATGTTGGGGCCCACGGTGAGCTTGCTTCCGCCCTCGGGCGTGGCGCTGGCCGGCGCGGTCTGGGTGTTCATCACCGGTGCTGGTTCGGCGGCCAGCGGCGCCACGGGTTGACCCGACGCGGTGGCCGACACCGCCATTGGACCGCTGGCAGCGCCGTAGCGTGGCGGGTTCAAGCCGCTGCCAAGGGGTTTGGTGGGTTCCGGATCGCGTTTGCCAAA
>JFJP01000418.1_pt1 | contig 12833 bp, 10 predicted proteins | sample 431651 | NCBI WGS metagenome assembly JFJP01 (sample SAMN02602958, study PRJNA72255) | Microbial mat metagenome, whole genome shotgun sequencing project. | biome: fresh water; feature: sink hole; material: water; isolation source: purple microbial (photo- and chemosynthetic) mats found in... | reverse complement strand
CCTGGAGGATTTCAAGGCGGGCAACATCCAGGTTCTCGTGGCCACGGATATCGCCGCCCGCGGCCTGGACATCGACATGCTGCCCCACGTGGTGAACTTTGAGCTGCCCCATGTCCCCGAGGATTACGTGCACCGCATCGGCCGCACGGGCCGCGCCGGGAGCGAAGGCGAGGCCCTGAGCCTAGTCTGCGTGGACGAGCACAAGCTCCTGCGCGACATCGAGAAGATGCTCAAGAAGGACCTGCCCAGCCAGCCCATTCCGGGCTTTGAGCCCGATCCCTCCATCAAGGCCGAGCCCATCGTGATGGGCCGCAGCGGTCAGGGCCGCAGCCCGAGGCCCAGCGGCCGCCCCGGAGGCTCGGGCGGCAGCCGCATCTCATCCAGCCGTTCCGAGCGCGGCGGTGCCCACGCTCAACCCCGCACCCGCACCTCACCCCGAGGGAAGTAGCTCAGGACTGATAACGATTTGCATTCAAAGAAGAAAATTCACCACGGAGGCACGGAGGACACAGAGGAAAAAAGGATCATGGGAGAACATGCCATACCTAGCCTTGCAGTCCTCGAATCATTTCTCCGTGTTCTCAGTGCCTCCGTGGTGCATTTGGCTTTTTGACCGCTACTTGGTATGAAGCTCCAACACTTCTCGCAAGGCGGCTTCGAACTGCCGGAAGGTGAAGGGTTTCTGCAGGAAGACCCGGGGTTCTTCGGAATCCCGGGGTACCGGAATTTCTTCGCAGCTGTAGCCACTGCAGAGCACGACGGGCAGGGCGGGCGCTTGATTGCGAATCAGGGCATAAACCTCCAGCCCACCCCGCCGGGGCATGGTGAGGTCCAACACCACCGCACGGAATCGCGTGGGCTCCCGGCGGAAGTGCTCCCAGGCCTCCTCACCGTCTGCGGCCTCGACAACACTGAAGCCCAGGCGCTCCGCCATTTCGCGGCCAATCTCACGCAGGGTGGTTTCATCCTCCGCAAGCAGGAGGGTACCCGACAGAGCGGCTCCAGGGGCGGCCTGCTCTTCTGCCTTCTCATACCCTTTATCCAGGGTGGATGAGGCGGGGAAATAGAGCTTGATACGAGTTCCCTTGCCCGGCTGGGAATGGATCTCGATGCCAGCGCGATGGGCACGGAGAATGCCGCGCATGGCCGAAAGCCCCAGGCCGCGCCCCATGGGCTTGGTGGTAAAGAAAGGATCGAAGATGCGCGCGAGCACCTCGGGTTCCATGCCACAACCCTGGTCATGGACCAGCAAAGTCACATACTCGCCCGGCTGAAGCGATTCCCCCAGGACCTTCTGGCTGAGTTTCGAATCGTCCAAGTGTTCAAAGCCTGTGACCAATTCCACCACACCGGCCTGCCCATCAAACGCTTCGCTGGCATTCATTACCAGGTTCATCACCACCTGCTGCAGCTGCACCCGGTCCCCCTGAATCAGGGGCAACTCGGGACAAAGGTGGACTACCAGTTCCACTTTTTTGGACCTTGAAATACCCAGCAGCTCTGTCATCTCGCCGACCAGGATGTTCATTTCCACCAACTCGACCTCGAAAGCCCCGCGACCGGAGTAGGCCAACAATTGACGGGCCAGGTCAGCGGCACGGCGGATGCTGGCATTCATCCGAATAAAGTGTCCCGAGGGATCTCCCCGCTCCTCGAGCACCAGCTGAGCCAAATTCAAATGCCCTTGGATGGCCGCCAGCAGGTTGTTGAAATCATGGGCGATGCCTCCCGCCAGCAGTCCCAGGCTCTCGAGTTTCTGGGTCTGGAGCAGGGCTTCTTCCTGGGCATGACGCTCGGTGACATCCCGGGCCACCCAGATCACGCAGGGCTTCTCCTCGATCTCTACATCCATTGGGGCTACCCGCGCCTCGAAGCGGAGTCGTCCCTTGCCTGTCTCCAGCGAGTATTCCAGAGCCTGGATCTGCCGCTCCGCCAAGGCCTGCCGGATGGTTTCATGCACCGCCTTGGCAAGGTCGGGCTCCAGGAAATCATCCACCCGTCCACCCAGGAGCTTCGCCGGCGGCGCCGCCAGTTGAGCATCATCGGAGGTAAGGATCTCGACGTAACGTCCTTCAGCATCCAACACTAGAATGGCGTCCGGCATAACCCGGGTGATGGCCTGCAACCGGGACTCGCTCCGGTGGAGCTCCGCAGTCATTCCCTCGGCAAGTTTTCGCGCCCGCTGACCCGTGAGACTGATGGAGCGCACCAGCGCCGCCAGCAGCATTGCAGTCTGGGCACCCAGTAGGAAAATGATCCAGGGAATGGCGACTTCGCTCCCTTGGAAGAAAGCAGGTCCCGAACTGAATTCCATGGCCCACCGTCGCCCATTGACCTCCAGGATCTCCACCCTGCGGAGCAGCCCTGGACCAAACCAGTGCCACCAGCGTCGAGGCCGATCCCCACTGCTCTCCAGAAAGGTATTGGGGAGGGTTGGATCGGTGCAGTCCGTCAATCGGACTTGGATGTCCTCCCCCGCCGCGCGCACCAGGGAGTCATCGGCGAGCTCACGGAGCAGGAATACGCAGTTCACGTAACCCACGAAGGCCGAACGGCGGGCCACCGTACTGCGAGGCATCTGGTCTCCCTGGTAGATCGCCAGCCTCATCACCAGCCCCGGGCCAGCATCGGGAGCCTGGGCAATAGGCATGGCCGGGCTGGCCTGCAACAGGCCCGTGTCCCGAGCAGCCAGCAAAGAGGTTCCCTGCTCCGGCGAACTGCCGGAATTGAACCCCAACACCCTGAGATTGGCATCCTCGGGTTCGGCATAAAGCACGATGGCGTCGAGTTCGAAGCCCCATCCGGGTTTTATGTTCAACCCAGGCTGGGCATGGTCCCTGCGGAGCCTCGCCAGCAGAGCTACCCGCTCCGTCGGAGCTACCGGTACGCCATAGGAAACCCCAAGCAGGCCTGGGTAACGATTGCGAAGATCCAGCGAGTTCAGGTAGACCCGAAGGCGTGTTCGATCCATACCTTCATGCGCCTGGGCAAAACCCCGAACTCCCAACAGGAGCTCCTCGCAGTTCCGCAAACGGTTTCCCAGCCGTCCCCGGGCGTCAAAGGCAGCCGCCTCGAATCGGGCCCTGGCACGACTGATCTGGGTGGCTCGGGCCACCATTGATGCGGCAACCGTCACCAGAAAGCCAAGCAGCAAAAGCCACCCAGCCAGAGTCGGTCTGAAGAACCTGGGTGAATCAAGTGGGTGGTGCAGATGGCCTCCAGAGGCCCGAGGGTATCATTCCAATCGGTTGGCGTTTTGCACGCCATAAGTCCAGCGCAGGATCCACTCAAAAAAGCAAGCTGGCAGCCACCGATGGGCCACCTGCGCCCACCGACTATCCATCCCGATGATCACCCGCCGGGGTGGACGGCGGGCGCAGAGGGCACGGGCGATTTGTGCAGCGCAAGCCTCCGCCGTCAGGCCGTGCTGAGCGGCAAAGTCCTCGCGCCGAGTTGCGTACTGCTGAATCGCCCGCTCGTACACCGTGCCCTTGGCTCGCTCAGGCAAATCTCCCCAGGCCTGCTTCAGGGTGGCGCGAAAGGCCGTGCGAATGGCCCCGGGCTCCACCAGAATCACGAAGGTCCCCGGTCCAATCTCCAGGCGCAGACTCTCTGCCAGGGCCACCACCGCGTGCTTGCTGGCATTGTAGGCACCGGCCATGGGAATGGAGAGGCGCCCCAGCACCGAGGCCACCTGCACGATGCGCCCCTCCCCAGCCTTGGCACTGGCGCGAATGAGCGGGAGAAAGGCCTGGGTCACGGCGTGAAGCCCAATGACATTAGTCTCGAACTGGGCCCGCAGTTCTTCTACACGCACCAGTTCCAGAGGCCCCATCTGACCGTAGCCTGCGTTATTGACGAGGGCCGTCAGCCGCAGATCCCGGCAGGCATCGGCAGCAGCAGCGATGCTCGCCCCATCCGTTACATCCAGTGCCAGCACCCGCAGATCCTCGCCGGGCGGGAGATCGGCGAGGCTGTCCAGGCGCCGCGCCGTGGCAACCACACCCCACCCCCGATCCCGAAGCAAGGTTACGAGTGCCCGCCCGATGCCCGTGGAGCAGCCCGTAATGAGAACCCAGGGGCGGAGAGAGGGAATGACTGCATTCACGTAGTTCCTCGCTTCTCAATGAAGGCCGGACAACAGCGGTACCAGAATCACCGAATGGTACTCTTTGCGTTCTTTGCATTCTTTGTGGCAATCAATCGCTGGGATGGCGATGTCCATTCGGTTTCGCGTGAGAGGTTCTCGTGAGGCCGGGGGCATAGGATTTCGATGGATCTCAGGAAAAAGATTGGCCACAAAGAACGCAAAGAAACGCAAAGAAACGCAAAGGATCTTTGATCACTTCTTCTTAGCGGAAGCCTTCGCGGGCGCTTTGGCTTCTTTGGACTCTATTTTGGTGGCCACTTGTTTGTAGCTGACGGTGAGCTTCTGGCCGGCCTTGATGGCGTCCTTACCCTGGGTGGCGCCATCGGTGTAGAAGCGCCATTCTTCCTTGCCCAGATCCAGGGTGAAGCTGTCAGCAGACACTTCCTTGACGACGCCAGTCTTCTGGTAGCTGACGGCGGCGGCGGCAAAACCGAGGACAGCACCGGCGAGCAGGCCGGCAGAGACGAGGGCGATGGTTCGGATGCGCATGGTGACTCCTATAAGTTGTGCGCCCTCAGGCGCTGGGTTCACGAGCCGGACTGGCTCGCGGACGACTGTTGGGACCAGGATCCCTTTGAGGACAATACCGTTTCGCGATCCTGAAGCAGATTCACACAGAGCAGGGCCAAGACCAGCAAGCCCCAGGCTCCCAGGCTCGCAAGAATGGTCTTCTTTCCCTTCAGGTTTGGCAGGTGATGCATGTGCAGCACCCCGGCGTAAGCCAGCCAGACCATGAGCCCAAGGTTCTTGGCTGGATCCCAGGACCAGAATTCCCCCCAAGCGAAGGTGGTCCAGGTACTGTGGGCAATCTGGCCCGCCGTAAGGAGCAGAAACCCTGCGCGCATCCAGCGCAGTGAAGTCCCCTGCAATGCTGGGGCGGATGCCCCACCTCGCAGGGATAGACAACCAATCAAAGAGGCCACAGTAAGGGCACCGTAGGCGCCGACATGCAGCAGGGCCAGCACGAATCTGAAAGGGCCTTCGAGGGTAGACCCCGCGAGCAGATGGATCATTGGTCACCCCTCTGAGCCCGCCTCTTGAGCCAGGGCTTGAGGAAGAACATCCAGGCCGTCCCCGTCATCAGCATTCCGTAACCTATCCAGGCGACCCAGGCCCCCGGCTCATCCACCACCATAATGGCGCTCACCTCAGGATCCTGCGGCGGATGCGGGCTCTGGAGGAAGGCCAGCCCGCCGTAAACGAGGGGCTGGTTCACACCCACCTCCTGGCGGGCCAATTCGTGACCATAGGGGTCTGTAATCACGAGCGTGCTGCGGAAATGCTTTGGATCGAGGTCTTCCGGCAGGGAAAGCGCTACGCGGCCCCCAAAAAAGACACGGTCACGCCCACCCACCGTCAGCCAGGCACGCTCGGATTGGGCCGCCCAAGGATCCACGACTCTGACTCGAAGGGCTGGAGCAGCGCCCTTCTCCACGCCCTTGGGCGCCAAATAGTAGCGATCGAAAAGCCCTACGGGTGTCACGGAAAGGCCCGGCGCCACAACAAAGGGGCGATTCAAGTCCCAGGCGCCCTGCCTTACCACGATGCCAGATTCCACCAAGGCCACCCGTCGCTCTACGCGGGAGAATACGACAAAGCGCCGAAGCGTTTCCCCACCTGCTCGAAGGTAGCGAAGGCCAAGTCCCCGAGGGAGATTGGCGGCGTTGAGGCGATCTGAATAGTCAGGTTCGCGCGCGCTCAAAAGCACGCGCCTAGGTGCACTTCCAGGTCGCACCATCTCCACCTCGAGCCAGGGATCCCTGGGTTCGGCAGAGCGCGAACTCATGACCGGATTCCCCGCGCCATCCTGACGCACCTGGAAATCCGGGTAGACCGTCACCACTTTCAGCAGGGCATCACCAATTACGAGACGCTCGCCCACCTTGGCGGGAATTTCCAGCCTGCGGTCCCCGAAGGTGGCCACCATTTTTTCGATCCGAGCCGGGCGCGGTCTCAGGGTTGCCAAGAGTGCCTCATCCAGTTGTTCCCGGAAGAGCACCGCAAAACGCCCCTGGGGTTCATCCTTGCGGAATTCCTCACCTCCGAATGCGTGCAGAACACCCAAGAGGGGGTCCGGACTTCCAACGCCGAGCAACACCACGAGCACATCGGGATCCCTGGCCTCTGCAGGGGGAACGGGCAGGTCTCCGAAGGCCAGGGCGCCGGGGATTAAGCGCTCCACTTCAAACTCCAACCCCGTGTCCAGAAGCCTGCCACGGTGCCCCTCAACCACGGGAATGAACTCGGCGGGGCGGGGGGTCCCGTCCCGTTCAGCCTTGGGGGCAGAGACCTGGAGCCGCACCTCCGCTCCAGGTCTCTGCACCTCCAAGCGCTCTAGCCGGACCTGAAACCCCGGCAGCACAAAGGCCTTGTCAGAGTCCACACCACGCAACCGATGGAAGCGGTACGTGCCCTGCCCCACCTTCAGGTCAGCCCAGGCCTTGACCCCGGCCAGCTGCCCCCAGAGGCCGCCGATCAGCACCAAGGTTGGTGCCGCATGCACCATCAGAAAGCCGACCTTCGCCAAGGAATAGGGGCGACGCTTCCAGGCCACCGCCAACATGGACAGCGAGAGCAGGGCGAGCAAGGCCAGAAACCAGAGACCGTGAAAGACGTCCCCCAGCTGAAGGGCCTGAACCCAGGAATTCGAGGAACTAATTTGCATCAAGAGTGGTGCCTGGGGCACGAAGGTACCCACCGCGACCACCAGCCCCATGAAAAGGATCTGACTGACGGCGAAGGAAAGCGAGGTCAGCAAGCCTAGGAACGGGCTACGCCACCGCAGGAATGCGCCACCAAACACCCCACAGAGTCCAAGCAGCAGAAATCCCACCTGGGCCTTAGTGCCCAGCCCCATCGAGGTCATCAGGCCCTGAGCCCCCATCCACAGTGCCACCCAGGCAACCAGCAGGAACCCCTGCCTGAAATGGCTGGATTCAATCGCGGAGGGGCCAGCTTGCGAATCGGAGGGGCCGTTCATGCTCCCACTCTACCGAAAGCCGGGTCAGACCAGGGCCAGGATCCCCACGAGGTAGAAGGCGATCTCCAGAGGTGGGTTGAAGCTCCGCTGCCCCGTGGTGAACCGGTCGTGAAAGAACCAGAGGTGAGCCAAAGGGTAGGCGGCACTGAGGGCCAGGATGATCAGCTTGGCCCAGGCATGGGGCAACCCAAGATGCAGGGTCATCCCGGCCACTCCCAGGAATGCGAGGAAGAGAAACACCGCCAGCACAATCTTGGTGCCCCGGCGCCCCAGCAGGATGGGCAGGGTTTCCTTGCCTAGAATCTGATCATTTTGCATGTCCTGGATGTTCCGGATGGAGGTGCGTGCAAACACCAGGGCCGTCACAAACAGAATTCCACTCCAGGCTCGCAGCCCCCAGGCCTCGCTGTGATGCCACATGGGCAGGGCCACCGCCACCACCGCCAGGGCCAGGCTGACGAGCACATCCTTGGAGCCAGGAATGGCCACGAGACTCAGATCCAGGGAGCCCAGGCGCAGGTGCCGCTTATAGGCGAGGCCAAAGGCCGCTGCTGCTGCCACCACAATGAAGGACCCGAGCCCTTGCCAGGCCGCCAGCCCCAGGGCCACCAGGAGACTGCCCAGCCCCGTGCCCACCAGAAGCTTTCGGTGCCGCTCTAGCACCTTGGCCCGAGCCGGACCCCGGGCGCCCACCCCCAGAGGGTCCGCATAGGGCGCCAGCATGAACATGGCCAGCACGTAGGTCGCCGTGATCAGCGGGTACTGCCAGGTGCGGGGAATCCCCATCCAGACATGAATTCCCAACGCCATCAGCGCCGCGCCGATGGCCAGACGAAGGGGAACGCCAAACCCGTTCTGGAGCAGTCGGGTAAAGCGGCTCGGGCCCTGACCGAGCTGTTCAAGCGCCGCGACAACTTCCTCCACCAGCCACGTGGGCGTGGAGGCCCCAGCCAGCACGCCCACGGTCTCAGTGCCATGGAACGTGTCCAAATCCAGTTCCGCAGCGATTTCCACGAACTGGCAGGGCTTGCCGTACTGGTGGGCTAGCTCCGCCAGATGCCGGGTGTTAGCGGAGTTCTTGCCGCCCACGATCACCACCGCATCCACCTTGGCCGCGATTTCCCGTGCCTCAGCCTGGCGACGCCAAGTGTCTTCGCAGATGGTGTTCTCCGCCACCATATCGACGGCCCGGCTGCGGATATAGTCGGCGATCTCCTCGAAATCCTTCACAGTGAAGGTGGTCTGGGCAACCACGAGCACCTTCTGCAACTGGTCGTCCGTGAGGGTCCGCGCCTCTTCCATGTTGGCCACGATGATGCTGCCGTGGCTGGCAAAGCTCTGGTGGGCCATGCTCTCCGCATGGCCATGGATGCCGAGAATCACCGTGAAGTAGCCCTTGGGGCTCCACTTCTTGATCTTGCTGTGAACCTTGGCCACCTCGGGACAGGTGGCGTTGACGATCTTCAGCTCACCCTTGGCTTGGCGTTCCTTGAGACCCCGCAGATCCTGGATGGGAATGCCGTGGGCGCGAATGACCACCGTGCCACTCTGCACCGCTGCGGGGCTCTCGGCCACAGCCACTCCGCGCTTGCCGATGAGTTCCAGGGCCTGGGGATTGTGGATGAGGGGGCCCAGAGTCTGGACCCGCCGGCCTTCGCCCCGGGCCGAGGCTTCCAGCACCGCGTCCATGGCCCGCCGCACGCCCCAGCAGAAGCCCGCCGTCTTGGCCACCAGCACCTTCATGCGCCCCTCGATTCTTGACCGACATGGTCAGCACTATGAGAGAAAAAACCGTCTCGAGATTTCCGGGAACCAAGTACCGTTATGAATTCGGACCTCCGAGGCTCCCGAGGTATTTGAACATGGCTGCTCCTCCGCTCCTGCCCGTCACCCTGACCTGCAATACGGATCTCCGTTTCATCGACCTGATTCAGGTGGTGGGGTCGGAACTGTTGAAGCATCTGAGTTTCAGCCACGAGGACGGTGAGCGTCTCTGGCTGGCGATCCAGGAAGGCATCGCCAATGCCATGCGCCATGGCAACAAGCTGGACAAGAAGAAGGTGGTGAAGGTCACCTTTGACCCCAGCCCCAATAAGATCGAGATCCGCATCGAGGATCAAGGTGGCGGTGTCAACCTGGACACCATCCCCAACCCCAATCTGCCCGAGAACCTCCTCAAGCCCTGCGGCCGGGGCGTCTACTTCATGAAACAGGTGATGGACATCGTGGAGATGCGCACCACCACAGAGGGCACCACCCTGGTGCTGGTGAAGAATCGAAGGTATGCGGAAGCAGCAGAGGCCTGAGACGCCGGTTCCCAAGCCAAGGCTAGTCGAACTCGTTGCTGTTTCTTTGCGGTGATTACGTTTACCGGGGATATCCCAACATCGGTGACACCAACCGCCATTTTTCCTGTCGACGAGTTTGAAGATACTGGGCCAGTGCCGATGGCCCTAGCGTTGACCTCCACGTTTATGCTGATCCGGTATCGGGTAAACGCCACATGGTTGATCCTTGGAGGTGGGCTCGCAGAATGACCCAGACTCTTCCGGTTCGGGATAGCATGAATCACCTTCTCCTTCTTTCATCTCCAGGAAGGGACGCAGGAAATATGGTCGATCCGATCATCATCAAGGTAGGCGGTTCTGCATGAGCCGCATGGAGGTCCCATTTTTTTTGAAGCAACGATCATTGCCATCCTCATCCTGCTGAACGGCGTCCTCGCGGGAGCCGAGATTGCCATCGTTTCGATCCGACGGACCCGGATCCAGGAACTGGTCGAGCGAAAGGTCGGCTGGGCGAACTCGGCCCAGGCCCTTCGCGACAACCCGGAACGATTCCTGGCAACGGTTCAAGTGGGCATTACAGTGATCGGAACCACCGCAGGGGCCTTTGGCGGATCCACCCTCGGGGTGCACCTGATCCCCCTGCTTCAGGCAATCCCCTGGATGCATCCCTATGCCGAAGAAGTGGCCGTCGCCAGCGTAGTGATCTTTATCTCCTATCTATCCATCGTGGTCGGTGAACTGGTCCCAAAGTCCCTGGCCATGAGAACCCCCGAAGTCTATGGCCGCATCATCGCCTCGCCCCTGCTCTGGCTATCCAGGATCTCAAGCCCGGCCGTGCGTCTGCTGGCCTCCAGTTCCAACCTGGTGCTGAAAGCCTTCGGTGATCACACTAGCTTCACCGAGGCACGATTGTCTTCTGATGAGATCAGGCACCTTGTGGAGGATGCGGCCAAGGTCGGCAGTATGCATCCGGGGGCCAGCAGCATTGCTAGCCGAGCCATCGAGTTCGGCGATCTTCGTGTGGTGGATGTCATGGTGCCCCGCCACGGGGTTGTTTCCTTGCCATCCCGAGCAAGCCTAGATATGGTGGCAAACCAGCTCGAGCGAACGCCCTTTTCGCGAATCCCAATCCATGGGCGCACGGCAGACGAGATGCTGGGATACCTTGCCTCCAAGGATCTCGTAATCAAACGAAAGGATGCCAGAGTGGCGCTGGACCTGCTCCGCCCGGCACTCTGTGTCCCCGAAAGCAGCACCGCCATCAGCCTGCTCCACCGACTCCAGGCCGACCACCAGCAGATGGCCTTCGTTGTGGATGAGCAGGGCTCATTCTCTGGCCTCGTCACCATGGAAGACCTCCTAGAAGAACTGGTGGGAGAGATCTTCAGCGAGTTCCGCGAGGAAAAGGTCGTGACGCTCCGCTGGCAGGAGGACGGAAGGGCCCTGGTGCCTGGAGCGACCCCTCTGCGAGAAGTGAACCGCGCTCTGGACCTTGATCTCCAAGAGGGTGCCCACTGGACAACCCTCGGCGGCCTCTGCCTTGGGAAGGCCGGTCATGTGACCGTCCAGGGGGAACGGCTGACACTCGCACCGGGCGTAGAGGCTGAAATTCGTGAGATCCATGGCCCGAGGATCTTGACAGTGAAACTCTGGAGAACAGACAGCCCCGAGGCTGGCAGCTGCATCTGAGGCACCAATCGAAATTCAATCCGCGAGGCCTCATGAACAGAGCCCCACTTTCATCTCAACACTCCAAGACTTTCGGCTCTGCCACCCAAGCCAAGCAGGGCAACTGCCTAGCTTGGCAATTCAAAGGCACCATTCAACGGGGTGAGAGTCCTGGTTGAGTATTCATCAAGACCAAGCAATAGTAATTAATCCATTTTTCATCCACCCCTGCGCGCACCGGCGATGTCTGTGATGGCCGCAGATCTGGTCAAGCGCCCCGCCACCATCAATGCGAGCGAAGCACTGTTCCTGCGACCGGCAGTTGAGGTAGCTCTCGAATTACCCTTCCATTCGGTGCAACAGAAGATGGTCCAACGCCAAGTGGCGCGCCTTGAGACCTGCGGAAAACGATTCAGTTCCCCAGGTACGTGAACCAGAACCGCACCCCCAGCGCCTGTCCCTCGAAGCCATCGGGGAGGCGCGGGAGAGGATCCGAGCGGCGCACGGCCAGCAAGGCGCTCTGGTCCAGGCTGGCGTTGCCGCTGGGGCTTTCGATGCGGGCCCCCTCCAGACGGCCATCCCGGCGGATGCGGAAGTAGACCTGCACGCGGCCCTGGGCATTGTTGATGCGGTTCCAGTTGCCGGTAATGGTGCCCTGCACCTGCTGCAGGTACCACATGAAGGGAAAGTCGCCGTCCAGACCGCCGATGAGCCCCGTACCGCCCTGCACACCGCTGGCCCTGAGCCCCGGAATGCCCATGCCTTCGCCGATACCACCGCCAGTGCCCTTCCCCGCCGCCCCGGGCACGGGATTGGCCGTGGGATTGGCGCCCTTGCTGGCCACGGGGGCCTTGCCCATGCTGTCCAGATTGGTGCTGGTGCCCTTGACCGGGGCGGTCTTCCGGGTGCCAAAGACATTGGGTGTCACCGCATTCCCACCCTTCTCGTCTGCCTTGGGCGCAACTTCCTCAACCCGCCGCACCCGCTCGCCCTGGGTGCCTTCCTCCATGGCGGCGCTGCCGCCAGAGGTTCCCGCCGAGCCCATGGCCGGCAGGGTAACCCAGGTGACCTTCACCTCATTCGTATTCGAGCTGGACTTGGGGGCGATAAAGAAGGCGCCGATCACCAGCAGGTGCAACCCGGCGCTGAGGGCGATGCCCGTGGGCCAGCCCATCAGGCCGATGCGCGCCCGGGCCTGGAGCATGCTCTGGAGATCTCCGCTCACGCGGCACCTCCCCGCCGTACCGCATCGACTCCCGGCCGGGAGGAAATCCGGCGGTTGCGCCGCTCCTGTTCCAGGCTCACAGCGCCTTCTCTGTTTCGGGCGTTCCGGGAATGCCCTGAGTGACGAAGCCCACCTGGGTGAAGCCCGCCTCCCGGATGGCATCCACCACGGCAATCACCCGCCCGTAGGGAATGGCGTGATCCGCCCGCACCATCACGGGCCGCTTCCGCCCCTGCCCGGCCTTCTGGCGCAGCTGTCGCTTGAGCTGTTCCTCTCGGACATAGCTCTTTTCAAACTCGATGCGTCCATCCCGAGCCAGCGTGACCACCAGGGCCTCGCTCTCCAGGCTCTTCCCGGTGCGGCTCTCCGGCAGGTTAACATCCACCCCGGTGGTCAGCATGGGCGCCGCCACCATGAAGATGATGAGCAGTACCAGCATCACGTCGATCATCGGCGTCATGTTGATGTCGGCCATCTGTCCGTGCTTGCTTCCCGGTGTAAAAGCCATGAAGACCTCGGCGT
>JFJP01044712.1_pt1 | contig 12835 bp, 10 predicted proteins | sample 431651 | NCBI WGS metagenome assembly JFJP01 (sample SAMN02602958, study PRJNA72255) | Microbial mat metagenome, whole genome shotgun sequencing project. | biome: fresh water; feature: sink hole; material: water; isolation source: purple microbial (photo- and chemosynthetic) mats found in... | reverse complement strand
ATTTATCGTTTTTTCAATTCAAATAAATCCAGCCTTCTATCCTTTAGGTTTTTCACGCTACCAAAATTATGAAGTTCTCTAATGAGGTCTAAGTCAACGTCGGCAATCAAAATCATTTCGGTATTAGGCGTTGCTTCTGACTTAACCCCAGTAGTTGGAAATGCAAAATCGCAGGGTGTAAACACCATCGATTGAGCATATTGGATATCCATATTGTGGACTTTCGGCAAATTGCCCACGCTACCGGCAATGGCCACATAGCATTCGTTTTCGATGGCGCGCGCCTGCGCACAAAACCGAACCCTCGAATATCCATTTTGTGTATCGGTAAGAAAAGGCACAAACAAAATATCCATTCCTTCGTCGGCCAGCAATCGGCTTAGTTCGGGGAATTCAACATCGTAACAAATTAAAATTCCTATCTTACCGCAATCGGTATCGAAAGTCTGCAACACTTTTCCGCCTTTCATGCCCCACGATTTGTGCTCGTCTGGCGTAATGTGCAGCTTTTCGTAACGCTCCACCGACCCATTTCGTTTGCACAGATAACCAACATTATATAATGTATCGCCCACCAATTCGGGCATACTTCCGGTAATAATATTGATATTGTACGAAATGGACAGTTTTGAAAATTCATTCACTATGGGCGCAGTATATTCGGCCAATTTTCGCATGGCATCGGCCTCACTTAACATATTGTATTCGGCCATCAATGGCGCATTAAAAAATTCGGGGAACAAAGCAAAATCGCTTTTGTATGCACTCAAAGTGTCCACAAAGTATTCCGCTTGCTGCATTAGGTCGGTAATATCCTTGTAGGGACGCATCTGCCATTGCACCAAACCCAAGCGAACAAGGCTTTTCGTAATAGATATTATCCCATTTTAGCAAAACCGCATATTCATTCGAAGCCGAATCGCCCTCCAAATAACCCTTGAGCACTCGTACAGGATAAAAATCGTTTGACAACTGAAAATTCAGTACTGGGTCAAGAATCTTCTTCGATTTTACTCTTTCGATGTACGTTTTAGGACTCATTTTATCTTGATACTTATGATAGTTTGGAATCCTACCTCCAAATTCAATTCCCTTCAAGTTTAGTTTTTCGCACAATTCCTTCCTGAAATCATACAAACGTCTGCCCAACCTTAACCCCCTGAATTCTGGTTTGATAAACACATCAATGCCATATAAAGTATCGCCAGATTGCGTATGCGTGTCGAACGTAGAGTTGCCCGTAATTTCTTTGTAGGTGTGCTGGTCTTCAAACTGTTCGTGGTCGATGATAATCGACAATGCACAACCGGTAATATGACCGTTTACTTTAATTACAATTTGACCTTCGGGAAATTTTGAGAGCAAAGTCTGAATTTCCAATTCTTCCCAATAAGGATTTGGTATCGTTTTGTATGCAATAATCATGGCTCGCTTCAACTCTTGATAATCATCAATGGTCAAATAGGTGAGTTCGATATTTTTAATTTTCTGTTTCAAAGTGAATTGCTTTTTTTTCGATAAATAGTATCAGAGTGCAACAGAAATATTTTGTAAAGTGGGTACAAAAATTGGTCTATTTACGCTTCTTTAATTTATAGGTATGAATAATAAGGATTATAAAAACATGCGAATATACATACTTCGAAGAGAAATAGCACCAAAACAGTATTAATTATACAGATTAAAAACATATAAGTAATGCATAATTTATAATGCTAAATTCATAATTTACTAAAGATCTCTCATTGAGTTATTTGCGAAAATTCGAATCAGACATTAAATCTTTCCATTTACTTAGTATATGAAAATAAGATTGACTTTTTTAAAGATGTTAGATGCGTTAAATGCGTTTTTTACAATGAGTATTGGTTTTAGCTTTACAATATCATAAAAAAGTCCATAAAAAAAATGGAAGATAACATAAAAATCAACACTAACTCAATCCACCGCAATTTATCCCGCTCATTAGCTGAAGGGGCTAGGAGTTCTTTTTTATTTCTACCATATTCACGGTATATAAAATACCCTATCTTTGCGATTGTGGGGAATATTCAAACACAGTATCTTTGCATCAACAAATTCAACAAGTTCTCGATGAGAAAATTGATATGAATTATTAATTCTGAATTATTAATTATTAATTGAATATAGTCATGGCAAAAATTGCAAAAAACATCAACGAACTTATTGGGAACACTCCATTGGTTCAACTTTCTAATTATGCTGTAAATAAAGGCATTGTAGCCAATCTAATTGTAAAGTTAGAATTGTTCAATCCAGCAGGTTGCGTAAAAGAACGTATCGCCCTGGCCATGATTGAAGATGCCGAGAAAGCTGGTATTCTAAAACCCGGTATTGAAATCATTGAACCAACTAGTGGAAACACAGGTATCGGTTTGGCAATGGTATCCGCTGTAAAAGGCTACAAACTAACGCTTACCATGCCCGAAACCATGAGCGTGGAACGTCGTAATTTGCTCAAAGCATTTGGCGCGAACCTTGTATTAACGCCAGGTGCTACAGGTATGAAAGGTGCAATTGCTCGTGCTCAGGAACTCCACGCCGAAAACCCAAATTCATTCTTACCACAACAGTTTGAAAATGCTTCAAATCCAAACGTTCACAAACTTACTACAGGCGAAGAAATTTGGAACGATACCGACGGAAAAGTGGACATTTTTGTAGCTGGTGTGGGTACTGGCGGTACTATTAGTGGTGTAGGTGCAGCATTGAAAGCGCACGATTCACCAGTTATCTCTGGCGGAAATCCCGGGCCTCACAAAATTCAAGGAATTGGTGCTGGATTTATCCCAAAAAATTACAATCCAGCAGTGGTTGACGAAGTACTTCAGGTTACAAATGACCAAGCCATTCTTACTGCTCGTGAATTGGCACAACAAGAGGGCATGTTGGTAGGAATATCTTGCGGTGCAGCCACTTATGCAGCTACTCAAGTGGCTTTGCGTCCCGAAAACAAAGGTAAAAATATCGTGGTTTTATTGCCTGACACTGGCGAACGTTATTTATCAACTTTGCTTTACGCATTTGACGAATATCCTTTATAATTGAAAGTTGACAGTTGACAGTTGACAGTTGATAGTTTAAGACATTTCATTTACTACAAACTACTTACTACAAACTATAAACTACTCACTACTTACTATAAACTCTTTCAACTTTTCCAAAGTTTTGAACTTTGGAAAAGTTGATTTAAATAATAACACATATCATGGCTGATTTAAAATTTGAAACTTTACAAGTACACGCAGGACAGGTAGTTGACGGAACCACAAAGGCCCGTGCAGTGCCAATTTACCAAACAAGTTCTTATGTTTTTGACGATGCGGCGGATGGTGCCGACCTTTTTGCATTGCGCAAATTTGGTAATATCTATACCCGATTGATGAACCCAACAACGGATGTTTTCGAAAAACGTATTGCGGCATTGGAAGGTGGCGTTACTGCTTTGGCAACTTCGTCGGGACAATCGGCTCAGTTTTTGGCCATCAATAATATTGTGCAGGCTGGCGATAATTTCGTTTCTACTTCGCACTTGTATGGCGGAACTTACAACCAGTTCAAAAACCAATTTAAACGTTTGGGTGTGGAAGTAAAATTTACCCCAACAGATGCGCCAGCTGAATTTGAAAAATTGATTGACGAAAATACGAAATTAATTTATTTAGAAACCATTGGAAATCCTGATTTGAACATTCCTGATTTCGAGGCCATTGCTGCGGTTGCCGACAAACACGGCATTCCACTTATTGTTGACAACACTTTCGGAGCTGGTGGATACCTTTTCCGTCCGTTGGAACATGGCGCAAGCGTGGTGGTAGAAAGTGCTACCAAATGGATTGGTGGACATGGAACTTCATTAGGTGGCGTAATTGTGGACGGCGGTAAATTCAACTGGGGCAATGGCAAATTCCCTGCATTTACAGAACCTTCAGACAGTTATCACGGTTTGGTATTTTGGGATGTATTTGGAACCGACGGTCCTTTTGGAAACATTGCTTTCAATATCCGCGCTCGCGTAGAAGGTCTTCGCGATTGGGGTAATGCAGTGAGTCCGTTCAATTCTTTCTTGTTGCTTCAAGGATTGGAAACACTTTCATTGCGCATGGAACGTCACGTACAAAATGCGTTGGAACTGGCTACCTGGTTGGAAAAACATCCAGCAGTGGAGTATGTAAACTACCCTGGATTGGTAAGCAGTCCTTATCATGATTTGGCTAAAAAGTATTTGAAAAATGGTTTTGGTGGCGTACTTTCATTCAAACTGAAAGGCGATGCCGAAGATGCAGATACGCTTATCAATAACCTCAAATTGATTAGCCACTTAGCAAACGTGGGCGATGCAAAATCGTTGATTATTCACCCAGCTGCTACCACTCACGAGCAATTGTCGCCCGAAGATAAAATTTCGGCAGGAGTTTTCCCTGGATTGTTGCGTATCTCGGTAGGTATCGAAAATATATTGGATATAAAAGCGGACATTGCACAAGCACTAGAAGCCATAAAATAGACCAACTAATGCCCACAAAACGGTATGCACTTATAAGTTATAATTAGCAAAAATATAGTCAATCGAATCAATATCGGTTGACTATTTTTTTGTGATTTTGGGCAAATGTACAATTTATTGATAAATAAAATAGCAAAAAGCATTAACACTAAATTTCTTTTTCATACCTTTGGCATCTTATTAAGGCAAATAAAAAAAAAATCACATCAACACCTACCTTATGGATCAGCCAAAACTTGAAAGATTATTGCGTTTAATGAAACTGTTTACTGCCAATAAGACACAGACGGTATCAGATATTTCGTTGGAATTGGATATGTCTGTACGCACTATTTATAGATACATCGACACTTTCCGCGAAGCTGGTTTTGTGATAAAAAAAGAAGGCAAAATAATAAAATTCGACAAATCATCGTCTTATTTTAAGGACATTAGCCAGTTAGTTCATTTCACTGAAGAAGAATCGTACATACTTAAATGTGCCATAGAGAGCATTGATGAAAATAATTTAATGAAGCAGAATCTTAAAAAGAAACTCTATTCCGTTTATGATTACAAAATAATTACAGAAACCATAGTAAGTCGCAAAAACGCACAAAATGTAGAGGCCTTGGTGAATGCAATTCAAAACAAACAACAAGCTGTTTTGCGCAAATACTCCTCGGCACACGGAAAAGACGTAAGAGATAGGTGGGTAGAGCCGTTCGAATTCACCACTAATTACGTGCAGGTCTGGTGTTATTGTTCCGAAGAAAAAACGAATAAACTTTTTAAAGTTTCACGCATAGGGTTGGTGGATGTGCTCGATGAGAAATGGACAGAAGAGGAAAATCACAAATCAGGATTTATTGACATTTTTAGGATTAATAGTACTAACATATATCCATTAAAACTTAAAATGGGGCTGAGAGCTGCGAGCTTACTCACCGAAGAATATCCGTTGGCCAACCGCGACATCAGCAGAATATCCGACAATGAGTGGCTTCTGGACACCAAAGTTTGCACATACAATGGAGTAGCACGCTTTGTAATGGGGCTTTTGGAAGACATAGAAATTGTAGATTCTCCCGGATTTGAGGAGTTCATTCAAGCAAGAATAAAAAGACTGAACACGAAAATGGGAATTTGATAACTGAATTTTCACTTTGAATAAAAAGACAATAAAAGCATATTGATTATCAAAGGAATAATCTCATAAAGCATCAAAAAGCAGACTAATAAATCACTTATTTAGTCTGCTTTTATTATTGCCACGCCTCTCTGACAATACTCAATTTATCAACACAATATTTTCTGCGATTCTCACTTCTCTTTTCACCTTTCATGCTTAACTGGAATTTAAAATTCAGCATTTACTAGTCAGCAAAATAATATCTAAATTAATTCCCTACTCTAGTCTCTAAATTTAGAATAGAAATTTTGCTCTAATAAAAAAATCTCATTTTTTGTTTTAAAAGGAATCTACTCGACAAATAGAGAAAGAATGAAAGCCAAAACCAACCAATTAAAAAAACAACAACGGAATATCAAAATTGGCCACAAAGCCCAGAAACCGCATTTAACATAATAATATAGTTAAACAAAACTAATATATGTTTTGTGTCAAAAGCTGTCACAAACTTGTTGTTACTTTGCATCATAAAGTTTGAGAAGAAAATAAAAAGTTTAAAAAGAAGGAACAAGCTAGTTGCGGTACAGTTTTTTTCGATTAACGGCAGAGCAAAGCATTAACTATTCCGCAAATAAACAACTTACTTTTTTAATGCATTTCATTGTCGTGTTTGATGTAAATCGAAGCATCAACAAAAAGAATAATTACCTTAACCTGAAAATAAAAAGTGTTGTGTAAGTGAAGAAACTCCTCCTAAGATATTTTTAATCTTCGGGGGAGTTTACTTTTGAGATTAACGGGCAAATATCAACAATAAAATTATCAAAAACGTATTAGTATGTCTAAATTAGCACTAACAAATTATTTGGGTTGTTTTTTGGGTGGCGCCGTTGGCGATGCATTGGGTGCTCCAACCGAATTTTTGAGTTTAAATGAAATAAAACGAAAGTATGGATACGAAGGTGTAAGTAGATATGTTGAATTTGAAGACAATAGGGGTGAAATAACCGACGATACTCAAATGACATTGTTTACTGCAGAATCTCTTTTAGTCTCAAAAAGAGGCACAAATTGCACAGCTGAAGCAAGTATAAAATCTACATTTGAGGCTTATCAGCGCTGGTACGACACCCAAATGATGGATATTAAAACATCCGAAGTTAGCGATGCCAAAGAAAAGAACCGCTGTAATTTAGCGGGAAAAATTGAGATGTACAAGCGCAGAGCACCTGGGCTTAGCTGCTTATTATCATTAGAAAAATCCCGAACTGAGCAATGTGGAACTACCGAAAACCCAATAAATGACAGCAAAGGCTGCGGGGCAGTTATGCGCGTGTCGCCAATAGGATTAATGAATTACGATACTCCCGAAAAAGCATTTGAGCATGGAGTGCAAGCTGGCGCATTAACACATGGACATCCAGATGGTTATTTGCCAGCTGGGGTGCTGGCTACTATTATTGCTGGCATCAACGCCGGAAGCAATTTAATGAGTGCTATCGAAAAATCATTGATTGAGCTACGAAAACACAAACGTCATAATACGACCGAAAGTGCCATTGTAAATGCCATAAATTTGTATAAATCCCACGAGGCTACTTTCGAGAATGTAGAAAAACTAGGTGGCGGATGGGTTGGCGAAGAAGCTTTATCAATTGCCTTGTTTTGCGCACTCCATAATCAAGATAATTTCGAAAAAGGCATTATTCTAGCAATAAATCATTCTGGTGATACTGACAGCACTGGGAGTATTACTGGAAACATTTTGGGATTGTTACTGGGGGAAAAAGCAATACCATTGCACTGGATTACAAATTTGAATATGACCGATATTATAAGTGATATGGCTGTAAAATTGTACAATGAAACCAGATAATAACTAACGGGAAATACTGAAATCTATTTTTAGTCATGCGTCAAGAGTTTAATTTTTAACGTCATGCGTTTACTTTTGAAATCCCAATCAACCTAAATCAGTCAATCGTTGTTCTGCAAATTTGCAAAACTCTTCACTCAACTCATACCCAATAAAATTTCGTTGTAACATTTTAGAAGCCACCGCGGTACTGCCCGACCCCATAAAAGGGTCGAGTACCAAATCGTCTTGGTTACTACTAATTTCGATATAAGGGAGACAGACTTTTAGCGGTTTTTGCGTTTTGTGCTTTGTGCGTTCCTTGCCCATACAAATAGGAGTTTGAATAAAATTGGGCATCTCAGCCATATCGTTCTCATGCTGCTGATTATACTGTTCGGGTGAGTGAATAAAATTATGCATTTCATTAACCGATTTATGATTCCAAGTTTTAGGTATTCCTTTAGAAAAATGCACCATCATTTCCATGCTGTTAGAATACATTTTGCGGGTATAAATGGCTGGAAAAGGATTTGTTTTGTGCCAATGGATAACCTTTCGAAACTGGAAACCAACACGTTCGACAATTCGATTCAGATACGAAACAAAATCATCTCCACACCACAAATAGCCACTAGCTCCGGGTTTGCAAACGCGAAAGCACTCAGTTAACACATCTTCCAGAAATTGCAAATACTCATCCTCCGAATTAAAACCATCGAACTCAAATTCTGTTACCACATCCTTATGGTTCTTTAGTCCCTTTACATTTTGTGCACGATACTGATAATAAGGTGGATCGGTAAAAATTAAATCTATGCAAGCATCGGGGAGTTCTTTCAAACCGTCAAGGCAGGACTTATTATGAATGATATTTATTTCCATATTTTTTTAAAAGTTTAAGTGATTGATGATTTGATGATTTATTTTCACAAATTAATTGTTTGTAAATATTGAAAATGTAAATTTGGTGAAACATTGGCTATGAAACCCAGAAGCCCAGAATCTTCAAATCTTCATCCCGCTAGCTATCGTGACTTCAAATCTTCAAATCGTTTTAAAACTCTCCATTAAAGTATTTATCCAATAAGTTTTTAGCCGCAATAAAGGAGCTTATTTCGTTGGAAAGCACTTTCTTTTCGCTGTTAATCAATGTCTTTTGAATTTCGGGATTTTGATAAAAATTGGCCTTCAACTGTTCATTTATGGTTTCGTACATCCAGTATTTGGATTGTGCATTTCGTTTATATTCGAAATAATGATTTTCTTTTACAAATTGAATGTACCGCATCACCATGTCCCAAACTTCGGGTATTCCATTTTTGTCAATTGACGAACAAGTTATTGCTTCAGAAATCCAGCCCGAATCACTTTGCGGAAAAAGATGCAATGCATTCTGATACTGCACTTTGGCCACCTTTGCTTTATCGATATTCGATCCGTCACATTTATTAATCGCAATGCCATCAGCCATTTCCATAATGCCCCGTTTTATGCCTTGCAATTCGTCGCCTGCCCCAGTCAATTGTATAAGCAAAAAGAAATCGACCATAGAGTGTACGGCGGTTTCCGATTGTCCTACACCCACTGTTTCTACAAAAATAGTGTCGAAGCCTGCCGCTTCACAAAGCACAATACTTTCTCGGGTTTTGCGAGCTACACCGCCAAGCGAACCCGATGACGGCGATGGGCGTATAAAAGCATTTTTAGCCACCGAAAGATCTTCCATGCGGGTTTTATCACCCAGAATGCTTCCTTTAGATCGTTCGCTACTTGGGTCTATGGCCAGTACAGCCAATTTATGACCACCTCGCACAAGTTGCATCCCCAACGCTTCGATAAAAGTACTTTTGCCTGCGCCAGGAACTCCTGTAATGCCCAATCGGACAGATTTGCCCGAATATTGCAGGCATTTTTCAATTACTTCTTGAGCAATAATTTGATGTTCGGGCAATGAGCTTTCTACCAAAGTAACAGCCTGACTGAGCATGGAAATATCACCATTTAAAATGCCAGCTACATACTCGGAGGACGAAAATTGGCGACGTTTACCGGTTGATTTCCGATATGGATTAACAACAGGAACATCCCGTACGCCTTCGTTTACAGTGAGTGATTTGAAAACAGGATCATTTTCGGGATGTGTATTTTTGCTATGTTGCATAAAATTATAAAGCTAAAAAATCGAGCACTTGAACTGAATAATACGAATAAAAGATAAATAAAAACGCAGTATTTCTTATAAAAAAAAGCCAAGATTCCTTCCTAAATCTTGGCTATCTACTTACAAATATAAGGTATTGCGTTGAGCAAAACTATTTCTTCACAGTCCAATTTAACACTAAAATAACATAACTGTTGTCAGGGTCATTGGTTTGAATGGTAATTGATTTTTTATATTCCCCATCGGTGAGGTTCTTTGTATTCAATTCCAACACAATGTGAGCTGATTTACCACCTGCTATTGACATTTTACCGTGACGCACAGTCAGTTCTTTGTTGCTATTTATAATACTTCGAATTTCCAATGGACTTTGCCCTTTATTGTTGATAGTAAATTTACCAATACGTTTCGTCCCAATTTTAATGTCTCCTAACTGCAAAGTTCTAGCTGGAATTTCCAATATCGGCGCTTTTCTTTTTTGGTCTAAAGTCATCTTTCCAAAATCTTCAATAACATTACCAGCCAAAAGCAATTTAAACTCCTCTGAATAAATCTTTTTGCCATTTTGAATTACAAAAATATCGTCGGAAATTAAGCCCCATTGCGCACAATTTTTTGAATTAAACGTCAGGTTTATTTTACCCTCTTCGCCTGGATTAATGATTTCGGGAATAGCCGTTACAGTTAAATAGGGCGCCATATTATCAAAAGCCAATTTAATAGGAACTTTTGATGTATTCTGAAAATCGAGTGTGCGAGTTTGCTTATCCCCTTTGTTTACATTATTCAGTTGAACCACTTTCGCTTTCAATGAAATACCGCCCATTTTTACTGGATATGGGTCATTCTCGGTTGGCTGTTTGGCCTTTACGTCGCCTTTTATAAAAAGTACAACTTGCTCATCGGCCGAATTATTTTTTACTGTAATGGATTTATTGAAAATGCCTGGGCGTCCTGCAGGATTGTAAGTGACAGTAATAGAGCCTTTTTTGCCTGGTTCTACCGGAGCTTTAGTCCATGTAGGGGTAGTGCAACCACAAGATGCTTGTACTTGCGAAATCACTAACGGTGACATTCCTTTGTTTTCAAAATCAAAAACATAAGTAATTTTCCCATCCGCCTCATTTATTTTTCCAAAATCATGCTCTTTAACTTCAAAATAAATAACTGACTTTTGAGCAGAAGCAAACATAGATACCAATACACAAAACAATATTATGCTATACTTATTCATAATTGATGAATTAAAACACCATCAATTAATATAATATTAATTGATGGTGAGGAGAGAGTGGTGCGAGTGATTGAGATATTATTTTTTGATAGTTATTTTGTGCTTTAGGGTTTAGGAATAACCTCTCCCTTTATTACAAGAACCTGATTTAAAGTATCGTTACTAAAAACAGTTATCGTTTTAGCAAATACACCTGGGCGTCCTGAGGCGTTGTAAGTTACTGTAATGGCTCCCTTTTTGCCTGGCTCAATAGGCTCCTTAGTCCAAGTTGGCGTAGTACAACCGCAAGATGCTTGCACTCTACTAACTACCAAAGGAGACTTCCCTTTGTTTGAAAATTCGAAAATGTGAGTAACACTTCCATCGACTTCTTTTATTTTTCCAAAATCATAATCTTTTGTTGCAAAATTAATCACTGGTTTTTGTGCTATGGCAGCCAATGAAACCATAAAGCAGAATAAAAATACACTTAACTTTTTCATAAATTTTTTAATTAACGATATTATTTATTGTTTCAATTGCAATTTCAGTTTAAAAATTTGAATTGCAAATGTATTGAAAAATATCATTCGTTATCACTATAGTGACAAAATATAGTATATATTTTAGTTAACCCGTCCTAAATATTAGATTTATTATCATTCTGAAGTTATTTCATTAATTCCTAAGACAGTAATTGTAGCAGTCATTCTACTTTAGTAAAATGAAATAGCAGCCACTATATGGATATTTGAAAATAAAAAAAAACATGGATTAAAGAATGTATCACCCAAAAAAAGATGCTAGATGCTAAGACTTGACACGATGTAATGTTGTAAAATATAAATGCTACTGTTGTGAAAACACTTTCAAGTAGTATTTTAGAAACGGAAAACTTAAAAGGTTTATTTTATGCTTGAATACAGCAAAACAAGTATCTTTGCAAATTGGAAATACACTTAAGCAAAATAATATGAAGTCAAAAATACAACAGCTTATTACCCAAAACACTGATTATGTAACACATTGCTACCGTCATTTACACGCCCATCCCGAACTTTCCTTTCAAGAATTTAAAACAGCCAAATTCATTCAAAATGAACTGACAAAAATGGAAATTCCCTTCAGGGCCGGAATTGGAGGCAACGGGATATTGGGAAAGATACAAGGCAATAATCCAAGTAAAAAAGTGATTGCACTGCGAGCTGACATGGATGCTTTGCCGGTATGCGAGGTGGTAGATATTCCGTGGAAATCGACCAACGAAAACGTGATGCATGCCTGTGGTCACGATGCTCATACCGCTTGTTTATTGGGAGCAGCAAAAATACTGAACGAAATAAAGTTTGAATTTGAAGGAACCATTCTACTTATTTTTCAGCCGGGGGAAGAGCTAGCTCCTGGTGGCGCACATCTTATGCTCGAAGATGGTCTTTTCGATGAAATTGAGCCCGAATTAATTTTGGCTCAGCATGTTTCTGTGGATTATCCTACAGGAACAATGGGTTTTTTGGATGGGAAAATTATGGCGTCGGCCGACGAAATTCATTTAAAAATACACGGCAAAGGGGGTCATGGTGCCTTGCCGCATTTAGCAAACGACACCGTACTTGCAGCGGCCCAAACCATTGTTTCTCTACAACAAGTTAGCAGCAGACTCTGTCATCCCCTTGTGCCTATGGTGCTTACGTTTGGAAAATTTATTGCTAATGGCGCTACAAATGTAATTCCTCACGAGGTGCAACTTTCAGGGTCATTCCGAACAATGGATGAAAAGTGGCGAGAGGTAGGAATAAAACACATAGTCCGCATAATTAACGAAACCACAGCTGCCCATGGTTGTACTGCCGAAATAAATATTCCGAGTGGTTATCCGTGTGTTGTAAATGACAAAAAAGTAACTGAAAAAGCCCGACAATTTGCTGCCGAATGGATTGGCAACGAGAATATACGAAACTTGGAAA
>JFJP01039711.1_pt1 | contig 12835 bp, 11 predicted proteins | sample 431651 | NCBI WGS metagenome assembly JFJP01 (sample SAMN02602958, study PRJNA72255) | Microbial mat metagenome, whole genome shotgun sequencing project. | biome: fresh water; feature: sink hole; material: water; isolation source: purple microbial (photo- and chemosynthetic) mats found in... | reverse complement strand
AAAAAGACTAATAAGGAAGCCGTATTATCATCAAAATACGACATTTCTATTATTGCATACATACGACATTTCTATTTTAGCACTAACAATCAGATCAAAATTTGTATAATTTAAAAAGTATATTTTATCTTTGTATATTATTCTTATGAATAAAAAAATCCTATTATGACTGATGAGTCTATGTATTGTAGGTTATGTCTCTGCACAATCACTTGATACATCCTATCAATCTGTCGCACAAGTGCTGTCGTACGACGCTATCTATGGTAAACATCCTGTCTTGAGATGATGGTGATCTGCTGCGATTATCTCGTCTGATGGTGTCTTATTGACCAATAGTCATGTCGTGAGTCAAGAAAATGGGAAAGCGATGACGACATTTGCTATCTGTATGTCGAGTTCTATCTCATCACGTCCAAGTTGTAAATACACCGCATCTCTTATCAAAAAAGATGAACAAAAGGATATAGCGTTGCTTCGTATAGATCCTATAGACATCGATGGGTGAAAAGTAGATTTTTCTACATTTGTGCCATTGCAATTGGATACGACCTATGTACCCAAAGCGCAAGATAAGACGCTTGCAATAGGATATCCTGCTGTGGGCGCCGATACTATTACGCAGACTGTTGGTGTCGTCGCAGGTACACAACAGTACAATGATGCTACGTACATCAAGACTGATGCAGCGATCTCTCCAGGTAATAGTGGATGACCCTTGCTCAAAGATGGTAAGATTATCTGAGTCAATACCTATACTGTCGGAGATGCATGATCTTTGGGGTATGCATTGCTGATCTCACAAGCACAAACCTTTATTGATGAAAATATAACTAAGTTATGACAAGAATCTACTGTATCTATGTCTGACTTTCAGACCTATCTCAAACGTGCTGATCGTATCCAAAACGAACAAAAAGTGTCAGATAAAGTATTTTCATTTTCATTTTCAAAACCTTATGTAATTACAAATTATATCCCTAATACACAATTGCATGGTACCTTACAAAACCCTGATTCAGTCAATGTAGAATCATTTGCATTGAGTTTGAAAAATATCTTACCTATCAAATCTCCTGATGATTTTATCTATATCTTAAAAAATGAGTATGGATATAATCCAGAATATCATACCTTACAGAAAGAGACGGTATGATGATTGATCATGTATTCGTTTATCAGTACGAGTGATCTGAGTCAATGAGAATGAGATGGATATAAATATTATATTGCACAATATGGTACAAGTACTATCGTAGAATTAGCATTATGATTGCCTTCTTTGGAAGATACTACGAAACAAGAGACTATCAAAAATAATATTCAGTCTTTCTTGAAAGGATTGCAGTTTATACCATGATATGCACCGTCTTCTAATCAGAAATTGCACATGCAATATCCGGCACTACAAATTATGCCGACAAAAGGACTCTATACCAACATTATCGATACTGCTGATAATTATGTCTCATCTTGGTGATCATATACAACACCATTTGCTATTATCCCTCTCAAAAACGAATATGAAAATATCACGTATACGTTGGTCAATAATTCTGTAGAATTGGGAAGCACAAAAACTACTCAAGAAAAATTTGATATCACGACAGAAAAAATCCCATCTACTCAAAAATCTCTGGTGACGTATGCAGGACATCCATGATATATCTATTGTACTGAAGATCCTACGGATACGATTACTTATGATGATAATAAAACCACCAAACAATGATGAAACGTTTCTATGGGATTGTGTCGTTTGACACTGTATATCGGTGATGAAGAAGATACGATCTTACAAGTAGATCTCAATGTGGAAAAATCAAAACTAAAGATACAACAAACAAAATTTCTGACCACTCTCAAGAAAACATTAACTCTCGATCCGATAGACGATGGAGAGACAACCCTACCTACCAAGATTATGAGATCAATCACTTCTGCATTTACTGATACCAAAGATCAGACAGATCAATTTAATGCATATCTCAATCTCTTAGTGACCTATGGTATTTTACCAAAGACAGCTACTGTAGGTCTTGAGACTCCTATGACCTATAGATCATATCTTGCACTCTATCTCAAAGCAGTCTACAATATCACTGAAGATCAGACAGATACTGTATTGAAAGTGGCTGGTATCAATCCTGATGCGTATGTAGATAGTTCTACTCAAGGATTACTTTCTTCACTCATCTCATTGCGTATGGCTGGTGTACAATTACCATCATATTCTTCAAAAAATCTGTTGAGGTTTAAGATATTATCTCAATCTACCTATAGATCTGATTGGAAAAAGATAGAGGAGTTTGAATATAGTATCTATGGAGATACAAAATACGGTTTGGATAAGATATTATCATCCAGTCTATATGATATTTCTTATATGGCTTATAATAGCTACTATTTTGACTCTGTAAAAGGATTGCAAAAGAATATTGATTATAATGAAAGATGATCGCTCTCTACGCCTGCTTTTGGTACAGTATCAAATGCTGCTCAACAAGATATGATCATCCAATGTGCAAATAAACCTATGATGGATAAAAAATGTATGCAGTTTTATAAACAATTGGCGAATACTATTGTCCCATCATCTTCGTTGTGATATAGTGTCGTTACTCTTTGAGATGCGTTGAGTAGCTTTACGTATTTGATTGACGTAGGGCTGTTTGATTCTCAATGGAAAGCGAAGAAAAATAGTTAATATTTAGACATTAATTTACGTCATTGCGAGGAACGAAGCAATCCAGGTCTTATGATAATGGATTGCCACGTCCCGCATTTTTTATATCGACTAATGCGGGTCTCGCAATGACGTTTATTTTATATTTACCCCGTTCAGCATGACGCATTTTTTTAATAAAAAAGAAAATCGCAAGGATAAACCTTTGCGATTATTGTATCTACCGTCTCCGGCTTGATTCAATAATCAGCATTAGATAAGAGATCGAGACCTAGAAACTAATGATGAATATTCAATGAAGAAAAATTACAGAGAGGGTAGATAGGGTTTTGTGCCATGTGCTTGGTAGCGTCCGTACACGAATTTTTTAGGGTGATCGAAAACGATCGTTTTGTTTTTTGTTTTGATACTACTACTATAGCATAGTCAAAAATGTACACAACAAAAAATGTGCATATCCTGCAAGTGTTTGGATAGCACATTATTGATTATTTGGTGTGTGATATAGTGACTTATTGATTATCTGTATCATATATTCCATTAAAGGAATTGATAATATAATCTGGTAAAGGTTTCTTGATATTTGCTTGGAGACCTATTGTGGTCGATCCATACGATGCGATACTCGTTACATTTGCATTATCCACGGTATATCCATCAGGGTTTACTTCTGCTTGGAGACAAAATGCATATGGTTGATCTGAGAGATTGGTGATGAAGAGGTAGTTGAAATTGTCTTGATGAGCTAAGAAATCTGTTCAAAACGTACTAGCTATGCTTGATAGATTGAGATCTCAATTAGGTATTAGTGGTCTGCTGTCATAAAGAAATTTATAAATATTGATCTCAGAATTATTGTCAGTACTGCCAATTGTTCCTGTGATATAGAGTTGTTGTTTTCATGTGATTGGTTGTATTTCATAATCGCGTTTAAATCAAGAACCTAATGCAATTCACAGTCATATGCTAGGGCTTTGATTGTTATCAGAACTTTGTCGTGTAGTCATATTAAGATCATATGATGAAGATAAGAGGTTTTTGATAGTAGTGTCTTGAGTTCATCATTGTAACATCCTCTGATCAGCAAAGAGTGGTAATACATACGACGATCATCATGAAAGAATGATTCTATTTTTTGCATTTACACTACAAAATGGAATAATTGGTTCTGGTGTAGTTCAGAAGGTGATAGTTTCGCTTTCTGGTCTGATACGGGACGTGATGGTCAGTCAGAGAGTACAGTTTTGACAGTTCAGATTGTTTTTGATAATGAGATCGGTACCAGTGAGGCTATCTTCAAATCCATAATCGTATCTATTGGTCGCTAAGATTCACAATTCTAGTCATCCTTTACTCAGATAATAGCTTTGATAAAAATCACGAAGCGATCAGGTAGATTTGATCATGTCTTGGACGCTATTGGTCGACATGAGCCCTATGAGAGAACCGATCGCCAATACAAAAAGCATAATCAAGGAAATGTTACCCTTGGGGGAGTTATAAGTTATACATGTTGAGTGTTGAATTGTGGGAGTATGCATAGAATCTGTAATTTAAAACTTATAATTTAGCATTTAAAATTTCTACGGTTGTAAGTGGATAAAGTGTTGAAGAGTGTAAGATGATTTGTTGCTTTGAGTTCATCATTTGGTCGCATACGAGATGTTTCAGTAGATCCAAAATCATTGTGCATTGATATGTCAGAGATCAAGATCTTTATGGATCGTGCCAGAATGATATTGTGTAGGTAATACTTTGAAATACACACCTGTCAGTAGTGATCTGTCAGGATTGGTGATTTTGATCTCATCAGTACCAGAGAGAAAAAGAAGATAAGTTCCTGACTGATAGATCGAGAGTTTGGATCAGTCTGTGTTGGTGAGATAGAGTTTGTCAGTAAAGCCATTGGTGCCGATCTCTCCTGTTTGTGTTGTATTACTTCATTTGTATGCTTGTATATCAATCATTGGATACTGTTCTGCTATGTTATTGATGGTGGTCTGTAGTGTAATGAGTTCTTGTGTCATGATCTTCTCTTGTTGTATCCTACCATTTGCACTGATCATATCAGCTAGAGTACGGAAGAGCAAGGTACTCAAAATCCCCACAATCACAATGACGATAATAAGTTCGATGAGAGTAAAGGCTTTTTTAGTATTCATTTATTCTTGGTTGGTGATAAAGGATTCTAATACGATCTCTCCTGTACTGGTGTCGCTGAGTTGATATAGGACTTTGGATGTGATGTGATGAATATCATTATTTGTGATGGGAGCATGAGATGGGAGATTATTCATACCTGTAAAGGCTATATATCTGGCGAGAGTTGTGTCTCCAACTCCTCTATGCGTATATCATGTAAGTATCATTGGTGTTGATATACCTGTCAGATAGAGTTTACTTTGATCAAATAATTCTTCCCAAGTGGTGCCATTTACGCCTGAGAGTGTGATCTGACTGTCATCGCTCATTCATCCATCAATAGTAAAACGATGATTCTGACTATCTCATGTTCGCATATAGTTTTGACAAATATCAGGATTTTGGTTGTCAGTATTTTGATTCAATCTGTTTATATCTTCTTGATTTGCTCTTTGTGCACAATTTCGTTCGTATCAGAGGAGGGTATTGGTATCTCTGATATTATAGGTCATCTCGATACCTTCTCTGGCGAGAATTGTCGCTGTATTTCTGGTGTGGATGGTTCTGACGATAGACATATTTTTCGTGATCAAGACGCTGATACTCAATATACCTACTCACAATACAAAAATCACTACGAGCATCTCGATCAGGGTGAATCCTTTTTTGAGATTCCCGCCTACGCGAGAATGACAAGAGGGATTCCTGTCTGCACAGGAATGACGATTGTTATTTATTTGCAATTTTCTCGTGAACATAGATGAGTATTGAGAGTAAAGCAAGTGGTTTTATTTGGTCACACGAGTTCTATGATGTTTGGTGATGTAACGGTACATCATAAGCTCAGTGGTTGTTTGATGATAGTAAGATTTCCAGATATGGTATGATTTTTGAGTGGATATGTGATGAGAGTTCATGAGATATTTTGAGTAATACTCGTCGCTCATCCAGAATAGATAAATTGTATACCTGTTGATATTTTCTGTCAGTTTATAAAGTTGGTATTGGTGAGGATGTTGTTTTGAGTCCTATGTCGAGAGAGTCGTTGTTCTCTGTCATTCATAGCTTCCATATCGTTGATTTGTCATCGATTGAGCTGTAAAGTGACGGCAGACAAAATACCAATGATTGTAATCACTATGAGGAGTTCTATGAGAGTGAAGGCTTTTTTATTTGTCATATATATTTTAGGCTTTTTCTATAATAAAATATTGTGATGATATTTCTTCTACATAATGATCTTTTGTTTTAATTGCTTCACACCATTGTTGAAACTTTGTTATATTATCTATAGATATATCTTCTTCTTCTTCTTCTTGTAAAAATTCATCTATTATTTTTCAATAATATAGATCTCGTTTTGCTGGAATAGATTTCTTATTAAATACTTTCTCTATTGTATCAGAACTTGATTGAGCAAATTTTAATTCTGTATATATTAACGCCATTTCTGCCCATTTTTTTTTATTTTCTTTGTTATATTGTATTGAAACATTATTTAGTATTTCACTTTCTGTTTTTTTTAATATTTCTTTATATATTATTTTTTCTAATTTATTGTTATTTTTTGATTCTTTACCAAGAAAGTTTTGCTCTATATCTTGAAAAAAGATTTGTTTTAGTGTTTTTTCTTCTATAGTAGTATTGCGAATTATATCATTGTTATCATATTGTAATTTCATCAAGTCTAGAATATCATTTGGTCATTGTATTTGCCATTTCTCTAATATCTTATTGTTTTCTTTGATAATGAGATTGTCTTGCTCTCATATTATCTCTTTTATCTTATCTTGTATCTCTGACTCATTATCATATATAGTCTTTGTTCGTGGCTCATATTCTTCTTGTAGTGTTTCTCTTATATCATATTGTATATTTTCTTGTAGTATTGGTTTTGGTATATTTTCTTCTGATTTTTTACCAATAAAATTATTAAATAGTTTTTCATAGGTATACACATGATCTTTTTGACTACTTTTTTTAACTATCTGTTCTTTTAAATTTCCTATGCTTGGCAAGATTCTATTTTTCTGGTCCATTAGTTTTTTATTTAATAATTAAAATCTTATACATTTACACTATCCATGATATTCATAATGACTCCAAATACTCATAATGCTATCATTATAACGACTCCACCAATAAATACAAGCATAATGGGTTCGATGAGTTTTGAGAGATTTGCAATATAATTGTCTAGCTCTTCTTGGTAGATACTGATCACAGTCTCGAATGTCTGTCAGAGAGTTGCTGTTTTTTCTCCTACTTTGATCAAGGCCGCTACTGTACTGGGTATGAGTTTAGTGTCATCTTTGATACAATCATAGATATTCTGACCACGTGTCAGTCCAGCGACTGTTTTGTCAAAGAGAGGAGTGAAGATCGGGTTTGAAATTACATTTTTTAACATCTTAAATATGTTGACATAATTGATCCCAGATCATAAGAGTATCTTGGTGTATCTAGAAAATCTGATGAGGTAGTAAGCTTGTATCATCTTTCCTAAGACGGGTATGTTATAGAGGAGTTCATATCATCTTTTTTGACCAGATTCTGTAGAAAATACTACAAATAATGCAAATACTATAAATGCTCCTACTCAGGCAATATTGAGTCCATTGCCAGCGAGAAAATCTGAAAATGATTTGAGTTGTTGTGTCACCCATGGCAGCTCTTGTGCATCAAATTGATTTGCGATCTCAAATATAGCGGGCAATACATAGACAAATAATGCAATCACTGCTCAAAAAGAGATTGTGATCAATATCATAGGATAGGTCAATGCTCCTATAAACTTATTTTTTAATGTATTGAGATATGCATATTCTGCTCCCAACATAGCGAGTAGAGAATCTAGATTTCCAGATGATTCTCCAGACTGGATAGTAGCGATATCAGTATCATCAAAATGTTCTGGAAATCTCAATAATGCATTGGAAAAACTTTTTCCTTGTATTATCTGTTCTCTTAAAGTGCTACAAATATCTCTGATAGCAAAATTATCTGTATTTTGTGATAAGATTTCTAGACTCTCAGCGATACCTACTCCTCATTGTAACAGATGTCACAATTCTTTAAACAATAAAATTTTATCTTTTGAACCAAAAGATCATTTATCTGACTCTGCAATAAATTGTTTGATAAGGTTGTCGAACATTAGTAAACGGGGGATAAAGGGGGAATAAACAGGAGATAAATGGGAGATAATGGGGAATAAATAGGAGATAAATGGGAGATAATGGGGAATAAACAGGAGATAATTTACAATCTTCTTGTAATTCTTTCTTATAACCATTTTAATCCCTTTTCAAACCTATTTAATCCCTTTTACTTCCAGTTTATTACTCGTTATACGCATAAGCTGAGAGAGATATTTCTACATCTTGTGTGTCTCTATAATTCACAATATCATATTTCAACTCTTCTATACGGTAGAGGATACTGTCATTGAGTCCATTGGTTTGTGTATAATAGATGTTGTTTTCTATATTTGATATAAAGTTGATAAGTTTTTCTTTTGAATTGAATGTAACGGTCATAGCGAGAGGAACTTGTACGATATTATTTTCTAATTCTACTGTTTTACCTATGATAATATTAGTTACATTGCCATTATATTTTCTTTCTACAGCAAGAGGATCTTCTCTGGTCATAAATTCATTGATTGTTTTTAATATTTTTGATTCATTGATATCCATTTTATCTTTTTTGAGGTTTCCTATTTGTATATAAGATTTAATTGTTTCGATGTTTGTAATAATGTCTTCTGGCAACTGATCACATTTATTTTGTTCATTGATACAAGTGATGATAAGTTCTTTATTTTCTTCTATTTTTTTGAGAAGATTTGTTTTTGTAGTATATTCTGCTTGGCTATCTATTCTTGTATTGATAGTAGTGTCAATAACATTGCCTTGTTCTCGTTTATTCCAAGAATTTTGTAAACTCTTACTGACAGGACTATAGATCAATATCAATAAACTCACAATAGATAGTGTATATATTTTATATTTTACAGAGACAAATCTTCTTTCTTGAACTTGAGAAAAATTATCGTCAGTATTTTTTGTTTTACTGGATGCTGTACTAGGTGATTGGACTCCATTGAGTAACGAATTGATCGTAACTTTATTGGTTGTTTGTTCCACTTGTACTACTTCCTGTGGTTTGGGTTGAAGAGGTGTTGATGGCACTTCAAGTGTTGGTTGTGTTTGATTGTTGAATAATGGCATTGGGGTTGATATCAGCGGTTAAAGTAAATTCGTAATAATCTCAGAGTTTATTATATTGTTTGATAGCGATATTTGATATAAATGATAATCCAGTAAAACGATCTATGATACTGATATATCATTTTTCAGGGGAAGAATAATATAATAAGATCAGATTACTTACTTTTCATTTGAGTGATAGCTTTGTGGGAGATACAGTAAAGTCGGATAATTGAATTGCATTTGCCCCTACATAATTATTTGATTGTACTTCTTTCAGGACTGCTATCAGTGCGGTGATATGGCTTGATCGTTTGGTTCCTCATTTTGCAATAAGATCTTCTGCAAATTTATATGAAAAGAAAGCTTTTTCTGACCCAATCTTGGCGATGGTGGATTCTACTTGTGCGAGTTGCTCTTGCTTGGTTGTGATTCTTTGATCCAGTCGAATATCAGCTAAAAAACTTCCTCCATAAATTATCCCACAGAGAATAACACAGACTAATCCTATCGAATATATATATCTTCGTGATGATTCGAGATTACCTTTCATGATGGTGTTGGACATAACAGTGTAGAGTTTACAGTTAAAAGTGTAAAGTTATAGAACAGAGAAAGTATAGTCGAAAGCTATGAAAATATCAAATATAGTCATTTAATTGATGATATTTTGTATTGCTATTTTGTATTTTTGTGATATTGCTTTTTTTGAAATATTTCCTCTTGCCTTCATTGCTATAAATCATTATAATCATCCTTGATGTTTGATTTATTTCTTAATTCTTTCAACCGTATGTTGGATATCAATTTTATTCGCGAAAACGTTGACCGTGTCAGATCTGCGATTACTTTAAAAAGAAAAAATCTTGACCTAGATTATCTGCTTTCTGTTGATGACAAAAGAAAATCATTGCAAGCACAGATCGATGCACTCAAATTTGAACAAAAAAAAGCTGGAGAAGCTCGTGATATAGAACTTGCAAAATCTCTCAAAGATCAAATTTCATCATTGGATAAAGAGTATAGTGATGTGATGACTGAATTTGATCAGTTGATGCTTCAGGTTCCTCAAGTGATTCATCCTGATGTGCCACATGGCAAAGACGACAGTGAAAACGTAGAGATCAAAAAAGTAGGGACTATCCCATCATTTGATTTTCCGATTAGAGATCATCAGACGCTTATGGAGATGCATGATATGATCGATATCGAGAGAGGAGTGAAGTTAGCATGAGCTCGTAGTTATTTTCTCAAAGGAGATGGTGCATTACTTGAACAAGCTGTCCTCCAATATGCCTATCAAAAGATGATCAAAAAAGGATTTACTCCGATGCAAGTCCCATATATGGTAGATCCAGCGTGTCTCATGGGGACAGGATTCTTTCCTGGATGAGAAGAAGATGCGTATTGTATGGAACGTGACGACAAACGACTCATCGCTACCGCTGAGATACCACTGACTGCCTATCATAAAGATGAAATCTTAGATATATCAGAATTGCCAAAAACATACGTCTGACTGAGTCCTTGTTTCCGTCGTGAAGCAGGTACGTATGGTAAAGACACTCGTGGTCTCTATCGTGTCCATCAATTCAATAAAGTAGAACAAGTATTGATCTTACCTGCTGATGAAGCTATTACTATGGAACGACATAAGAAAATATTAGCAAACTCTGAAGAAGTATTGAGTGACCTTGGTATCCCATACCGTATTCTTGATATCTGTACTGGTGATATGTCATTAGGTAAATATATCTCTCATGATATCGAATCATGGATGCCAAGTAGAAATAGTTATGGTGAGACGCATAGCGCAAGTTCATTCTTAGACTTCCAAGCACGTAGATTAAATCTTCGTTATCGTGATAGTGATGGTACGATCAAGACGTGTTTTACTGCCAACAATACCGTGATTGCCTGTCCTCGTTTCTTGATCGCTTTGATAGAAAATAATCAACAAGCTGATGGATCGATCACTATTCCTGAGGTATTACAACCGTATATGGGTAAAGAAGTTATAAGTGTTAAGTTATAAGTGTTAAGTTACAAGAAAATAATTTAAAACTTAGAATTTATAATTTCTCACTTCTGTGTTGATGTATAGTCGGGTAGAAATTTATTTCTATTGAAGACTCTTTAGTATCCTCGTGTTATGAATTGTAGTAAGAAAGTTGTGTTAAGTTTATGTCTATTTGCTGTTTCTCTGTCATCTCTCAGCTATGCTAGTCTAGAAGATACTATATCGCAAGATCTGATGATAGATCAGAGAGTAAAAAATATCCTGAATAATCCAAAAAAACAATGAACTCCTATGAGTATGACTATTATTAAAAATACTACCAATACAATCATAAAAAAATTGACTGAACACTATAATGGTCAGCTAGCGGTGACTGCCACACCATATACTGAACAAGAAAAGATGACGAGATCAGTATGATTATTGAATCAGTATCTGTGTTTTCATAAAAATAGTGTGATACAGTCATTTGATCCTGCTGTGTTTTATAGCTTGGATATCGATGGTATTCAATCTAAAATGGGAGCATGTCAGGAAGATACTGTTTTGCTGTATCAAGAAGCTATTAAGTATTATGTCTTACCAGATGTAGGTACATTACAGACGGTTCATATCCCTTTAGCAAACAAGCTATGATATAAATTAGATGGATTTGAATCTTATCTTCAAGGTGATCTCTTGGATATGCAATCAGAACAATTCTTTTTTGAAGAACATACGGCTATGGATATTGTACCTTTGATGGATCTGACTGATACCAAACTCTGACGTCAATGGAACGACGAATTTGATATGATGAAGATTATTGCTTATGTAGAGACTACAGATTATCCATTTTTTGATGATACGATCATGATTGCTATACTAGCGAAGAAGTGAGACAATTATATCAAAATCACTACTCCTTATCAAAAATTTCATTACAAAGAATTGTGAAATATCACTGCATTGGTCAAAGAACTCTTTGCTAACTCTGTTGATACGAGTATCAAAGATGCTATTGTGTCAAATACCTATTTTGATCAGTATTATTATACTGCTATCAAGAATCTCAAGATCGAAGATTCTTCTATACAAAAAAACAAAGTAAGACAATATCTGACGGTATTACGACAAAATAGTATGGAACCACAATGATATATTGATTTCTTTGTACAAAGTCTTAAAAAAGATACGAAGTTAGAATCTCTTCTCTATGATCATCTGGAAACATTGAATCCTTTCTTTGAATAGTTCTTTATATCTTGTTATATCACTATGATAGCATTCTCATTATGATCTCTGCATATCTATCGATATGGTATCATGTATATGATTTCGTTTGTGATAGGGTATGCTACATTGATGATCTGACAACAGAGATGATGGTATACACAATATCCTCTGATTGATAATCTCTTAAAAAATAATCTTGATGAGTTGATACTCGCTATCATGATAGGAGTGATGATAGGTTGAAGAATGGGTCATGTACTGATTTATGATCTCGCATATTTTATCACTCATCCACTCAAGATATTTGCTATCCAACAATGATGAATGTCATTTATCGGTGGGATTGTGGGAACGATAATATCGGTATCTATCTATAGTTATAAGTGTTGAGTGTTAAATGTTGAGTGAAAGAAAACTTATAATTTACAACTTATAATTTCTCACTCCTTAAGGCTTTTGGATGCATTTATTCCATTAGTTCCAGTAGGGATATTTTTTGGTAGATTTGGGAATTTTCTCAATCAAGAACTCTATGGTACGATCGTACCAGCTAATTTTTGG
>JFJP01027689.1_pt1 | contig 12835 bp, 17 predicted proteins | sample 431651 | NCBI WGS metagenome assembly JFJP01 (sample SAMN02602958, study PRJNA72255) | Microbial mat metagenome, whole genome shotgun sequencing project. | biome: fresh water; feature: sink hole; material: water; isolation source: purple microbial (photo- and chemosynthetic) mats found in... | reverse complement strand
AAAAAAAAAATTCCTTGAAATTGAGATAAAAATTATTTTAAAAAAAAAAAAAAATAGTTATGAAAGGAACTTCTTCCATATTTTTTCTTTCCCTTTTCTTTCTGATATGTTCAACTTTCGCAATTTCTCAAGAAGAATATAATTCTTTGCATCAAGCTGGATATGCTTCAAAGTCTCATTCCTTTGGTAAATAAAAAAAATTGTACTAATCAAAAATTCATTTATTTTTTTAAAAAAAAGATGCTGATTATTTCTCAAAAATCCAAACTTCATTCGTCGACAGCATCGTCTATTTCAAAGAGAAATCTCTTTCATCAACAATTAATACTATAACCAAAGCTTACAAAAAGTAAACCCTTTTTTTTCTCTCAGAAAATAATATTTTTAAAAAAATAAAAAAGCATTTTGAACACCGATTTGAGAAGTGAGCTCGATGATGCCATTCTTTCATGTTCCAAGGGCAATAGTTATGATTTCTTCAAATTTGCTGCCACTCATGTGACTACTTTGGGCAACGGCCCAACTGAACAGACCTTTGAGGCTGATTGTTTTACCACAACCACTATGGTTTATACTAAAATTGATTCAACAAGTGTTCAAATAGAAATCAATGCTCAAAACCCAAGTTCTGAACTTTGTAGCGTAAATCAAAAAAATGTTTTTTTTTGTTAAAATAAATTTTATGAAAAATAGGATCTCTATCTTTTTGGCACAAGTTTGAATTATCATGTTGAGAACGTCTTTTTCCATGGCAAAACTGTGGTCACTTTGAAAAATTTATCAGCTAAAGAAATGCAAAATGTTGAAAGTTATGGGATCCATGCTTTTAGATTCTGTGATAAATTATCGAATATTTTACGTAAAAATAAAAAGTTTTGAGGTTTTAGTTCTTAATTGATTTTTTATATAGCTGATGTTCTTTATACTTTGTTATTGTTTCTCGGTGGATTTGGCACAAACCCAAATATTCCAATTTTTGGATCCAAGCCAACCTTTTGGATGGAAATGGCAAATGAAGCTTTTATTAAAAGAGCCAATGGTTATGAATGGCAAAGAAGAGACGATATTGTATTTCTCCAAAAATCTTAAATAAAAAAATTCTTCTAGAACGTTGAAATTGATGAAAAAGAAATTCATTCAGGTGATTTCTTTGCCATCACCAGATTCGATGGTGTTGATCAAATCATTCAATATGGAACTGCTTCTCATTCAGGCCATTCCACAGTCGCGTTATGGATTGATGGGGAATTGAATGTCATTGAATCACAAGTAAATACAACTTAATTTTTGGTTCATATTTATTTCTTCTATCATATAGGATGGATGGTATTGGCCAAAACATGGTATTCAAAGAAATAAATTCTCACAATGGATTGAATGGGCTCATAATGCTGGATTTAATGTCGCTCTTTTACCATTGTCTCCTCAGGTTTTTTTGAAACATTATATTGATTTTTCAATTAAATATTTATTTTATTAATAGTCGAGAGCAATTTTCAATGAAACCGCTGCTTATGAATGGTTTAAAACTGTTGAAGGACTTCCTTATGGATATCATAACTTCATATTCGGCTGGATCGATACTCCTGATAAAACCTATCCTCCACTAATCGATTCTGATCTCGTTCCAGTTGTCTTTTCAATTCTTGAGAAATTTATTCCAAATGTTATTGATATTTTTTTGAATCAAGCTTTGAATAAAAGATTAAACACAACAGTATTTTTTTATTTTACTATGTAATTTTTTTAAAATATTGAAAAAAAACCTAGAATTTAACATTGTATGAAATCTCAGAAGTCATTTCTAAAAGAAACATTAGCTTCCCAGAATTATTCGCCATGGTTGAAAAAGAAGGTTGGGAATACGCTGATGGAGTCTCCTATGTTTGCAGTGCTTTAGTTACGGCAATCTATAAACAAGCCGGATTGTTCAAAGGATTAGAGATTGAGGCTACTGAATTCACCCCAAAAGATGTTTATACCCTCAGATTCTTCGACTCTAACTATACCAAACCAAAAGCTTGCCAAGATGCTGATCCAGATCTTCCTTATTGCCAATTGATGGGAAAGTATTTGATATTTAAAAAAAAAACTAATTTTTTTTAATTCTAGACATAAAATGATATTGCCTGGATATAACACAATAGAACCTTATGAACATATGAATGAAAGATGTCCGAGTGTCCCTCCTGAATATGCTAGAACTCCTGGATGCTAAATTTTTTAAATAGTTGACATTTTTTTTTGCATTTAAGTGTATTTAGAGATTGAAACAATTTAAATTAATTTTTTATTTCACATGAAACATAAAAAAATTAATTTTAATTATTTTAAAAAAATTTTTTCAAAGAGTCTTTCATTCTTTTTCTTCAAAATTTAATTGATTTTTATTTATTAAAAATGAATTCATTTAAATAGTTGTTTGATTTTTTTAAAAATTTCTTTGTAATATTTTAAGATTCATTTTAAATACAATTTATGAATTTATAGAATTTTTTATGTGTTAAATTGTGTTATTATTTAATCAGTTACAAAGAATTTATCAATAATTGTTTGGGTTCTCTCCAAAACTCCTTGATCAGGATGATATTGCAATTCCTCTAATTTATCCCTGAGCATTTTATTTTCCAAACAATTTACGCTGTATTCTCTTAAGAAATCCAACAAAGCTTCAAGACCCTTTAAAATATGAACAATCAATTTAGAATCTGGGAATTCAAGCATTTGTAACAATAATGTAAGGATTTCCTTCTCAACAAACATCATCATTTCATTTTTTGAAGCTTTGGTCACAGCGGATGCAAGGCCCATTATTAATTCTTCTCTAATCTTTAAAAAAAATTGCTATCTTATATAAATTAAAAATAAACCAAATATTCATCATAAAAGCAATGATTAAAAATTTTATCAATAAGTTTATGAGAGCAAATTTTTTCAATTATCTCTTCATTGCATGCTAAAATATTGGAAATTCCCCAACTAATTTCTTTCCTAACTAGCTTATTCTCATCATCCAATAAAAGTATAAAATGATCAAACAAACCATTCTCGATCATAATCTATTTTTTTTCACTTTAGAAATAAATAGATTTAAGCCAAAACTATATACCTCAGTATCAGAATCATCAGAAGTCAAAAGATTGCAAACAGTTCGAACTGAAGGCAATTTAATTTCTTTCTTTTTGTGAGTCATCAAATTTATTATCTTTGCTGTTATTCCCAAAGCCAATACATCTTTTATTTGCTGATTATTCCCATCGCTCAAATAAGAAAAAGTCCACATAGCGTATTCTAATACTAAAGGTTCACTAATTATCAAACATTTTTGTAATAAAGGCAATAATTTCTTCACCTAAACATGAACAAAAAATAAATACATGTATATTATTTATAAATAAATTTTAACCTCAGAATAAGAAGGATATGGATTTCCAATACATAAATTAGAAATCAGCCACAAAGCTTCGATGAGAGTTTTCACACCTCTTTCTTTTTCTTCAAAAATGTCAAGAATTTTTTCTATAATATCATGGTCGAAAAGTTGAAATCTTAAATCATTAGATTTTCCGGCAATATTTCCTAAAGTCCATAGAGTCTAAAACAAATATAGTTTTTTAATGAAATGTAATCGTTTTTTATGATACATTTTGTAACAGTAAATCATTGTTCGACTTAATAAATCTCATGAGATTGTTAATAATGGAAGCATTTGATTTAAGAAACCCGACAATAAAATTATCATCCACATCAAAGGATATGATATTCGAGAAATTCCAAAGACTTTGTAGCTGTACATCCATGAATTCATCATAATTTTCGTCAAAAAAATGGATAATTTCGTCTAAAACACCGATTTTTTTGATGAATTTAAAGCTGTCTTCGAAATCCTCGGAAATCAATTTCTTTAATTTATTCAAACTTTCTATCAGACCGATTATATTGGACTTATTTGCATGCGATTTTATTAAAAAACAAACTTCTTCATAAAATACGCATCGATTCTATGGATTAAAATCAAAAAAAATAATTAAATTTTTAATATACTTCTTGAGAAATGCCACTGAAAGGAAGAGGAGCTCCAATAAAATTATCAGAGTATTTAAATCTTTTCATATTTAATTCAGAAGAAAGTCGACAATTACGAATTTCTGTCCTGTATTTATCTCGTTTTTGCTTGAATAAGTCTAAAAGATCTAATCTAATTTGATCTTTGAAATTTTCAGGAAGATTGGATTTCTGAGAAAGTGAGAGATCCATTATATTTTTTCTTTATTTTATTTTTAATATTTTTTTTTGAATAAAATCTCCCTCTATTTTTATTTTTAAATTTCATTTTTAATTGTAAATTTAATTAAATTATTTTTTCCTATTTTTTTAAAAAAATTTAAACATTCATTCAAATTTTTTAATTGTTCCAAATATTCTTTATTCATAAATAAACTTAATCAATTCATCTATTTTTACTTTTCTTCTTCTTCTTATTTTTATTTATCTTTTCCAAATCCTTTATATACATTTCCTTCGTGTTGTTTGTCATATTTTCCTTCACATTCAAAAACTGTGCATTTTTCTTCTCAAATGGATTTTTATTCAAATTTGGGAATTGCAAAATAATGTTATTCAAAAAAACTTCAAGATTTAATGTTTGATCCCAGTTTTTTTTTAAGTTCTTTACCATATTTTTATAATTAATTTCAATTTTTGATTTATCAAGAACAGTGTCTTCTAGAACAACAAATATTTTTTCCTCTTCATTTTTGAAATCCTTTACTTTATCAATTTGATATTTAAGATTTTTAGCATAAATCACAGTATTATATTCATTTTCAATTTTCGCAGTATAAACCAAATGGAAAATTTCTGCTATTTCTTGAATAACTTTCTCCAAAATCTTCTCATCTTTACTAATAAAATTAATGAACAACATCCCATTTTTACTCAAGCATTTCTGCAAATTAACAAGAAAATCATGAGTCAAAAATCTATCTGGAGGACTTATTTCATTAAAATCTTCTGAATTTATATCCATTATAATCAAATCAAATCTCTTTTCATTTATTAAATTCAAATCATTTTTTTCTTTTATTATATTTTCTTCCTTTATCTCTTCTATTTCTTTTTTTTCCTCTCCACATCCTTCAGCCAAATTATTTATAAAAGCCCAAGCATCTCCACAAACTACCTTAAAATCCTCTTCGTTTTTAACCTCGAACATTTCTTCTGCGATTTTTATTATATCCCCACTTATTTCAACTGTCTCAATATAAAACTCTTTGAAATGTTGAAATAAAAAACTGCTCAAAGCACATAAACCCCCTCCCAATATGAGAACCCTGCTATTTTCAAGAAGACTGGGCTCCATTAAAGCTAATCCTACAACCATTAACTTATGGCAATCGAAATCTAAATAAGTTTGATCAATTCCAATACCATACCCTTTTTTTTCATTCAATAGACTTTTTATAGCTTTTATTGGTTTTTCTGAATTATTTGGGATATAAGTAATCCGAAATTGAGATTGTATTTGATCGAGGTTCTTTGTCAAAATTAATCTCCTATAGATATAATCATCGTCGGATTTATATTCCTCAATGATCCAATCGTTTGTTTGTTTCAGGATCAAACGTTCACCTAATTCGTCACCATCGGTTAAATAAGGACATGGGAGATTTGTGCAATTTTCAGGGATTATTCTCACAATTATTGGATTTAGTTCGTTTTGGATTTCTTTCATATTGGTGAACGTGAAGCCTGGATTCAATAAAATGATGATTAATCTACTCATTTGTGTTCTAATTTGTTTATAAATGTTATGAAAGAAATAATCTAATAAGAGTACTGGTCTAAAAGTTCAAAGTTCCCCTTTTCTTTGGAGAATAAATAACCATTTTCACGACCTTGAGGGGTTATAAAGCAAGCACAAGTTTTCTATTAAATGAAAAAATTAATAAATAATTAAAAAAAATTAAAATTTTTAAAAATTTCATTTTTTTAAAAAAAAATGTAAATATTCCCTAAAATTTAAAAGAAAGAAAAAATGTTCAAAACCTTATTTAAAATAGCTTTATTCTCACTGTCCACGATATTTAACGTATATTTCGGCAGATTGAGACTTGACTTATTCGTATCCCAAATATCGAGAGAGAACCTTTGTTTCAAGTCAAGTTTCCTGATATTTTTAGTGAAATTATTCTTCATTTGCAGCGACTTAATCTCTGAAATACATTGCATTCTGTCCATTAATGTTTCTTTCTGTTCTTTCCCCCTTAAATCCAAAATGATTTTATTGTTATTTGGGTTCTTAATTTTCTTAATTTGTATCAAAAAGGGGAACATTTTTGAATTTTCAATCAAAACTTCATAAATCTTCACAGAAAATCCTTGAAAAAAGTCCAATAAAGCTGTTAAAATATGCTCTTGTAACAGACTTATAATGAAATAACTGCCTTCAGGTTTTAAAATCTCCATAACTCTGTTAAATAACCCCTTTACTCTTTTCAAATTCACCTCATTATCTTCTGGAAAAACAGCATCTAAAGTTCCTTTATCAAGAACTGCGTCAAATGAACCCTCCTCATATTTCATTGCAAAAACATCTTGAACCTCATATGTCATTTCAGAGCGTTTTTTACTCGATCTTTTTCTCATTTTCTTGATAACTTTCTCAGAAAAATCGATATTTTTTATATTATGGAAGCCGAAATCATATAATTGCTCAGAAAATAGGGAATTTCCACAACCGATATTAAGGATCTGATGGGAGGGAAGAAGATTAGATATAAGGAATGGGGAGAAATTAGGGAATTCACCATACCATTCGAAGAATTCTGAGTCGTTGTTCTTTCGCTCTAATTTTTTGAAGAAGTTGTCCCAATATTTCTTGCTAAGAAACTCATTGTAATTTTTTGGTAAAATATCCATTTAAAGGATTTTTTTTTTAATTAATATTATGTTTTATAAATTTTTTTTCTTTCTGAATGTATTTATTATTTTTTTTTAATTCCTTTTGTTTAAAGTATTTTTTTATCGCATTGTTTTTCCAAAACCAACTAATAATAGTTTTTTTATGTATTTAGTTTGTTTTTCCAAACCAACTAATAATAGTTTTTATATGTATTTAGTTTTTTTTTTATTATGTTTAAAAAAAATTTCATTGGTAATTGGTGCCTAATTGAGTTCCATTATAATCCTTAAAAAACATTGAATGCACATTCTGTTTGTTATTGAAACCCATTATAATAGGGTCTAACACCCTCATAGCCCCATCTATTTCATCCAAAGGCACCGTTCGATTCTTTGTGAATTCCAAAGGATACATTTCTGAAACCCATCCAGTATCAACAGAGTTCATAAAGATATTCGATTTAGCGAAATCTTTTCCACAAGTCCTTGTTAACATATCCAAAGCAGCTTTGGCCATATTTGTATGAGGATGATGAGTGTTTTTGAATTTATTGAATCTGCCTTCCGTTGATGAGACATTTATTATATATTTTTGGTCTAAAGGATTTTTCTGCATAAGAGGTTTCAGATAAAAACAGAGTAGATAAGGAGCCCAGGTATTTATTATTTGAACTTCAGCAAACTCCATAAACGGAATCTCTGAAAAATCTTTTATCCAGGAGTTTCTAAACATAAGATCCACTTGTTGTCCATTAATATCTAAACAATTTTCAGGGAAAATGAAATCTTTCATCTTATTCAAATCATCCATGTTCTTGATTTCAGGGAAATTCAAATTTGTCATTGCATTAAAATTTACCATGGTATCTATTTTATTTTCCAAGGGTTCTCGAGTGATTTCCCCTGGAAAAGGGTTATCATTGGATAAGAGTTTCATTTCAGGGTATGACAGAGATATTTCTCATTTAATATATCTTGAAATTCTTCAGATATAATTGAATTTTCTATTGCTTGAAGGTTTTGATAAAATAAAGGGTGTCGACGAATGGTTTGGCATGCGTTGTTGATGAGAATATCGAGTTTTGGTATCATATTCTTCAGATCATAACAAAAGGTTTTGATTGAAGTCAAATTGCGAAAGTCAAGGCCATAAATTTTCAATCTATTTTTCCATTGAAGAAAATCTTTCTCTAATGAAAAACGCAGCAGGGCATCTTTAGGAAAACGTGATGTTATGTATACAAAACAATTATTCCTTAATAAAATTAAGGCGATTTGATAACCGATTTTAATGCGACCTCCAGTTAAAAGAGCGATTTTTCCAGTCAAATCTCCTTTTTGGAAACGTTTTGCATAGTTGAAAAGACCACATTCTAAACATAATTGATCATAAAAGAAATGCAATTTTTTAGTGTCTTTTTTGCAAACATAACATTTTATCTTTGTAATTAACTCAAGAGTATTTTGTAGGGGTTCGTTTGAATTGATGTGATTTTCAGGAAGTTCATTTAAATTTGATTTGGATAAGTGTGAGAATTCGAAATTTGGGATTAAGTTTTTCAAGGTCGGTAGATTTTTTTTTTTTAATTTTTGAATGATTTGGTTTATAACATGTTTTTTTTCTTTGTTTTTGTGGATTTTCAATGAGGATTTGGAAATTATCAAAGCATTTTTTTTTATAATTTTCTTCCAGAGAAAACGAGACAGATGCTTCGATTTATCATAAATAAATTTTATTGATCGGATAAAAGTATCAGTTTGAGTTTCAATTTCAATTTCATCGACAGCACAGGTTCCTAGTTTTTCTTTGAACACTTTTACCTCATCAGTGATTCTCTCAGAAATTTCTATTAATTGGTTTACTATCTGTTTTAGTTGTAGTTCGATATCCATTTTTTTTGATTGTTTTCAAATTTGTTTGAATTCATTATTTTCTCTAAAAAAGTTATGAATACAAAACAAAAAAATTCTTTTATTAATTAATATTTATTAAGAACAAATTAATGAATTTTGTTAATTAAGGATGAACCTTAAATTAAAAAAAAAATCTCATAAAAATATAATAAGCCAATGACTTTCTCATTAAATTTCAAAAACAATCATATTCATCCATTTTAACTAAAAAAAAATAATTAAAACAAAACATTTAAAACGTCAATTTTCTTCTTTGTATTCTTTTCAAAAATGCAGCTTTTATTTTCAATCAAAGTTGACCTTGTTGCTCTTTGTCCCGTTTTAGTTTTTGCATCCAGTGTTATTTTCAGCTCAGGTCTTGGAAGCTGAGCAAATTTTTTCAAATCCTCTTTGGAGAGGACAATTTCTTTTAATTTTTCAACCTCATAAAATTTCTGAATAATAAATTTTATATCTAAGCACTCTTTCAAAATTTTTTCACCTTCTTCAATAATGATTTTTTTTTTCTCCCTTTCAGGAGATTTGAACAACCCAGTGTAATAATAGAAAAAATCAAGTGCTTCTAGTTTTAAAGTTTCTGAAACTTTTTCACAAGTTTTTGTTTTTTGACCTTTATTAAAAATTTTTAGATTTTTCCAAGTATTGAACCACTGTCTAAAATTTAGATTTTTAACTGGTGTATTATTATTATTTTTAACCGAATCACCAGATAGTTCCAATTTTTTTTCATTCACAGAAAAAAAATCAATTTTTTCCTTTTCTGATAATAATCTTATGGTAAAAACATTCATTATAGTTTCAGAAATTATTATCAAATTGCTATAAAGGTAATTAATAGCGAATGCCATAATCCAAAAACAGTTGATAAACCCACCAATTTGTGCCAAAATTTCTTGAAATTTCCGATAACTTCTTCTATAAAATGAGTTCTTTTGCTTAACTTTGAAATATATACCAATAAAATCAGGATCTTCAATTTGAAAGTCCATCACATTCGAACTGTCAAAGTTTTGTATAATTTCAGTGCTTAATGATTTCATAACGAGTCCATCATCAGTTTCTAAGTAATTATTTTTGAAATAAATATCAATCTCTCTTTTTGAAGAAATTACAAAATTTGTGAAAACTTCCTTAGGTTGGCTGTTTTTTGGGTTCGCATAATCCCCCGGGTTAATGTTATAATCCACAAAATAAATACCAACAAATCCTAGACTCATTATTCGTTTTATTTCTTCATTTGGTAAACAATAACCACCATCAGTAAAATTATTGCAGATTGAAACTGTGAATTTGATGGTTTGGAAAACTCATATTTAAGAAATATTGTTTAGCTGATTGGTCAAGTTTTTCAAAATGGTCTCTTGTACAAATTTCCATTCGATAATTTTCCATAGAGAAAATAGATCCATTCTCGGTTTTTTTTAATATAATTTGACTAACATTCACATTGATTAAATTTGGATTTGTGTAAAAAACCTCACCAAATACAGAGTTTATTTCTATCATTATTGGAGAATGTTCTGGGTCTATGGTGATTTCTTTTGGAAAAGGGTCATATTCTTCATTATATCGAATTTGAGGGTTTTGTTGGTAATAGAGATCTTGACCAAAGAAAAAAAAGCAAAGGGTGGTGAATGCAAAAAGAAGCAAAGATAAGCCAAATCCAAAGCAAGTTCCAGATTTTTTCTGCCCATTGAAATAAAGAGTTGGTTGGATGCCAAATAAATCTAAAGAGTGCAAGGATTTTTTGAATTTTGCAAAAAATGGCATTAGAAAAGATAAACAATAATAAATTAATTTGGGAATATTTAATGGAGTAAATTTTATTTTTACAATCTTTTTTGAAAAATAATTTTTCATCTATTTTTTTTAAAAAAATATCTTTAAAAAATGGATGAAAAATTTTTTAAAAAAAAAGTTGATTAAATTTTACATTTTATTTAAAAATCTTTTAAATTTTTTTTATTCATTTAATTAATTAAAAAAAATGTTTTCTTCAAAAAGTTTCCAATAAAATATTCATCTACAATCTCAATTAACTTCTTAAAATATCCATAAAAACTTCTTTCCCAACTTCTACTTTTCCAATTTTCCTTAACATTTTTTTTCCTTCCTTTTGTCTGTCCAACAATTTCTTCTTTCGACTATAATCTCCTCCATAACATTTAGCAGTCACATTTTTCCTCATATAAGCGATATCTTCCCTTGCAATAATTCTTGAACCGGCTTTTGCCTGAATGGTCACCAAAAACAATTGTCTTGGAATTTTTTCTTTTAATTTTACACACAATTTCTTCCCGACTTCGAAGGCTTTATCCTGATGAACCATAAAGGAAAGAGCGTCAACAGGTTCCCCCATAACTAAAATAACAAGTTTTTTGATTTGAGCTTTCTGGAATTTCTTAAATTCATACTCTAAACTAGCATAACCTCTTGACAAAGATTTGATTTTATCAAAGAAATCAGTTATTATTTCAGCCAAAGGTATCTCGCATTTTATCATAAATTTGTTCTCATCAAAAGAACTTATTTGTTGGTTGAAACCCCTTCTATCTAGACAAAGGTTCAAAATATTTGATAAAGCAGCTTTTGGTGTTATGATCATTACATCAGCAATCGGCTCTTCATAATACATCACCTGACCTGGATCAGGTGCTGATAAAGCATTTTCTACCTCAATGAATTTCTTGCTGTTTCTTAAACGGCAACGATATTTCACACTAGGACTCGTTAATATAATTGACATTTTATATTCATCCTCTAAACGCTGCTTAAAAACATCCATATGAAGAATTCCTAGAAAACCACAATGAAAACCATTACCTAAAGCTGCACTGCTTTCCTTTATAATAGATACACTGGGGTCTGTTAAGGCTAATTTATAAATAGACTTCTCTAAATTCATGTAATCACTGACATCTTCCGGATATATACCAGCGAAAACCATGGGTTTAGCTGGCTGAAAACCTTCTAAGGCTTCTACTTCTTGGCCTTCGATATAAAATGTGTCACCTATTCGAGCTTCTTTGACACTTTTCATGTTGGTCATAACATATCCAACTTGGCCACTAGTTAAGATTTTTTGTGGTTTTTCTTCAGGGTTCATGATCCCAACCTTTTAAAAAATGTTATATTTTATGAAGAATATAAATTGTACTTCAAAAATTTCATAATGTTTTTTGAAATTACAGGACACTATTCGATCTCCAACACAGATCTGTCCATCTTTGATTGAAAGTAATAGGACTACTCCTTTATCTTTCAAGAACCAACTATCGACCAAAAAACCTTTGAAAGGTTTCTGATTCGAAACTTTTGGACACTCAATCTTTTTGATAATCTCAGGGAACAAAGCATCAACCCCTTTGCCGGTCTTTGCACTTACTAATAATATCTCCTCTTCCTTAAAGCCAAAGCTTTTTATCATCTCATGCACTGTGGCTTCTACATTGGCTCCCTGCATATCAATTTTATTAATAACTGGAATTATTGTTAATTCTTCTGCTATTGCCAATTCATAATTTGACATTGTTTGGGCTTGAATTCCTTGTGTGGCATCCACTAGCAACAAAGCCCCCTCACAAGAACGCATACTACGAGATACTTCATAATTGAAATCAATGTGACCTGGAGTATCAATCAAATTGAGTATATATTCCTTTTGCTCATGTTTGTAAAACATTGTACAGGATTGGGCTTTTACTGTTATACCTCTTTCACGCTCAACCTTTAGTTTATCAAGGTATTGAGTGTGTCCTTTATAGAGTATTTAGATAAAAATTATGTGGAAAGTTACCTTCATTAATGGTTCGAGTCATTTCAAGAAGCCGATCTGCAAGAGTGGATTTGCCATGATCAATATGGGCAATTATACAAAAATTCCGGATCAAAGAAATATCTTTGAAGAGTTGTTTGTTCTTGAAAGAAACTGAGAAGAGGAATTTAGAGAAAGAAATGAGGTTTGTAGGAAAAGGGTGGGAAAAGAAAAATATCTTCGCTTTTTTCATTCATTCAAGTT
>JFJP01020621.1_pt1 | contig 12835 bp, 7 predicted proteins | sample 431651 | NCBI WGS metagenome assembly JFJP01 (sample SAMN02602958, study PRJNA72255) | Microbial mat metagenome, whole genome shotgun sequencing project. | biome: fresh water; feature: sink hole; material: water; isolation source: purple microbial (photo- and chemosynthetic) mats found in... | reverse complement strand
GTTGAGCGAGGCCACGACCGGCACGCGCACCGCCGCCTTGATGCGGCGGAGCTGCTCGAGGTACTCGTCGGTGCCAAGACGGTAGTCGTCGGCAGCCGGCAGGTAGGTGGTGGCTTCAGCGAAGCTTTCAGCGCCCTGCTCGTGGGCGTGGGCGATGGCCCGCGCCTCCATTGTGATCTGCTCCTCGAACAGCGAGGGCATGATGATCATCGGGGCGCCGGCGTCCTCGAGCGCACGGACGGCGCCGAGGTCGTTGACCACCGGCGAAGCGCCGGGGACGAACGGGTGAGCCAGCTTGAAGCCGAGATAGGTGGTTGAGAGGTCCATGATGATGATCCTAAGTGCGTAAGGTTTGGTGATCGTTACCGACTCTGCTCAGGGACCCCGTCGCGCAGCGATAGGCGGGCGCCGAGTGGCGCTGGCGGCATAGAATCGGCGTAGCCGATACCGCCACGGTTTCGGCGTCGAAACCGAGCCACGACAAAGCCCGGGGGGAGGCCGTCAGGCCGTAGGGGCGAAGCCCCTGAGCAGAGAGCATCACTCGTCGCCGCCCGAGTTGGCCGACGGCTTGGCAGCCGGGGCCTGGCGGTCGAGCGGGAAGCGGATCTCAGCCAGCTTCTGGTAGAGCTGCACGCGCTGGGCGCTGTGCTCGACCTGCATCTCGGACAAGGCCTTGAAGCGGGCCGGGTCGAGCTTCTCGACCATGCGGAAGCGGTTCTCGTTGCGCAGGTAGTCGAGCACCGGCGTCTTGCCGCCCTCGCTGTCGAGGACCAGCGGCAGTTCGCCGTTGCTGCTGCGCCGCGGGTCGAAGCGGTAGAGCGGCCAGACGCCGCTGCTGACTGCCAGCTTCTGCTGCTCGAGCCCGTTGCGCAGGTCGTAGCCGTGCGCGATGCAGTGGCTGTAGGCGATGATGATCGCCGGGCCCGGATAGCTGTCCGCCTCCTGGAAGGCCTGCACGGTATGCGCGTCCTTGGCACCGAAGGCGACCGAGGCGACATAGGCGTGGCCGTAGCTCATCGCCATCAGGCCGAGGTCCTTCTTGTGGATCGCCTTGCCGGCGACGGCGAACTTCGCCGAGGCGCCGATCGGCGTGGCCTTGGAGGCCTGGCCGCCGGTGTTGGAGTACACTTCGGTATCCATCACCAGGATGCGCACCTTGCGCCGGTTGGCGAGGACGTGGTCGAGACCGCCGTAGCCGATGTCATAGGCCCAGCCGTCGCCACCGAAGATCCACACGCTCTTGTCGACCAGGTAGTCGGCGAGTCCGAGCAGGCGCTTGGCCTCCTCGCCCTCGATCGACGCCAGCTTGCGCTTCAGTTCGGCGGTGCGGCCGCGCTGGGCCTTGAAGTCGGCTTCGTTGACCTGGGTGGCGCTGATGATCTGCGCGGCCAGTTCGCCGCCGATCTTGGGCGCCAGGGTGAGCAGCAGGATGCGCGCCTGCTCGGCCAGGGCATCGACGCCCAGGCGCATGCCCAGGCCGAACTCGGCGTTGTCCTCGAACAGGCTGTTGGCCCAGGCCGGGCCGCGTCCGTCCTTGTTCTGGCTATACGGCGTGGTCGGCAGGTTGCCGCCATAGATCGACGAGCAGCCGGTGGCGTTGGCGATGATCGCGCGGTCGCCGAACAGCTGGCTGACCAGCTTGACGTAGGGCGTCTCGCCGCAACCGGCGCAGGCGCCGGAGTACTCGAACAGCGGCTGTAGGAAGCCTGCGGTGCGCACGTCGAACTTCGGGTACTTGGTGCGGTCCATCTCCTTCAGGTCGAGGAAGAACTTGTAGTTCACCGCCTCGGGGGCCATCAGGTTCAGCGCCGGCGCCATGTCGAGCGCCTTGTGCTTCGGGTTGCTCTTGTCCTTGGCCGGGCAGACCACGGCGCACAGGCCGCAGCCGGTGCAGTCCTCGGGCGCGACCTGGATGGTGAACTTCTGGCCCTTCAGCTCGGGCGCCTTGGCGTCCTGGCTCTTGTATGAGGCCGGGGCCTTGGCCAGGTCGCTGGCATCATAGGCCTTGGCGCGGATCGCCGCGTGCGGGCAGACGAACACGCACTTGTTGCACTGGATGCAGATGGCGTTGTCCCACACCGGGATGTCGACGGCGATGCCGCGCTTCTCCCACTGCGTCGTGCCGGTCGGCCAAGTGCCATCGATGGGGAAGGCCGACACCGGCAGGGCGTCGCCCTTGCCGGCGAGCATCACCGCCTGGACCTGCTTGGTGAATTCAGGCGCCTCGTTGGGCACGATCGGCAGCAGCTTGACCTTGGAGTCGGCCTTGGCGCCGCTGATCTCGTGCAGGTTGGCCAGGGTCGCGTCGACCGCGGCCCAGTTCTTCTGCACCACCTCATCGCCACGCTTGCCGTAGGTCTTCTTGATCGCGGCCTTGATCTCGCTGATCGCCTGGTCGCGCGGCAGCACCTTCGACAGGGCGAAGAAGCAGGTCTGCATGATCGTGTTGATGCGACCACCCATGCCGGTCTGCTTGGCGACGGCGATGGCGTCGATGGCGTAGAGCTTCAGCTTCTTCGCCAGCACGACCTGCTGGAATTCGATCGGCAGGCGGCCCCACACCTCGTCCTTGGCGAACGGGGCGTTAAGCAGCACGACAGCGCCTTCACCGGCGTTGTCGAGCACGTCCATGCGCTCGACGAAGCGCCACTGGTGCACCGCGACGAAGCTGGCCTTGGCGATGAGGTACGGAGCCTTGACCGGGGTCTTGCCGAAGCGCAGGTGGCTGACCGTCATCGATCCCGACTTCTTCGAGTCGTAGACGAAGTAGCCCTGCGAATGCATGCCGGGCATGTGGCCGATGATCTTGATCGAGTTCTTGTTCGCACCGACGGTGCCGTCGGCGCCGAGGCCGTAGAACAGCGCCTTGACCGTGTCGGCCGGCTCGACGTCGAGTTCGGGCAGCAGGGGCAGGCTGAGCTTGGTGACATCGTCGATGATGCCGATGGTGAAGCGGCGCTTGGGCTGGGCCTTGGCCAGCTCGAGGAACACAGACTGGACCATCGCCGGGGTGAACTCCTTGGACGACAGGCCGAAGCGGCCGGCGACCACCTGGATGCCCAGGCCGGCCTCGGCGATGGCGACGGTGACGTCCTGGAACAGCGGATCGCCGTTGGCGCCCGGCTCCTTGGTGCGGTCGAGGACAGCGAGCTTCTTCACGCTCTTGGGCAAGGTGGCAAGGATCTGCGCAACCGGGAACGGGCGGTACAGGCGCAGGGTGAGGACGCCGACCTTCTCGCCCTTGGCGGCAAGGAACTTGGCGGTCTGGGTCGCCGTCTCGGCGCCCGAGCCCATCACCAGGATGACCTTGTCGGCATCCGGCGCGCCGGCGTATTCGGCGATCTGGTAGGTCCGGCCGCTGACCTTGGCGAACTGCGCCATGGTCTGCTCGACGATGCCGGGCACTGCGTTGTGGTAGCCGTTGCAGGCTTCGCGGGCCTGGAAGAAGGTGTCGGGGTTCTGCGCCGTGCCACGCATCTGCGGCTTGTCCGGGGTCAGGGCGCGGGCGCGGTGCGCTGCGACCATCTCGTCGGTGACCATCTCCTTGAGCTGCTCATCGCTCAGCGGGTGGATCTTGTTAACCTCGTGCGAGGTGCGGAAGCCGTCGAAGAAGTGCAGGAACGGGATGCGCGCCTTGAGCGTCGCGGCATGCGCGATGGCGGCGAAGTCATGCGCCTCCTGGACGTTCTGCGAACAGAGCATGGCGAAGCCGGTCATGCGGCAGCCCATCACGTCGCTGTGGTCGCCGAAGATCGACAGGGCGTGGGTCGCCACCGCACGGGCCGTCACATGCATGGTGAACGAGGTGAGCTCACCTGCGATCTTGTACATGTTCGGGATCATCAGCAGGAGGCCCTGCGAGCAGGTGAAGGTCGTCGCCAGGGCGCCGGCCTGCAGCGAGCCGTGAACTGCGCCGATGGCGCCAGCCTCTGACTGCATCTCCATGATGTCGGGGACCTGGCCCCAGATATTCTTGCGGCCGCGTACCGACCATTCGTCAGCCCACTCGCCCATGTTCGAGGACGGCGTGATCGGATAGATCGCAGCCACCTCGGACAGCTTGTGGGCGACGAGGGCGCAGGCCTCGTTGCCGTCGACGGAGATCATATGGTCGCTCATGTCAATGGTCCTTGGGATCGGGGAAGGTATGACGTGGGGGAAGGAGGACTAGTACCTATTTCTGGCGCTGTTCACTGTTGTTTGATGCATCCGGTCGGACACCCGGCAAGGGCGTCCTGGATCGCCGCGGCATTGCCCTCGGCGAACTCGGGGCGCAGCGGACTGCGCTCGATGAGGTTGGACGAGTTGACGCCATCGGCGCGGGCCGCCCCGCTGACCAGGCAGCCGTCGCCGGCGTCCAGGGCGAAGATCTCGGGCGCGACGTCGACACAGGCGCTGCAGGCGATGCAGCCTTCGTCGATCCAGATCGTGGTCATGGACTCACTCCAATCGGGTTCGAGACCACGGAGGGGCGGAGCGGCACAGAGAGGGACGGAGGCGAGGCAGATCTCTGCAGATCTGCGTCCCCCTCCGCGGCCCTCTGCGCCTCCGTGGTTTGCATGGTCATGTGCGCCCCGGGGAACGGGCGCAGGACCCGCTCCAGCAATCCCTGGACCTTGGCGATGGCGACACCGTAGTTGGTGATCGGGACGCCGGCGGCATGGCAGCGCAGGATGCGCGCCAGCACCTCGCGGCGGTTGGTGGTGCAGCTGCCGCAGTGGATGGCCAGGCTGAATTCAGCGAGGTCGGCCGGGAAATCATGGCCGCTGTAAGTGGATATACGGACCTCGAAGCCCAGATATTGGACCAGCCAACGCGGGATCTTGACCCTGCCGATGTCCTCGCCGATGGGATGATGGGTGCAGCTCTCGGCGATCAGCACGCGGTCGCCTGGTTTGAGCCGGTCGATCGCCTGCGCCCCGGCGACGAAGGCGTCGAGATCGCCCTTGTAGCGTGCAAAGAGGATGCTGAACGAAGTCACAGGCACGCCCTCGGGCACATCGGCGCAGACCTTGAGGAAGGCCTGCGAGTCGGTGACGACGAGATCGGGCGGCCGGCCGAGACGCTTGAGCGTGCTCGCCAGTTCGCGCTCCTTGACCACGACCGCGGTCTGGTCGCCGTCGAGCAGATCGCGGATGGTCTGCACCTGCGGCAGGATCAGGCGGCCCTTCGGCGCTTCCTTGTCGATCGGTACGACCAGCACACAGAGGCCCCCGGGCGGCAGCAGATCGCTGACGATGGCCGGCGGATCAAGCCAGCCGTCGGGCACAGCTGAGACCAGCGCTGCGCGCAGCAGGTCTAGTCCGGCACCGCTGACCGCGCTGGTCAGCACCACCGGCAGCTTGCGCGCACGCAGCGCCTCGGCTCCGCTAGGCTGCACGCGGTCGCACTGGTTGAGCACCGCGATTACCGCGACCTTGGCGGCCTGGAACCTGGCGACGAGGGCGTCCTCGGCCGCGCCCCAGGCATCAGCCGGGGCGACGATCACGGCGATGTCGCAGCGCTCGGTGATGCGCAGGGTCTTTTCGACGCGCAGGGCACCGAGTTCCCCGCTGTCATCGAGTCCGGCGGTGTCGATGAGCAGCACCGGACCGATCGGCTGCAGCTCCATCGCCTTCTCCACCGGATCGGTAGTGGTGCCGGCCACCGGCGAAACGATCGAGACCTGCTGGCCGGCAAGGGCGTTGATCAACGAACTCTTGCCGGCATTGCGCTGGCCGAACACGGCGATGTGCAGGCGGCTGCCGCGTGGAGCGGTGTTCACGTCCCGCCTCCCAGGCGCATGACCGCCGCCGGCGAGGTCAGTTCGTCGAACTCGGCGCCGGTCAGCAATCCCGCATCGATCGCCAGGTCGCGCACCGTGCGGCCGGTGGCGAGGGCCTGGCGCGCCAGTTCGCTGACGCGGTGGTGGCCAAGGCGGCCGGCGATCGCGGTGGCCTGTGCGGTGATCGCGCTGGCGTGGGCGGCGCAGCGGTTGGCGTCGATGGCGATGCCGTCGATGCACTTGGTGGCCAGGGCGACGCAGGCCCGGCCGAGCATGTCGATGCCGTTGAGCAGGCGGTCGGCGACCAGCGGCAGGTAGGGGTTGATCTCCAGGCAGCCGCGCGCGCAGGCCTGCACGATGACCTGCTGGTCGCCCATCCACTGCAGCCCGGCCTGGACCACCGACTCGGGGATGACCGGGTTGATCTTGCCGGGCATGATCGAGCTGCCCTCCTGCCGCGCCGGCAGGATCAGTTCGCCGATGCCGCCCTGCGGGCCACCGGCGAGCAGGCGCAGATCATCGCTCATCTTGACCAGATCGACGGCGAGGGCGCCGATGATGCCGGCGACCTCGGCGAAGGCATCGACATTGGCGGTGGCGTCGATGAGGTTCTCGGCCCGCGCCAGCGGCAGGCCGGTGATCACGCGCAGTTCGTCGGTGGCCTTGAAGACGTACTGGCGCGGAGCGCCCAGCGCGGTGCCGATGGCGGTGCCGCCGAGATTGACCACGCGCAAGCGCTCTTCGCACTTGCTGATGCGCCAGCGGTCGCGGCCGAGCGCGTCGGCCCAGGCACCGAAGCGCCGGCCCATGGTCATCAGCACCGCGTCCATCATCTCAGTGCGGCCGAGGCAGACGACGCCGGCGAAGTCGCGTTCGCGCGCCTGGCACGACTCCTGCAGGCGCACCACCGCGTCCTCCAGTCCACGCACGCCACGGATGGCGGCGATGCGGATCGCGGTCGGCACCGCATCATTGGTCGACTGGTGGATGTTGATGTGGTCGTGCGGGTTGACCAGGGAACGGTCGCCCGGCTTGCCGCCCATGAGCTGGCAGGCGCGGTTGGCGATCAGTTCGTTGACCACCATGTTGATGGTGGTGCCGGCCCCTCCCTGCAACGCATCGCTGGCCAGGGCGGCATCCCAGCGCCCCTCCATGACCTCGCCGGCGGCGGTCTCGATGGCGGCCAGACGCGCGGCATCGAGCGTGCCGGCGTGGTGCGCAGCGCGTGCGGCGGCGAGCTTCACCGCGCCCATCGCGCGCATCAGTTCTGCATGGACCGGGCGCCCAGCGAGATCGAAATTGTTGGCGGCACGCGCGGCGTGGATGCCCTGCAGCGAGTCGGCCGGGATGGCCACCTCGCCGAGGAGATCCTTCTCCACGCGCATCCGCTCGGTCATAGGTAGAGATCCCGCTGGCCGTGGTCGCGGATCAGCACCACGCGCTCGCTGACCATCTGCCGAACCGCGGCATCGCCGATCCTGCCGATCTCTTCCGCGATCATGCGTTCGCCGCTGGCGCGCACCTCCGGGCTGGCGTGGTCGCAGAGGTATTCCTGGAAGGTGGTGATGGCGTTGGGCGTGCACAGCTTCTGGATGAAGCCGGGGATGGCGTATTCCATGAACACCTCGCCGGTGCGCCCGGTGCGGTAGCACGAGGTGCAGAACGAGGGGACGTAGCCCTTCTCGACCAGATTGGAGACCATCGCGTCGAGGCTGCGGGTGTCGCCGAGTTCGAACTGGGCCTTGTCGAGATGCGTCTTCTGCTCGACCACGGTGGCGTCGCCCTGCTCGGAGTAGCCGCCGAGATCGACATTCGATCCGGCGTCGACCTGGCTGATGCCGAACGACAGCACGGTGTCGCGGATGTGCGCCGGCTCGCGCGCGGTGCAGATCATACCGGTGTACGGCACCGACAAGCGGAGGATGGCGACCAGGCGGAGGAAGTCGGGGTCGGAGACGAAATACTTGGCGTCGAAGTTGACGCCCTGGGCTGCCTTCAGGCGGGGGAAGCTGATGGTGTGCGGGCCGACGCCATGGCGCCGCTTGAGGTAGGCGGCGTGGCTGACCAGGCCCATGACATCGAACTTCCAGTCGGCGAGGCCGAACAGCGCGCCGATGCCGAGGTCATCGATGCCGGCCTCGAAGGCGCGGCTCGGACCATCGAGGCGCCACAGGTAGTTGCCCTTCCGCGTCTTCGGGTTGTGCACCCGGGCGTAGGTCTCGTGGTGGTAGGTCTCGTGGAAGATCTGGAAGGTGCCGATGTGGGCATCCTTGAGGATCTTATAGCCCTCGATGTCGAGCGGCGCGGCGTTGACGTTGACCCGGCGGATGTCGCCGGCGGCGTAGACCGCGCGCACACTGTCGGCCATGAACTCGGCGTCGTAGTCGGGATGCTCGCCGAAGACCACGATGAGCCGCTTATGGCCCATCTTCTCCAGCACCTCGACCTGCTTGGCCACCATCGCCTGCTCCAGCTCGCGACGGATCGCCTGGTCATTGGACGAGCGGAAGCCGCAATATGTGCAGTCGTTCACGCAGCGGTTACCGATGTACAGCGGCGCGAACAGGACGATGCGGTTGCCGTACACCGTCTCCTTGAGTTTACGCGCAGCGGCGAACATCTCCTCCTGCAGGCCCTTGTCCTCGCAGCCGAGCAGCACGGCGGTCTCGGCCGGAGCGAGTGGCTCCTTGGCCAGCGACTTGGCGATGAGTTCGCGCACCCAGGTCGGGTCGGCATTGCGCGAGCGCGCCAACGTCGCCTCGATGGCGGCGTCATCGATGAAGTCCTCGGCGGTCGGGGACGGGGTCAGGGCCGGGAGCTTCGCCATGCTATGATCCTACTAGGCGCTGCGTCGCTGGGACTTGGGTGCGTCGCCGGAGCCGCTACCTATGCACCGGCCGACACTGTGGATGCGCGCCGCGAGACATGAGTGGCATTGCTCGGCGGTTTCGTTCACGCAGGCTTTGTCGGGATAGATCTCGTAGAGCGCACGATATTCGGGCGGGGTCAGATTGGGCATGACCACGTTGGCGCCCGCTTTTAGTGCGTCCTCGCGACCCGTTTCCTTGTTTAGCGTCGCGACGGCGGTGGTCGCCGGGATATTCGCATCCGGAACGAGCAGCCGGGCCAGGGCGACCATCTTCAACGCCACCAGGACGGTGTTCGGCACCTGCTCACCGTGCTCGGCTGCCCCGTCGAAGTCGTGGGCCAGGGGCGTGGCCGGATGGGGTATATATGGACCTACGCCAATCATCTCGATGTCGAGACCCTGGAAGGTGCGCAGGTCGCCGACCAGGTCATCCCAGGTCTGTCCCGGGATGCCGACCATGACTCCACTGCCGGCCTGGTAGCCCAGTTCCTGCAACTCCCGCAGCATGGCCAGACGCGGGACCTCCCGGTCGTCCGGTCGTCTGGTCGTCCGGTCGTCCGGTCGTCCTGGCGCTTCCGGATGTATCCGCGCATACAACCGCGGATTAGAGGTCTCGAAGCGCAGCAGATAGCGATCCGCGCCTGCCTCCTTCCATGCCGTCAGGTCAGCGCGACTGCGTTCACCCAGGCTGAGCGTGACGGCCAGGCCGGTCTCGCGCTTGATCGCGCTGACGAGATCGGCGATGAACGGCCGGGTCAGCATCGGGTCCTCGCCGGCCTGCATGACCACAGTGCCGTAGCCCAGCTCCTTGGCCCGGCGCGCACAATCGAGGATCTCGCCGCGGCCCATGCGATAACGCTGCACCTCCTTGTTGTGCACGCTGATGCCGCAATAGGCGCAAGCGCGGGTGCAGGCGTTGCTGATCTCGATCAGGCCGCGCAGGTGTACGGCCGGGCCGACGGCGGCGGAGCGCGCGGCGTCGGCGGCGGCGTAGAGGCGCTCGAGCTGCTGCGGGTCCTCCTCGGTCAGCCAGCCGCGCAGGGCCGCATCGTCCATGTCCACCGCCAGCGTCCGCATCGCCATGTCCTCGCAGGGGGTTAGTCTAACACTCCGCTGCACCCACGCCAGGGGTCCGGCGCAGCCCTGTCGAGCAACTAGGCCTTGGCCTTGAGCGCACGCCGGGCAGCCGACTGCTCGGCCTGGATCGCAGTCAGGGCGATGGTGTAGACGATGTCATCGACCAGGCAGCCGCGCGACAGATCGTTCACCGGCATGTCGAGGCCCTGCATCATCGGGCCGATGGCGACGGCGTTGGCGCTGCGCTGCACCGCCTTGTAGCTGACATTGCCGGTGTTGAGGTCGGGGAAGATCATCACTGTCGCCTGGCCGGCGACCTTCGATTTCGGCGCCTTCGATTTCGCCACATCGGCCATCACTGCGGCGTCGTACTGCAGCGGACCGTCGATGAGCAGGTCGGGGCGACGCTCCTGGGCCAGCTTGGTCGCCTGGATGACCTTCTCGACATCGGCGCCGGTGCCCGACGAGCCGGTGCTGTACGACAGCATGGCGACGCGCGCCGGGATGCCGAAGGCGATGGCGCTGTCCGCCGACTGGATGGCGATGTCGGCGAGCTGCTCGGCGTTGGGGTCAGGATTCACTGCGCAGTCGGCAAAGACCACGACCTGCTCGGACAAGCACATGAAGAAGCACGACGACGCCAGGGTCATGCCCGGGGCGCATTTGATGATCTGCAGGGCCGGGCTGATGGTGTGCGCAGTGGTGTGCACCGCGCCGCTGACCAGGCCGTCGGCCTTGCCCAGCTTCACCATCAGCGTGCCAGGCATGATGGTGTCGGAGAGCGCCTCGCGGGCCTGCTCCGGCGTCAGCCCCTTCTTCTTGCGGAATTCGCAAAGCACCGGGATGAACTCATCCATCAGCGAACGGTGGTCGATGATCTCGACGCCGGCCTTCTCGGCGGCCGAGCGCACCTCGTCGGGCACACCGAGCAGCACGCAGCGGGCGATGCCCTTCTCGTGGCAGATGGCGGCAGCCTTGAGCGTGCGCGGCTCGGTGCCCTCGGGCAGGACGATGCGCTTCTTGGCGGCGCGGGCGCGCTCGATCAGGGCATAGCGGAAGGCCGGCGGGCTGAGCCGGCGCTCGCGCTTGGCGCCAGCCAACTGGTCGAGCCAGCCCTGGTCGAGGGCGTTGGCCACCGTCGCCATGGTCGCCTGCAGACGTTCGCGATCATCGACCGGGATCTCAAGGTTGGCGCGGCCGATGGCCATGGCGGTGTCGAAGGCGCCACCTGGGACGCGCAGCACCGGCAGCTCGCTGCCCAGGGCCGGCCGGCACAGCTTGAGGATGCGCTGATCGGGATCGCCGCTGCCCGAGAGCAGCAGGCCGGCGAGCTTGACCCCGTCGATCGCCGCCAGGCTGGCGGCCATGAGGATGTCGTCGCGACCGGCCGGCACGACCACCAGGGTCTCTGGGCGGAACAGCTCGAGGGCGAACGGCACGGTCATGCCGCATAGGGCGACGTGGCGGACGCGTCGGCTGGCGTCGCCGACCGAGAGGAACGAGGCGCCGATCGCGTCAGCGATGTCGGCGATGCGCGGCAGCGCGAGATCCTCGTCGGCCGGGATGAAGCCGACCAGCTTGAGCCCATCGGCGGCAGCCAGTTCACGATAGCGCGCGTGCACCGGGGCGAGGTCCTCGGCTTCCTCCTCGCGATGCGGCTCATGCAGCAGGCCGCGCCCGGTATCGCCAACCCGGTTGACCACCACGGCGGCCGGACGATCGAGGGCGAAGCCGTTGGCGGCGATGCGCACGCCTTCGACCACGGTTGCCGGCGACAGGCCGCCAGGCGCACACACCAGCACCAGTTCGGCGTCGAGCGCCTTGGCCATCAGGCTGTTGACCCGGGTGGCGTGGACCATGCCGGCATCCGGCACCATGCCCTCGACCACCAGCACGTCGGAGCCGCCGCCCGCCGCCGCCGCGGTCTGGCAGACCGCGACGACCTGCTCCATCAGATCCTGGTCGCGGTTGTCGCCAAGCAGTTCGTCAGCGGCGACACGTGCGATCGGCTCGGGCGGGTGCAGGTTGGTGCCGGCTGCGACCAGCGAACGCGAACGATCGGCGGTGCCATCGGCCGGCTGTGCGATCGGCTTGACGAAGGCCACGCGCACCCCACGCCGTTCGAACGCGTGCACCAGGCCGAGGCAGACCGAGGTGAGGCCGACGTTGCGGCCGGCTGGGGCGACGAGGATGGTGGGCATGGCGGGGTCCTGGGTTCCATCGCGAGGTTAGCAGGCAAACGGACATGGCCAGCGGGCATCCGCTGGCCATGTCGATCATGCACAGGATGCAGGCACGATCTTAACGCTGATACTGCGGCCGCGGCGTGTAGTGCGTGTGAAGCAGGTGATGGCTCTTCTCGGAGAGCGGCGCGCCGAGGAACTCGCTGTAGAGCTTCTCGATGTACGGGTTCTCGTGCGAGCAGCGCCACATCCCGGCCTGGTCCTCCTGGTAGAGGCCCTTGGCGCGGGCGACGCGCAGCTCGTCGGTGACGCCGTAGGGCTGGCCGCCGCCGCCGACGCAACCGCCGGGGCAGGCCATCACTTCGATGAAGTGCCAGGGCGGAGCCTCGCCCTTCTGCTTGGCCTCGCGGACCTTGTTGATCACATACTCGACATTGCCGAGGCCGTGCGCAACGGCGATCTTGACCTGCTTGCCAGCGACCTCGAGGACGCCCTCCTTGACGCCCTTGAGTCCGCGCGTCACCTCGAAGTCGACCCGCGGCGGGGTCACGCCGGTGACCAGCTTCAGGGCGGTGCGGATCGCAGCCTCCATCACGCCGCCGGTGGCGCCGAAGATGGTGCCGGCGCCGGAGTAGGCGCCGAGCAGGTGGTCGGGCTGCTCTTCCGGGATCGAGTGCATGTCGATGCCGGCCTGCTTGATCATGCGTGCCAGTTCGCGCGTGGTGATGACCACGTCGACATCCTGGTAGCCCGACGACTTCATGTCGTCGCTGCGCTGGATCTCGTACTTCTTCGCTGTGCACGGCATGACCGAGACCATGTAGATCTTCTTGGCGTCGGTCTTGATCTTGTCGGCGTAGTAGGTCTTCGACAGGGCGCCGACCATCTCGTGCGGGCTCTTGCAGGTCGAGAAGTGCGGGATCATGTCGCTGTGGTACTTCT